>Ga0302325_10002062_pt1 | contig 49603 bp, 49 predicted proteins | sample Palsa_T0_2_FD_201948 | JGI IMG/M metagenome (GOLD analysis project Ga0302325, IMG submission 201948) | Peat permafrost microbial communities from Stordalen Mire near Abisko, Sweden - Palsa_T0_2 | ecosystem: Environmental > Terrestrial > Soil > Palsa > Peat permafrost | place: Sweden: Abisko...
GGGCTCGCCGAGCGTGGCGCAGTCCAGCTAAACGGCACCAAGGCAATCGCGGCGGCACAACACGTGCCGCAGTGATGTTGCTGCTCGCCGCCCCGCGGCTTCCCGGAATCGTTGGCGCAGTGATGCTGCGCGGCGGCAGCACCCGTCTCGTGAGCGCTGCAACTCCACGCCGAGGCGAGGTTCTGCAGCGGCAGAATCAGCGCCAGCAGCAGCACGAACGTCATCGAGGGAGTCCGGAACGGTGCCATAACGCTCAAAACATAACACCAGACCCGGGAGAATACACGTGAACTACGTCCATCCTAGGGAATACGCGGACAGGCCGTTGGGCTACACTGCCGCTCAAGATACCCAGCGATCGAGGTTTTACATGCGTGTGCTGCAAGTCTTAGGGGCGATATTGATCCTCGGCGGGTTGTTCGTGCTCATCAAGTCGCCCTCATATTCGAGCCAAAAAAGTGTGCTCAAGATCGGGGATGTGGAAGCCAAGGTATCGCAGGAACACGCGATTCCACCCTGGGCGGGCGGGGCTGCTGTCGTAGTCGGCGTGGTCCTCATCGTGGTCGGCGCACGCAAGCCCTAAGGTTTCCATCCCCAACGCTTTCGCCCTATTCCTCGAGCTGCTTGCGCAGCAAGCGCAATTCGCGCCGCCGGCCGGCGTTGGATTTGGGATAGCTCAAGCGCAGTTCCGCGAGCGTGTCGAGCACGATGCGCGACACAATGAGGCGGGCATTTAACTTGTCATCGGCGGGCACGATATACCACGGCGCGTGACGGGTGCTGGTGGCGCTCAGGCATTTCTCGTAGACCTTCATGTATTGCTTCCAATAGTGGCGCTCCGCAATATCGGCCGCAGAGAACTTCCAATTCTTTTCGGCCGCGTCGATCCGCTTGATGAACCGCCTACGCTGCTCGTCCTTCGAGAGGTGCAGATAAAATTTGACGACCCGGGTGCCATTGCAAGTCAGGTGCCGCTCCAAGTCCACGATGGAACGGTAACGATCGCGCCAAATACTGCTCTCATCCGCGAGCTCCTCGGGGAGATTCTCGGCGCGGAGGATTTCGGGATGAACGCGGACGATCAATACCTCTTCGTAATAGGATCGATTGAAGATACCGATCTGGCCGCGTTCAGGCAGCTCGCGGCTGGTGCGCCACAGGAAATCGTGCTTCAGTTCCTCGGCGCTGGGCTGCCTGAAGCTGCTGACCCTGCAACCCTGCGGATTGATGCCCGACATGACATGCGCAATGGCGCCATCCTTGCCGGAGGCGTCCATGCCTTGAAAAATCATCAGCAGGGCGTAGCGGTCGGCTGCGTACAACAATTCTTGCTGCGCACCCAATTCCTTGACGTGCGCGCTCAGTATCTCGCGGTATTGCCGATTGGTCTGGTACACCGGGCGCACCGCCGTCGGCCGCTTCTTGAGGTCGACTTGGGTCCCGGGGCTTACTCGATAGTCAGTCGACGTGATACGCATACTCTTTCCGGTGGGGTAAGCGATTTCTGACATCCGCTCTGTGCAGTGCCGTACAGCATAGCGTAGTCATTGCGCGCAGTATCTTCGGCAATAAAGCAAGGAATTCGCGATGAAGTGTACATACCGGCGGCGGTACGGTTTGCCGAGTCTGTTGGCTTCGGTGCTCTTTCTTGGCAGCGCACTGGCCCACGCGGCGGATTTCCAACTCCCGGCCCTCAATTCACCGGCCAGCGCTGAACGTCACGCAGGAAAAATGGTTTGGGCCGATCTGATCACTCCCGATCTCGCCGCGGCCGAGAAATTCTACGGCGGACTGTTTGGCTGGACGTTTCAAAGCATTCGCGCCGGCGACGTCAACTACGCAGTGGCAATGCTGGATGGACGTCCCATAGGCGGAATAGTTGAGAAGGCAATTCCGGCCGGTCAACACCAGCAATCGGCGTGGCTGACTTTCCTGGCCACGAGTAATGTCGACGATACGAAGAAGCTTGCCGTCTCTCATGGGGCAAAAGTTCTCGACGATATCAAGAGCTATCCGATGCGCGGCCGGCAGTGCGTGCTATCGGATCCGGAGGGCGCTGTGTTTGCGCTTCTCGCCTCGAGCAGCGGGGATACGCCGGATTACCTTCCGGCCGCCGGCGACTGGATCTGGACCTCGCTGCATGCCAAAGATGCGGGAACGGAAGCGGCCTTCTATCAAAATCTGCTGGGCTACGATGTCTTCGATCTGCCAAGCGACGATGGGCTGGAACATTTGATTCTGTCGACCGATAACTATGCCCGCGCCAGCGCGAATGATCTGGAGCGGGGTTCCGCGCGCCGCCATTCTCACTGGCTCAATTTCGTGCGCGTCAACAACGCGGCCGAAACCGCAGCCAAAGTTCTGGCAATGGGGGGCCGCGTTTTGGTCGAGCCGCGTGTAGATCGCCACGGCGGAATGCTCGCCGTGTTCGCGGATCCCGCCGGAGCGCCGTTCGGCGTGATGGAGTGGAGCGAGAGCGACACCAAGGCGGAGCCGCAATGAAAACCCTGCGCAGTCGATTGATGGCAGGTGGTTTTGCCGCGATGGCAGCGGCGCTGCTGTGTGCTTGCGCCGTAACGGGTGTCGGCGTCGAAGGCAGCGTCGGATACGCCGGTGGCTATTACGAGCCATATGGCTATGATTACGGCGGTTGGGGCGCCGGCTATCGCGTGGGCCCCGGGCGATGCTGCGATCATCGCGACGATCATCCGGTCGACCGAGGACATGCCGGACACGCACCGGCTTACCGCGCCGCCCCTGCCGGGCGATCAGCACCGTCCATTCCGAGTCGCTCCAGAAGCCACTGATTTTCGATTCGAGGGCTGGTGTAGTATCGGCAAAACTCATAACGAGATGCCGGGGACTTATCTTTGCTCGACTCGAACACCGTGCCGGATGCGCGGCAGGCGCGCCGCATTCTTCTGGCCAGCATGGTCGGAACCACCATCGAGTTTTATGATTTCTATATTTATGCCACCGCCGCGGTATTGGTTTTTCCACGCCTGTTCTTTCCAAAAGGCGATCCGGCAGTCGCGACACTGCAATCGCTGGCGACCTTCGCACTAGCCTTTGTCGCGCGGCCCATCGGGGCGGCAATTTTCGGGCATTTCGGCGATCGTATCGGACGCAAAACCACCCTGGTCACGGCGCTCATGACCATGGGCATTTCAACCATCTGCATCGGACTCTTGCCGACCTACGCCTCTGCCGGCATTTTTGCGGCGCTGCTTTTGGCGCTTTGCCGCATTGGGCAAGGGATCGGCTTGGGCGGAGAATGGGGCGGCGCGGTGCTGCTCGCGACTGAGAATGCGCCCCCAGGCAAGCACGGTTGGTACGGCATGTTTCCGCAGCTCGGTGCGCCGCTCGGCCTGGTCATTTCCATCGGAGCTTTTCTGCTCATCAGCGCTCAATTGTCCGAGGCGCAGCTATTCAGCTGGGGATGGCGCGTGCCTTTCCTGGCGAGCACCGTGCTCGTGGCCGTTGGCTTATACATCCGTTTGCAGCTGGTCGAAACACCCGCGTTCAAGCGCAGCATCGCCCAAGGCGAACGCGTACGCCTGCCGTTCAACGTGGTGTTTTCGAAATTTCCGCTGCAGCTTTTTTTGGGAACTTTGGGCTCGACGACCACTTTCGTGGTGTTTTATCTGGCGAACATCTTCGCCTTGGGCTGGGGCACGAATTCGTTGGGGTTTCCGCGGCAGCAATTCCTGATCATGCAAATGCTGGCGGCGCTGTTCTTTGGCTTGATGATCCCGGTGGCAGGGTCGCTGGCCGACCGCATCGGCGGCCGCGCGATATTGATGATCGCCACGCTGCTGATCATTGCGTACGGTTTTGCCTTCAGGGCCTTGTTCAGCGCGCACGAGACGGCTGCCGTGTTCGTGTTTTTGGCCTGCGGGTTCGGCTTAAGCGGCCTTTCCTATGGGCCGCTGGGAAGCGCGCTGGCGACACTGTTCCCGACCCCAGTCCGCTATACGGGCACCTCGCTGGCGTTTAATTTCGCCGGAATCCTGGGGGCTTCGCTCGCGGCACCCATTGCAACTTATTTGGCGACTCACTACGGATTGGCCTTTGTCGGGTACTATTTGTCGACGGCCGGGCTCATCACGCTTATTGCTCTGATACTCATCAAGGGTGAGAGAAAATGATTCAACACAATTTCAGACTTACCGCGGTGCTGTCCGCAGCTTTGCTGTTTGCCAGCCCTCACGCCAAGGGTGCCGATGAATATGAGGCGGCACTAAGCGCTCAGGGCCGCCCTGCGGCGGATTCAGCGCGTGATGCACTCGACCATCCAGCGGAGATGCTGCGTCTTGCGGGCATCAAGCCGGGAATGAAGGTTGCCGACGTCCTAGCGGGGGACGGGTATTACAGCGAGTTGCTAAGTTATGTGGTGGGCCCCAAGGGTCATGTTTACTTGATCAACAATCTTGCATTCGATAATTGGAGCCAGCCGGCCTTGAAGGACCGAATGGCTGGCGGCCGTTTGACCAATGTGACGCAGCAGACGGTCGATCTAAACGACATGAAATTGCCGTCCGCGAGCCTGGACGCGATACTTTTGGTCAAGGTGTATCACGACATGTATTGGGTGGATACCAATCCCAAAAGTCCCTGGCCGAAGATCGATGTGAGCTCCGTTCTCGATCAATTATCGCGGGCGCTCAAACCCGGCGGGGTCCTACTCTTGATCGATCATTCGGCCAAGGTAGGTCATGGCAAATCCGACGCCGGGGAATTGCATCGAATTGAAGAGGCATTCGCCGTCGCGGATTTCACCGCTCACGGCTTTAAAGTCATCGCCAAGAGCGACTTGCTGAGAAGACCGGACGATATGCGCGATCTCATCAGCTACAAGGGTCCCGCGCTCGGCAAAACCGATCGGTTCGTGTTGGTGTTCCGCAAGACTTAGGCGACCGAGCTGAGCCAACGCTGCATGCTGGCCGAATCCATGGCGCCGGTCTGGCGGGCAATCTCCTTGCCAGAACGAAACACGATCATGGTGGGAATTGCGCGGATGTTCAAGCGTCCGGCCGGCGCGGGCTCATCCTGCGTATTGAGCTTCGCGAAGCGCAGCTTGGGTTCCATGAGGCGTGCGGTTGCTTCGTAGAACGGCGCCATCGCAATGCACGGCCCGCACCACGGTGCCCAAAAGTCCACCACCAGCGGCAGATCGCCGCGGCTCAAGTGCTTGTCGAAATTGGCCTCGGTCAATTCGACCGGCTTGCCTTCAAACAAGGGCGAATGGCATTTGGGACAGCGGGGAGCGTCCTTCAGCCGATCGCTCGGCAAACCGACGACTGAGTCGCAATGACCGCAGACCACTTGAGTGCGCTCGCTCATGAAACAAGCCTATTTGGGTTGTGCAACCAGGATTAGAAAACTGTCAGGCACGACGGTCGCCGGTGCGCGCGGCTGATCCTCTTTCACTGCCGGCGGCGGACCGAATTGCGCGGCGGCCAGATAAATCTTGTGGGTAGCCGGATCGAGCGCCATGCTGCGGGCGCTGACCTGAGTTGTGACCGTCGCGATGACCCGATATTCGTCCGGCGTATCTTGATGAATCACGGTCAGCGTTCCGTCGATGCCGTTGGAACTGAACGCCAAACCGAGTTCCGGATCGAAGACAGCGCCATCCGATCCTCGGCCGATCACGACTTGGGCGATCGCTTTACCTGACGAGGAGTCCGTGACCGCCATGACCTGGTTTGCGCATACCGAGAACAGTCGATGATTCATGGCGTCGATGGCGATCGACGTCGGTCCCGCGCATTGCTTCAGCAGCCATTTGGCTTTCACCATCAGAGACTTGGCGTCGATCATCACCAGCCTTCCGGGCGCGGTGTTGATATTCACATACACATGTCCGGCCTCGTCCGTGGCCATGGATTCCGGGGGGCCGGGCAGCGGCACGGTGGCCACGACCTGCAAAGTGCCGGCATCGAGCACAGAAAGATTCGCGCTTTCCCGATTGGCGGTGAATATGTGATTTTGCTGCGGCTCGTAAAGAATGGCGCCGGGCGAGGTGCCCGAAATGGGCACCTCATAAGCCACTCGCAGCGTATCGAGTTCAAAAACTGAGACGGAGTTGGAGCGGCCATTGCTGGTAAACCCGCGCTTTAGCGCAGGCGCGAATGCGATCGCGTGCACGCCAGCCGTGCGGGGAATATTGCCGGCCAGTTTGCCGCTGACGGTTTCGATCACGTCGACATGGTCGTCCCGTGTCACGAACAAACGGCCGCCGCTGGCCTCCAACGCCAAAGTATCCCAAGCGTTGGTTCCACCGATCCGCCACGATTTCGCCACCTTGTAGTCGGCGGCTGGAATGGGCGAAGTCTGGGCACGCGCGAGAGCCGCGGCAACGAGCGACGCGCACGCAAAAAGCATGAGAACATTCCGCAGCATTGGCAGCCTGGAGGAAACGGATGGCCGCTAGTTTACGCTGGACGCAATAACATTTCCGCATCACCAACTACACAAACAACACTTCACAAAGGACGTGGTCCCACCGATGATGCGCGCAGATTGTCACCATCGCTATCAGGAGAATTGGGATGTTCATTCGGTTAATGGCCGCCGCTGCAGGCGCCGGGGCCATTTTTGTCGGTGCGGGCGCCTTGGCGAACGACAACGGCGATCTGCAGGAAATCGTGGTCACCGCGCAGCGGCGCGTGGAGTCGGCTCAGGACGTAGGTATCGCCATGTCGGTGCTGTCGGGTGAAAGCCTCGCCGCAAAGTCCATCAGCTATGTCAACGATCTGCAGAACGCGGTCCCCAGCCTGCAAGTGGAGCCGGCGTTCGGCAGCAGTCAACCGCAGTTCCGTCTGCGCGGGGTGGGATTCATCGACTACACCTCGAATAACACGTCGCCCGTGGGCGTGAGCTTGGACGGCGTCGCGTTCGCGTTGCCCATCCAGACTCAGGGGCAGTTGTTCGACATCGATCGGGTTGAAGTCTTACGCGGTCCCCAGGGCACCTTGTACGGCCGCAATACCACGGGGGGCGAGATCAATTTCATCAGCAATCAGCCCACCGCGGACCCGCATGCGGGATTCTCGTTGGACTACGGCTCGCACAATGAGGTCGACGCCGAGGGATTCGTGTCCGGCAGCATTGCCGACGGACTGCTGGGACGGCTCGCCGTTGCAACGGAACAGGGCGGTGCGTGGCAGCGCAACCGAGTCACCGGACAGACGCTCGGCGACAAAGACAAGGTCGCGGTTCGCGGTCAGTTGCAGTGGGATCCGGCGGAGGCGGTTGATTTTCATCTCGGCGTTCATGGTGCGCTGGATAAATCCGATGAACAGGGCCTGTATTTGCTCCAGCCCTATACGCCGGGCAGCGGTGGGCCATCCATCCCCGCGGATACATCGCGATACGCCACGGGCTGGGGGCTCAATCCGACGTTTGCCAAGCTGATCGGCATCAATGCGGACTCGAAGCCCGGTGTTGATGACAGCAACAACGGCGTCGACCTGACCGCCAATATCGATTTCGGTGGCGCCAAACTCACCAGCATTACCGCCTACAACAAACTCATCCGGCGCGAGTATGCGGACTGGGACGCCACGCAATTTGACGATTCGGATGAATACTTCAAGAGCGATCTCGACGTGTTCTCCCAAGAGCTGCGCCTGGCGGGGAACCAAGGGCCTTTCGGCTGGGTGGCCGGTGTTTTCTACTCGCACGAAGATCTGCACGAGGATTTCTATTCCGACCTTACCGATCGACTTGGCGGAATTGCGGTGACGACTTACGAACAAGCCGCCAACTCCTTAGGGGTCTTCGCGCAGGGCAACTATCAATTCACCGACACCCTGAAAGCGACGCTCGGCATGCGCGAGGATCACGAGAGCCGCGAACTGATCGGGCTCAACACGGCGTTTGTGCCCGGTGTGCCCTCCTTGACAGGCGGCGCTCTCGGCGGATCGATCACCTCGAACCTGCCTTCCGGCAAGGCGGAGCTGGACTACAAACCCGTCTCGAGCACGCTCTTCTATGGGAGCATCAGCCGCGGCGTCAAATCGGGCGGCTTCACCGCGCACAACACCACCACCGCGCCCGCGGCGGATCCATTCGAGCCGGAAAGGCTCACCGCCTTCGAGGCCGGCGTGAAATCGGACATCACCCGTACGCTTCGAGTGGACACATCCGTTTTCTATTATCGCTACAGGGATCAGCAGATTCTGGGCAAGGTCTTCGACGATGCGTCGCAATCGTTCATCGGTCGATTCGTCAATGCAAATTCGCGGATCAACGGCGGTGAAATGGATTTGGAATGGCGGCCGCTGGCAGGGATCGTCATTACGCAATACGCCGGATTCGCAGAAGGCTACTACACCAGCAAACTGCTGGATGTTCCCTTGAATCCCGCTCAGCCCCCGGTCGATTATAACGGTCAGCCGGAGAGCTTCCCGAAATGGAGCTACGGCGGCGATGTGAGTTACACGTGGAATGTAGGCGCGTTCAACGTGACCGCCGAGTCGAACTACAGTTTTCACGACACCTATAGTCAGTTCTTCTTGCTGGGCAGCAACGATTTCACCATTCCGAAATACTGGCTTGCTAATGCGAATTTGACGCTGGCGCCGGCCTCCGGCGCGCCCTGGACAGTAACCTTGTGGGGCCGGAATATTTTTGATAAATCATACGATCTCACCCGGAATTTCTTCCTGCCGACCAGCGAAGTGGCCGCGGCCGGGGAACCTACGACGGTGGGTATACGATTGACCTATAAATACTAGGGGGAGCGTAAAACGTGGGCAGAACTCTCGCCGTCATTTTGGGACTCATTGTCCTGATCCTCATCGGCGTATGGCTCAAGCTACGCGGGCCGGATATCCCTTACGAAACACTGGAGGCGAAATATGCTCAAGGCGATTCGCACTTCGTGGATCTGCCCGGCGGCTATCACGCGCACTATCGCGAGAACGGCGATCCGAGTGCGCCATTGCTCGTGTTGCTGCACGGGTTTGGGGACTCCTTCACCACTTGGGAAGGCTGGGTGCGGGAACTCAAGCCGCAGTTCCATATCATCAGCCTGGATTTCCCGGGCCACGGTCTGACCCGCGCGCCGGTCGGCAGCACCTTGAGCGGCGAGAATTTGGCGGACTTTGTCGATGCCTTCGCCGCCAAGCTGGCGCTGCCGAAGTTTGCGGTCGCGGGAAATTCCATGGGGGGCGGCGCGGCCTGGGAACTCGCCGTGCGGCATCCCGATCGAATCAATGCCCTGATCTTGGTTGATGCCGCCGGTTTTGCGAATGACAAACCAGGCGAGCAGCCTCTGGCATTCGTGATCCTGCGCTATCGACTCGGCCGCTATTTGCTCAGCAAAATCGACAATCGGCCTCTGATCGATCAAGGTCTGAAGGTCGATGTCTATGACAAATCGCTGATCACTCCCTCTATCGTGGACCGCTTCGCCGAGTTTCAGCGCGCGCCCGGCCATCGCGAAATTTTGATGAGCGTCAATATGGGCCCGAGGGCCGGTTCCACGGCGGAATTGTTGTCGAGCATCAAGGTTCCCACCTTGATTTTGTGGGGCGAGAGCGACCCGCTGATCGAGCCTAACGCGGCGAAGAAATTTGCCGCGGCGATCGGCGGATCGAAATTGATCACCTATCCCAATGTTGGGCATTTGCCGCAGCTCGAGATTCCGCAGCGCTCGGCGGCGGATGTGGCGGCCTTTTTGAAGGCCAATCAAGGGCGCCCGGGAGGGTAAGCAGACTCAAGGCGCGAAGGCAACAGTGCCTTGAGTCTGCTTACGCTCCCGGGCGAGATCTCGGGCCGCTCATGTCACATGCCGACGCGCTACCGGCGGGTGTCCAGTACCCGAGGTATCATTTACGCATGCAGCGAGACTATCTTGGCAATCCGATTAGCGGCGAGCACGACAGCACGCTGCGGGCGATCGATGAATTCATCGAGGGCTACCTCGCCTATGAAACTCGCGCCGAAGGCATTTTAATCGCGGCCGACGCGGATCCTGAATCGTGCATGGCCAATGTGTACGCGGGAATGCTATGGATGCTGCTGGAGGCACCGGAGGGCCCCTCACGCGCCGCCAAGTACCTGGCGGCAGCGGAACGCGCGGCGCCGACGGCAACGCGGCGCGAACAACTGAATACCGCCATGCTGCGCGCGTGGGTCGACGATGATCTCGAACGCTGCATCCGCTTGTGCGATCAGGTCTCAGATGAGTTCCCACGGGATCTCGCTATCGTTAAAACGCATCAGTATTTCGAATTCAATCGCGGCAATTCGCCTGAGATGCTGCGCATCGCCTTGAAGGTCGGCGCCGCGAACAGCGATGTTCCCTACGTCCACGGCATGAAGGCATTTGGCTACGAGCAATGTCATCTGCTCGACGAAGCGGAATTCGAGGCGCGCGCGGCGCTGGCGATGCGCCGCAAGGAACCCTGGGCGCAGCATGCGCTGGCGCATGTGTTCTTGACGCGCGGACGAATGGATGAGGGCGCACAATTCCTGGAGGACGCCGCGGACACCTGGTCCGGTCTGAATTCCTTCATGCTCACGCATATATGGTGGCACTTGGCGCTGTTCTATTTGAGCCAAGGCCGTGACAACGAAGCGCTGCAAGTTTATGACGAGCATTGCTGGGGTATCGCAAAGAACTATTCGCAGGATCAAATAGGCGCTGTCTCGCTGCTGGCCAGATTCGAAATCGCAGGTCTCGATGTCGGCTCGCGTTGGCAGGATCTCGGTGATCATCTGGCGGCACGCGCGAACGACACGATTCAGCCTTTCCTATCGTTGCAGTATCTGTACGGGTTGGCTCGGGCGGGCCGCCCACAGGCCAAGACGCTGCTGGAATCGGTGCGCGACTATGCCGAGCGTGCGCCGCCGTTTACGCGCGCCGTATGGCGGGAAGTTGCGCTGCCCGGCTGTGAGGGTTTGTATTCTTACGCGCACGGCGAATTCGAGCGTGCCTGGCAGCAGTTGAGCGTCGCGGTGCCGCGTATGGCGGAAGCGGGCGGCAGCCACGCGCAGCGCGATCTGTTCGAGCAAGTCTTACTGGATGCGGCGCTCAAGAGCGGCCGGTTGCCCTTGGCGCAGCACATGCTGGAACTGCGGCGCGCAGCGGATCCCCACGGCGTGCCGGTCAACGCGCTGCTCGCCACAGTTTATGGGCAGCTCGGCTTGCGCTCCCTGGCCGACCAGGCGCGCGGCCGCGCCGCGCTGACCCGAGCCCGGCATCACGTATGACTCAGGGGCAAGGAGACAATCTGCTCAAAATCATCGAGGCGCGCCGCGACGAATTGGTTGAGCTGGCGCGGGCGTTGATTCGCTTTCCGACCATCAATCCCCCCGGAGAAGCCTATCAACCCTGCGCGGAATTCATTGGCCGGCGCTTGAGCGACCGTGGATTCGCCGTCAATTATGTACGGGCGGCAGGAACGCCCGGCGACAGCGAGCGCTATCCGCGCATCAATGTCATTGGGCGCTGGAAAGGCAATGTTGCCGGACCCTGTGTGCACTTCAACAGCCACATCGATGTGGTGCAAACCGGCGCGGGCTGGACTCTGGACCCTTTCGCGGCGGTGATCCGCGACGGCAAAATCTACGGCAGAGGTGCCTGCGATATGAAGGGCGGACTGGCCGCGTCCATCATCGCCGTCGAAGCCCTCATCGATTCGGGTGCAGAACTGCCGGGAGCGCTCGAGATTTCGGGTACGGTCGATGAGGAATCGGGCGGCTACGGCGGCGTTCACTATCTGGCGCAGCGCGGCTGGTTTTCCCGGCCCCGAGTCGATCACGTGATCATTCCCGAACCCTTAAATGTGGATCGCGTTTGCATCGGTCACCGTGGCGTATGGTGGGCGGAAATAGAAACTCACGGGCGCATGGCGCATGGATCCATGCCCTTCCTAGGCGATTGCGCCGTGCGCCACATGAATGCCTTCATCGATCGCTTGGAGCGGGATCTCTATCCGAAGCTGGCCGCGCGGCACACCGACATGCCCGTGGTTCCCTCGGGAGCGCGGCATTCCACCCTGAACATCAATTCGATTCACGGCGGCCAGGCAGAGACTTCCGGCTTTCCCGCGCCCTGTGTGCCGGACTCTTGCCGGATGGTGATCGACCGCCGCCTGCTCATCGAAGAGAACATGGCCGGGGTCAAAGCCGAGGTGCGCGCGCTGCTGGATCAACTCGTTGCGGAGCGCGAGGGTTTTCGCTATGAGCTTCGCGATATTTTCGAGGTGCAGCCCACCATGGCTGATCGCAACGGTCCGGTCGCGCGCAGCACCGCCGCGGCGATTCAACGCGTGATGGGCCGCGAGGCCGAATTTGTCTGCTCCCCTGGCACCTACGATCAGAAGCACATCGATCGCATCGGCAAGTTGCGCGACTGCATCGCCTATGGCCCGGGCATTCTCGACCTGGCCCATCAGCCGGATGAATACGTGCGGATCGACGATATGCTGAATTCCGCAAAGGTCATGGCGCTCTCCGCCCACGCGTTGCTGGTGGGTAGCGCATGACTTTCACCCGGCAGCGCCGTTGACGCGCCCGGTGTTCTCGGCACTGGCTGTACTCGGTGCCGTGCTGCTCGCGGCGTGCCCGGTGCATGGCGCGCAGCGCATGATCATCGGCACGCAACTCGAGCCGCCAGTTCTCGATCCCACTGCCAATCCCGCCGCCGCCATATCCGAGGTGCTGTACGGCAACGTTTACGAGGGCTTGGTGCAATTCGCCGCGGATGGTTCGGTGTTGCCAAAACTCGCGCTTTCATGGGAAATGGCCGGCGACGGTCTCGCCTATGTATTTCATTTGAAAAGCGGGGTGCGATTCCACGATGGCAGCGAATTCGACGCCGCGGCCGCGAAATATTCCTTGGAGCGCACCCTGGCGCCCGGCTCGACCAATCCTCAAAGAGCGCGCTTGCAGGCAATTCGCGCGATCGAGGTCGTGGACCCTCTTACCTTGAGGGTGCTGCTCAGCCGGCGCTCCGGAGGACTTTTGCAGTCTCTCGCGTTTGGATCGGCGGTGATGGTGTCGCGCGCATCCGCCCCGCACAACGCGCTGCAGCCCGTCGGCACGGGTCCGTTTCGCTTCTTACGCTGGAGGCGCGGCGACTCCATCACTCTGGAGCGCAATCCAGACTACGCGGGTCCTCCGGCACTCTTGAGCCAGGTCACCTTCAAATTCATCACCGATCCGACCGCAGCCTTTGCCGCTTTGATGGCCGGCGATGTCGACGCATTTTCCAACTATCCGGCGCCGGAGAGCTTTTCGCAGTTTGCCGTGGATCGCCGCTTCAGGGTTTTCAACGGGACCACCGAGATGGAAACCGTGCTCGGGCTCAACGAACGCGCGGCACCGCTGAACAATGTGCTGGTGCGCCGCGCGATTTCCTACGCCTTGGATCGGCCCGCCATCATCGATGGTGCGATGTTCGGCTACGGCACGCCGATCGGCAGTCATTTCCCGCCGCACAATCCCGCGTACGTCGATCTGACGGGTATATACCCGCACGACATCGCCAAGGCCAAAGAACTGTTGACGCAAGCCGGATATCCCAGCGGCTTCCCCATGACGCTGAAGCTGCCGCCGCCCAGCTATGCGCGGCGCAGCGGCGAGATCGTGGCCTCGCAGCTGGCGCAGATTGGAATCCGCGTCACTATTGAGAATCTCGAATGGGCGCAGTGGCTCGATCAGGTCTACACACGCCATGACTTCGATATGAGCATCGTCGGTCACGCCGAACCGCTGGACTACGACATCTACGCCCGCGACGATTATTACTTCGGCTATTCGAATCCTGAATTCAAGGCGCTGATCGCCGCATTGGACGACAGCGTTGACGCCGCCGCCCGCAAGGATCTGCTGCAGCGGATTCAGCGCAAGCTCGCCACCGATGCCGTCAATGGCTTTTTGTTCCAATATCCACGCTTGGATATCTGGAATCTGCACGCGCACGGCATCGGCTTCGACAATGTGCTCGGTGTGGTGGATGTCACGCGCGCCCATTTCGACGACGCCGCGCAGGTGAATCATGTCGACGAACTGGCCGCCACATCTGCGGTCCGCCTGCCGTCATTCAGGATTGCCGGCAGCCTTTTTTCCGCGGGTGCGCTGGTCCTGTTGATCTTGAGCGTGCGTCGCTTCGGCAGCGCGTATCTTGCCGAGCGCCTAGGCGTGCTACTCGCGACGCTGCTCGCCGCCACCGCGATCGTGTTTGTCATTGTTCAGGTGGTGCCTGGCGATCCTGTGCGCTACATGATGGGACTGCAAGCTGACCCGGACACGGTGGCACTCATGCGTCACCAGCTTGGATTGGACGCGGGACCCTTACAGCGCTACGGCGCATGGGTCGGCGGATTGCTGCATGCGGATTTCGGTCTGAGCTACACCTATCGCATTCCGGTCAGCAGCTTGCTCGCAGAGCGCCTGCAAGTGTCATTGCCGCTGGCCCTGTATGCATTGCTGCTCTCGACCGCCGTGGCCTTTCCGTGCGCCCTATACGCTGCGGCGAGAAGCGGGCGGCTGGGTGATTCAATCGTCAGCGGCATCACGCAGTTGGGCCTCGCGGTGCCTAATTTCTGGCTGGGAATGCTGCTGGTGCTGTTTTTCGCGATCACGCTTCGCTGGGTTTCCGCCGGTGGATTCCCCGGATGGGAGGCGGGATTCTGGACCGCCGTGAAAGCCCTGACGCTTCCCGCCATTGCGCTGGCGATGCCGCAAGCGGCCATTCTCGCGCGGGTTTTGCGCGGCGCGCTGATTGACACGCTGCACGAGGACTACATTCGCAGCGCGCGCGCGCAGGGCGCCGGCGAGCGGCGCGTGCTGCTGCGGCATGCGCTGCCCAATGCAATGGTGCCCGTGCTGACCATTCTCGGCATGCAATTCTCCTTTCTGCTCGCCGGCGGCGTGATCATCGAAAACGTATTCTTTCTTCCGGGATTGGGCCGGCTGGTATTTCAAGCCATCGTACAACGCGACCTGATCGTCGTGCAGAGCGTGGTAGTGGTGCTGGTGTTCGCCGTGGTGACGGTGACTTTCCTGGTCGATCTGGGCTATGTGCTGATCAATCCTCAATTGTGGGCGCGCGATACATGAAGGGTGCCGCGCACAATTTGAGCCTCCGCGCAGGTGCCCTCATCACAGGTCTATTCGTCGCGGCGGCTGCGATCGCGCAGTTCTGGACGCCGTACGACCCGCGCATTCTGTCCATTGTCGATAAACTGCGGCCGCCCAATGCGCAGCACTGGTTCGGTACCGATCAGTTGGGCCGCGATGTCTTGTCGATGATCATGCTGGGCGGAAAGACCTCTGTCGGTGTGGCGCTGCTCTCGGTGATCATCGGTGTCTGCGTCGGCGTGCCGCTCGGGCTGCTGAGCGCGGCGCGGCCCGGCGCCACCGACGAGATCGTGATGCGCGGCAACGATGTGATATTTGCCTTTCCTGCCTTGTTGCTGGCGATCTTGATTACCGCCGTATTCGGTCCCGGCGCCATCAATGCCATCATCGCCATTGGCATTTTCAATATACCGGTGTTCGCGCGAGTGACTCGCGCGGGCGCCCTGCAGCAATGGACCAGAGACTACACCTTGGCCGCCCGCGTCGCGGGCAAGGATCGGCTGCGAATTTCCTTCGAGCATATTCTGCCCAATCTATTGGGCTTGTTGGTGGTGCAAGGAACCATCCAGTTTTCACTGGGCGTGATCGCCGAGGCGGGCCTGTCGTACGTGGGATTGAGCGCGCAACCGCCGACGCTCAGCTGGGGCCGCATGCTCAATGAGGCGCAGACTCTCACCGCGCTGGCGCCCTACCTGGCGCTGTTCCCGGGATTCGCGGTCCTGCTGTTCGTATTGGGATTGAATCTGCTCGGCGAGGGATTGCGCCGCCGCGCCGGGCGTTCCGCATGAGCCCGGCGCAGGTTCTGGAAGTCATGGACCTGAGTGTGGCCATTGGCGCAGCACGCATTGTTAAAAATGTATCCCTCGAAGTCCGTGCCGGCGAAATCCTGGGATTGGTCGGGGCATCGGGTTCGGGCAAATCCATGACGGCACTCAGCATCATGCGGCTCTTACCGTCGACCGCCTCGAACACGGGCATCACACGCCTGAATGGCGAGATCTTAAGCCTAAAATCCGAGGCAGAGATGCGGACGATTCGCGGCCGCGATATCGGCATGGTATTTCAAGAGCCGATGAGCGCGTTGAATCCGCTGATGCGCATCGGCGACCAGGTGGCGGAGACCGTGCGATCGCACCGTCAGACAAACGACAGGGAAGCGCTAGGCTTGGCGCGCGAAGCCCTGGACCTGGTGGGATTGCAAGGAGAGCAGGGCGCGCTCGATCGGCTGCCGTACGAACTCTCCGGCGGCCAACGCCAGCGCGTGGCCATTGCCATGGCGATGGTTCTGTCGCCGCAGTTTCTCATCGCGGATGAACCCACCACGGCTTTGGACGTCATCACGCAGGCGCAAGTGCTGCTGCTGCTGCAGGGACTGGTTCGCACTCAAAACATGGGCATGATTTTGGTGACGCACGATCTTGCCGTCATCGCACAGCTCGCCGACCGAGTCGCGGTGATGCATCAGGGCGAGATTATCGAGCAGGCCTCAGCGGCGGATATTTTGCGCCGGCCACGCAATGCGTATTCGGCGGCACTTTTGGCGGCCTCCGAATTGCAGCCGAAACGCACAGCATCGCTGCAAGGCAGTACACCTGCCGTATTGCAGGTGCGCGGCATCGTGCGCGACTATCCGCGCCGACGAACCTCGCTGTGGCATCCGCGCAAGCCGTTGCGCGCGGTCGACGGAGTCTCCTTATCGGTGCATGCGGGAGAAACGGTGGGCTTGGTGGGCGAGTCGGGGTCCGGCAAGTCGAGCCTGCTCCGGGTCATCCTCGCGCTCGAACGCGCTCAAGCTGGCGACGTATGTTTGCTCGGCGAGACGCTGTCGAGCGCGACCGGCGCCACGCTCCGCCGGCTGCGCCGCTCCATCCAAGTGGTTTTTCAAGATCCCTATGGTAGTTTTGATCCAAAGTGGACCGTGGAGCAGCTGATCGGCGAACCGTTCTTTCTGTTGAACTCGCCTCCCTCGAATGTGGAGCGTCGACGCAAGGTGGCCATGGTTCTGGAGCAGGTTGGACTGTCCGCGGCCGATGCGCAGCGTCTGCCGAGGGAATTCTCGGGTGGCGAGCGCCAGCGGATTGCGATTGCACGAGCGCTGATCACGGAACCTGCCGTGATCGCGTTCGATGAGGCTGTCTCCGCGCTCGATGTGCTGATCCGCGAGCAGGTTCTCAAGCTTCTCGCCGATCTCGCCGAGCGTCTCAAGGTGGCGTACCTGTTCGTATCGCACGATTTACACGTCATCAGAGCCATTGCCGATCGCGTCTATGTCATGCAGCAAGGGCGAATCGTCGAGGAGGGGGCCGCGGCCGCCGTGTTCGACTCGCCGCGCCACGCATATACGCAAGCGTTGGTTGCGGCCAGCCCAAGGCTGCCGGTGAATAAACAGGCTCCCAGATGAGCGCTCCCCGCCTTGCCGCAGCGAGACTAATTCGACTCAACCGTCGCTCGCGCGCCGGCCTCAAGCGAACCGGCGCCGTGCTGCTGAGCTTAAGCGTGCTCATCGCCTTGTTTTGGGCGGAAGCAACGGCCGCACCTCCGCTCAAATGGTTGCGTGTGCACGGTCTGCTCTGCGCCGGCCTTGCGGCAGTTGCCAGCGCGGTACTGATCGCGCGGCGACGGGCGCTCAAACGGGCTGAATTTGCGCGATCCTGGTTGGCGGCGGTTCCGGTCCGCGCATCGACCGTGCGCTGGGAGTCGCTGCTCATCGAAACATTCCCCGCAATCGCCGCCGTCGGGCTGCTCGCGATCGTGAGCATCTCGTACGTGCTGGTGCTCGCAATTACGAGGAGCTCCGACATCTTTGCGCCCTTCGCGGTGTGGGCAACTTTAAGCGGCGGAATTGCGGCCGGCGCGGTCGGCAGTTTTCTTGTACCGCAACCGAAACCGGTGGATCTGCCGCCCGGTTCCCGTTACGTTCCGCACCCGAGATTACAGAGGGCCGCGAATTTTCGCCCTTCCTTGAGCGCGCTCGGGAATTGGCCGATCCGCCAAGCATTTGCCTGGGCGCAACCCAAGATCATCTCTCGTGCGATAATCCCCATCCTGCTCGGCATGCCGCTGGGCACAACGGCAGATGCGGCCATGGTGGCGATTGCCCTGTCCGCAACTATCGGCGCGCTGCTGCTGGTGTGCTCTGCGGTGGTTTCGGCCAGCCGCTCGGCTCGGCGCTGGCTGGCGCCCCTGCCCGTGCGGCCGGATGCAGTGATCCGGGCATTCCTGCTGCCCGCCTGCGCAGTGATCGTCGCGGCCGGCACGCTCGAGGCGTTGCTCCTGTTGGTGTTCAACGTCTCGTATCGCACCTCGGCCGAGGTGGGCGGCTGCACAGCAGCGTTGGGTTGCCTGACCGCGAGCGTCGTCGTCGTCTGGAACTGGAGCCTTAGAACGCGGCCATGAATAACCCCGTCCTCGAAATCCGCGCACTTCGCGCGGGCTACGGGCCGCGCACGGTGCTCGAAAATATTTCGATCGCGCTGGCGGCGGGCGAATGGTTCGTGCTGTTGGGCCCCAATGGCTGCGGCAAGAGCACCTTGCTCGACTGCGTGGTCAGCCGCCTTGTACCGTCCGGGGGCGAGATCTTGATCGCCGGGCATTCGCTGCGCCAAGCCCCTTTTGAAGCCAAGCGGCACCTCGGGTACGGGTGCGCACCCGACGTGCTGCCGGCCCTCTTGACTGCGCGTCAATGCTTGGAAGTGCATGCCGCCGCAAAGGGCCTCAGTGTGATCGGCGATGATTTGCTCATGTTGGCCGACGAGTTGCGCTTCACGGCTTACTTCGATGCATTTGTCGATATGCTTTCGCTCGGCACGCGGCAAAAGCTTGCTGTGCTCCTGGCCCTGGTGGGCGATCCTCCGTTGATCGTTCTCGACGAAGCGTTCAACGGCCTCGACCCGGCGAGCGCTCTGATTCTCAAGCGGCACCTGCGAGTGCGAATTGAACGGCGCGGCGGCGCGTTGCTCCTGGCCACGCATTCATTGGATATCGTCGAACACTATGCGGACCGCGCCGCCGTCTTGATCGACGGCACGCTCAAGCATGTATGGCCAAAGGACGAATTGCAGCGGTTGCGCGCCGCCCCCGGCGATTTTGAAGCGGCACTTGCCGAAGCCATCAGTACCTCGGCGCTGTGACTATGACTGGTTGGTCTAGGACTCGCCTGACGAGTGCACCGCTCGGGCGATGGCGCGCGCCAGGCAGTCCGCGGCGGCCGATCCGATTCGCCCCACTTGCGCTGCACGCAAGACATTGTTATCCAGCGGCAACTCTGCGCTCGCCAGCGCGAAAACCGTATCGCCGTCGAAGGGAGTGTGTGCCGGGCGCACCGCGCGCGCGATTCCATCCTGAGCCATCATGGCAACCCGTCTGCAATCCACAGAACTCAAATCGGCGTTGCACGCGACCACAGCGATCGTGGTGTTGACGCCCGAGCGCAAGCGGCCTAAGCCTAACAGGCGCGCTTCATCCGGCGCAGGATCGCTCAAATCCATTGCGGTTTGCGGGGGCCCGCCGCCGCCGAATTCCTTCTGCAGTTCAAAAGGCCACGCCCAGAAGGTTTTGCCATCCGGCATCAAGACCGATCCGACGGAGTTAACGGCCACCAGTGCACCGACCACCAGCCCCCCATGACAGTCCAGCGATGCGGATCCGATGCCGCCCTTGCGCATACCTGCCTGAGCTCCGCGTCCAGCGCCGCAGGAACCCAAGGCGAAATCGGCCTGGGCGGCAGTCGATGCGCGGAGCCCTAAGTCGCGGTACGGCGGCGAAAGCCCCCAATCTTTATCGCCTCCGTTGCCGAGGTCGTGCAAAACGGCGCAGGGTACGATGGGAATGGACGGCGACCCTGTGCGCAACTTCAAGCCGGTGCCTTGCGCCGACAGGGAGGCGGCAACGCCGTCCGCAGCGGCCAGGCCAAACACTGAGCCACCGGCGAGCACCACCGCGTGCGCGCGTCCCACCAAGTTTTCCGGTGCGAGTGCGTCTGTCTCGCGCGTCCCGGGACCGCCGCCGCGCACATCCACGGCCGCCGCCCACCCGCTCTCGCATAACAATACCGTGACGCCTGAACGGACAACTTCGTTGGTGGCGTGGCCGACCTTGAGGCCCGCGACATCGGTAATGAGATTCCTAGATCCCGGGCGAAACACGGACGCGCTCCTACCGTGGCTGTGCCGCGATCACTGCCAAGCCTTGCAACACCAGATCCGGCACGATTTCACCATGCGTGCGTATGGTTCCGGCGATCATGCTGGCATCGCCTCCGGTAATGAATAATTTGGGCGCGATGCCGGTGTTTTGTTCGATCACCTCGCAGGCGCGGTCCGCCATTCCAGCGAGCGCGAACACGGCCCCCCGAGACACGGCGGCGATGGTGTTATTCGCCAGCACGCCGGCAAGAGATGGTGTGCTGTTGAAGGCGGCCCTGGCGATGTCGCTGGTATTGCTCATCAGCTCTTCGCGCATCATATGGATGCCGGGCGCGATCAGGCCCCCAAGGTGCTGGCCATTGGAATCCACGGCATCGACCTTCACGGCGGTGCCGGCGTCCACCACGCAAAGCGCGCCGTGAACTCGTGTCCACGCGCCGATCAGCCCCAGCCAACGGTCAGCGCCGAGCAGCGAAGGATCAAGATAGCCGCTGGTCAGACCGTCAAAATCCCGTGCTGCGGTGACGAACTCAATATCGACACGAAATACTTTCTTCGTCAGCTTGGCGAGCGTCTTTGCCATAACGGGCCCGGCGACGTTCGAGACCAATACGCGGGTGGGCCTTTGACCCGACTCGAACAGCGTGGTGGTCCATATACCCGGCTTGGCATCGCGATGGACCACGGCCTGCTGATCGGACAGTCCGGTACTCGTGAGCCAGGCCCATTTGAGGCGCGTATTGCCGACATCGATGACCAAAATCATTCTTAATTTAATACCCTAAGTGTCGTCGCACACGGCCAGGCACCCAGGATAGCATCGTGGACGGGAACTTGGGTTTCAGCGGGAATCTTGCTCGGTTAGCCGCTAAACTGAAGACCGGGATGTCGCCCAGTGAGGATTTATGCCCGATTTGAAGCAGGCGATCAGGGACGTGGCGGATTTTCCGCGCGCGGGAATCTTGTTCCGTGATATTGCCCCTTTGCTGCGCGATCACTTCGAGGCCACGGTGGATGCATTGGAAGCCCTGCTGAGCGATCAAGAATGGCGGGAGGTCGATGCGTTGGCGGGAATCGAGTCGCGCGGATTTATCTTAGGTGCGGCGCTGGCGCATCGCCGGCACAAAGGATTCGTGCTGGTCCGCAAGCAGGGTAAGTTGCCCCCGCCCGTGGTCGATGTGGCCTACGATCTCGAATACGGCTCCGGCGTCCTCGAGATGCAAGAAGGCCGCGGCCGCCTCGTGCTCATCGATGACGTTTTGGCGACAGGCGGTACCATGAGGGCTGCCGCCGACTTGTGCGATCGCGCGGGCTATCAGCTCAACGCACTCCTGGCATTGATCGATCTGCGCATCGTCCAGGATTTCTCTTGGCGGAATTTGCGGCTACGCGCCTCCATCATCTACTAGCGGCGAGCGGCCATGTCTGAGTTGCCTGGCACGATCGTGGTGATCGCATTGCGCGTGGAGTCCTCGGGCGTGTTCGAGGCTGCCGGCGTGCCGGTGCTGTATTGCGGCGTGGGCAAGGTTAACGCAGCCATCGCGCTCACCAAGGAGTTGTCCCGCTATGCGCATCAGGGAGAAGAGATGCCGCTGGTCGTAAATTTCGGTTCCGCGGGGAGCCGCTGCTTCGCGCCCGGCACGCTGGTCGCATGTCAGGAATTTGTACAGCGTGACATGGATGTCAGCGGCCTGGGCTTCGCGCTCGGCATCACGCCCTACGATGAAGCCCCCTCAGCGCTGACATTCGAACCGGTGTTCACTCACTTGCCGTCCGCGGTCTGCGGCAGCGGCGACTCGTTCGCGACAGCGGACATTGAAGTGGATTGCGCGGTGATCGACATGGAGGCGTACGCCTTGGCCAAAGTGTGCTGGCATGAAAATGCAAGATTTGCCTGCGTAAAATATGTGACCGATGGTGCGGATCACGCGGCAGCTGACGATTGGCAGCGCAACGTGCACGTGGCGGCGGAGGAATTTCTGCAATTGTTTCGGGGTCTGTCAGATTCGGGTGTCCAATGAAGCACTGTCTGCGACTGTCCGGTTTATTGCTGCTCATTTGGCAGCCCGCGGCTGCGATCGATCAGGTCGGTGCGCCGCTGGTTCTGCTCATATCGGTCGACGGCATGAAGCCGGAAGCCGTGATCGATGCACAAAGCCACGGTCTTAAGGTCCCGAATCTGCGCGGCTTCATGGCGGATGGCGCGTATGCACGCGGCGTTCGCGGCGTACTGCCCACGCTGACCTATCCAAGCCATACCACGTTGTTGACCGGTGCCTCGCCGGCCAAGCACGGCATAATCGACAATACGACCTTCGATCCTAAGCTCCGCAATCAACGCGGTTGGTACTGGTACGCCGAAGATATCAAGGTGCCGACGCTGTGGGACGCGGCCGCCGCGGCAAACCTCAAGACAGCCAATGTGTATTGGCCGGTCAGTGTAGGGGCCAAAATCACCTACAATTTGCCGCAGATTTGGCGCGCCGGCACGGACGACGATCTTAAATTGCAGCGCGCCTTGAGCACCCCGGGATTGGAGCAGGAACTGTCAGCTGAACTCGGCCGCTATCCCGGAGGAATGGAAGAAACCGTCGCTGAAGATGAAATCCGCGCGCGCTTCGCGCTTCGCTTGCTGGAAAAAAAGCACCCGCAATTCTTCACCGTGTATTTGACGGGATTGGACACGGAAGAACATGCCTCCGGTCCTTTTAGCCCGAAATCGAACCAAACCCTGGAGCGATTGGATGCCCTCGTCGGATCGCTGCGGGCTGCCGCCGAAAAAGCGGCGCCGGGACGCGCGACAGTTTGCGTCGTGTCCGACCACGGCTTTGCCGCGGTCGAGCACGACGTGAATCTCTACGCTGCATTCCTGCAGGCGGGGCTCTTCAGCGTGGACAAAGACAACAACGTGACGGATTGGAAGGCAATGGTTTGGCCGGCCGGCGGCAGCGCCGCGGTGGTGCTCGCCGATCCGAAGGATGAAGGGCTCCGAGCCCGCGTGAAGGACCTGCTCGACAAACTTGCGGGCGAGCCCGCCAATGGAATCGATCGTATCTGGTCGCAGGAGGAAGTGCGTCAAGGACGCGGCTTCCCGAATGCCGCGTTCTTGGTTTCGCTCAAGATCGGCTATGAAATGGCATACAGCCTTTCAATGCCGCTCATTGCCAAGCCCAGCAATCTTGGCATGCACGGCTATGTGCCGGAGCGCGCGGAAATGCGCTCGTCCTTCTTCATCGTTGGGCCGCACATCCCTGCGGGAAAATCGCTGGGGGAAATCGACATGCGGCAAATAGCGCCGACGCTGGCGGACGTTTTGCACCTTCATCTTGCCGGCGCCGAAATGGCGCCGTTGTCGCTCTATTAGAGCGCCTCGTTAAGCATCGCCGCCAGGCGAACCGCGGCCTTTTGCAGCTGAGTGACGGCATCTTTTTCGGCTTGGGTCCGGTAGGCCGGTGACAGAGCGATCGACCCGCCGCTCCGGCAGGTTGGCATGGACGCGAGCGCATAAGCATCGTGCCGGCCGACTTCAAACGTGTCCATGGCCCAGCTCTGCGGTGTGCCTCGCGTCCAATCCTTGATATCGGCGGCGCTGAGGCGCGCGTCGAGTTGGTCGGCGATTTGTGCGGCCGATTGGCCCAACGCATTGACGACGTTCACATCCCAGTAGGCATGAAGATTATTCGCCGCACCCTGGGGCGGCGAGAGGGAGATGCAGTTTCCTCCCCGATCGTGGTGATCAGCGGCGTGCAGCGGCTGGTGCAGATCGCCTATGAAATGAATTAGAAATTTCAGCGCCAGCAACCGTTCTGCCGCCGGTGTAGACGGGTTCTTGAGCTCGGCAGCAAATTCGTCGATCTTGTTCACCACGCAATCCTGCGCAGGACCTTGGCTCGCCCATTGCTTTGGCGGCAAGCTCGGAAATCCAAAGCAGGCATGCTGAAGATCCGGCTGGTCGATCTCGATGTCCACAAAATGCCAGGCGGCGGTCTCGCGATGCGCGCTGCGGTATTTGTCTGCCCAAGTTGCCCGGCTGGCAAAATCGGGGGCCGTTAGGGTATCGGGGTCGCTCGCCAGCATGGCGTCCAACGCCGCTCTGGCCGTTGGCGATAAGTGCCGATAGGCGATCAGGGCCGTGACTTCATGACCGAGATCGCCCCAGGCCCGTGCTTGCGAGCAGAGCAACGCCGCGAGTGCGGCCAAGGCGAGGAGAGGCTTTTTCAATCTGTTACGAGAGGTCGGTCAATTGTCGAAAGAGGATGACCCGGGCTTTTTCCCAATCGCGCTGTACGGTCTTTTTCGAGGTGCCACGCTGTGCGGCGATATCTTCGAACGTATAACCGCAGAAATATTTCAGATCGACCACCTCCGCGAGCCGTGCATCGTGGCTGGCGAGCTCGTCCAGAGCATCGGAAAGGCGGGTGAGCGCCGCCTCGTCGCCGTCGGGCGCCCCCAACTCGGTCGGCAATTGCGTGATGTGGAAAGCGGCACCGCGTTTCAGCGCCCGCCGCTCGCGCACCAAATCGATGATCAGTCCGCGCATGACTCTGGCCGCATAGCCGATGAATCGCTCGCGGTCGGGGAATACCACCTCTTTTCCCGACATGTCGAGGTAGGCTTCGTGAAGCAACGTGGTTGGGCTGATCGGCGCCCCAGCGCTGCGCCGCAGCTGGCGCTCTGCGAGCTGCCGCAAATCGCCATACAAGGCGGCAAACCGCAGACCGTTGGGCGTATCGGTATCGACTGGATACTCGGGCCGTGCGGGCGAATCCTCGGAACTCATCCCTCTATCTCCTAAGGCCCCATCGCAGAGGATGCCGAAATAGGCCGGCGCTGGCAAATGGCGCGCAGCGGCCGTTTAACACTTGCTTCGCGCGGCGCTCTTGGCGGCGCGCTCGCGGACTATACTGCTAAAATTCCAATCTCGCCCGCCTGGCGGACGCTTACGTCGAACAATTTACCCCCGTGCCGTGCGTGTTGCTTAGCAGCGCGTCAGGGGCGCATCATTTTCGGTTCGGGCGGCTTTCTCAACGGGTATAGGAGCGGTTCATGTCGGTATCGAGCGGTGCAGTGGCCTTAACTTCCGTTGCGCAAGTTGAACGTGCCGCGCTGGCGTTTCTTTACGAACACCCGCAGTGGTTCGCGGCGATCTTCGCCGAATTGGAGCGGCGCAAGGTTCCCTTCGAGAGGATCTTCATACCCGATCATTTTTACGAAGTGGGCCCGCAGAAGCCTGGCTTCAAAGTGTTGTTCAATCGCATGAGTCCTTCGGCGAACAGCCGCCAGCATGGGTCGGGAATCTTTCACACCTTGGCCTATCTCGAGCATCTGCAGCTGCAAGGCGTGCGCGTCATCAACGGCGCCAAGGCATTTCGCTACGAAATATCCAAGGCGGCCCAGGCTTCGTTATTGAAATCGCTAGGGTATAGATTTCTGCCCTCGCGCATCATCCACTCCCCCCACCAGGCGCCCGCGGCAGCGGAAGGTTTGCGCTACCCCATCATCGTCAAGGCCAACACCGGCGGCAGCGGCAAGGGAATTACGCGCTTCAACACCAAGGGTGAATTGGCTGCCGCAGCCGCGGCGGGACAATTGGAACTAGGCAACGACAGCGTCGCGCTGGTGCAGGAATTCATTCCCGCGCGCGGCGGCTTCATCACCCGCGTCGAGACCCTGGGCGGCAAGTACCTTTACGCCATCAAGGTACACCTGACGGGCGAGACCTTTGACCTGTGTCCGGCAGATATCTGTCAGACCTCCAGCGGACAAAGCCTGGAAAACGCCTGTGTGGTCGAAGCGTCGAAGGCCGGGCTCAAGGTCGAGGGTTATGAAGCACCGGCCAAGGTAGCTTCGGACATCGAGCGCATCGTGCGCGCCGCCGGCATCGACGTCGGGGGAATCGAGTACATCGTGGATGATCGGGACGGCAACATTTACTACTACGACATCAATGCACTGTCGAATTTCGTGGCGGACGCACCGCGGGTCATTGGTTTCAATCCGGTTGAGAATCTCGCCGATTATCTAGAACACGAGGTGCGCCGTGCCGGGTAAAAAGGGAATTCGCTACGGCTACTGGATGCCCGTGTTCGGCGGCTGGCTGCGCAATGTGGATGATGAGCACATGCAAGCCACCTGGGAGTACACCAGCAAGCTAGCGCGGCGCAGCGAGCAGATTGGATTCGACCTGTCGCTGATCGCAGAACTCAATATGAACGACATCAAAGGCATCGACGCGCCAAGTCTCGATGCCTGGTCCACCTCGGCGGCCCTGGCTGCGGTTACGAACACGCTGGAACTGATGGTGGCCGTGCGGCCGACGTTTCACTTGCCGGCGCTTTTTGCCAAGCAGGCCGCGAATATCGATCGCATCAGCAACGGACGGCTTGCCCTCAATGTGGTTTCCTCGTGGTGGGAGCAGGAAGCCAAGATGTATGGCGTCGATTTCGAGCGCCACGATGATCGCTATGGCCGAACATCGGAATGGCTCGATGTCGTCAATGGCGCGTGGTCACAGCCGAGCTTCAATCACGCCGGCAAGTACTACCGCACCGAGAATACCGTGCTCGAACCGAAACCGGTGCGCTCGCCGCGGCCGCCGATTTATGCCGGCGGCGAATCGGAGGCCGCAAAAAATCTCATTGCGCAAAAGTGCGATGCCTACGTCATGCACGGCGATTCCCCGGAGCACGTGGCGACCAAAATCGCCGACATGAGCGCGCGGCGCGAGAAATTCGGGCTCGGGCGAATGCAGTTCGGCGTTGCCGGCTATGCATTCACTCGGAAATCCGAGAGCGAAGTGGCCAAGGAACTCGAGCGCATTACCGACGTGAAGCAGAATGCCAAGGGCTACGCAAATTACCAGCAATGGCTGCAGGGCACTCAGCTGGAACAAAAAATGTCGATTCAAGAATATTCCGTCTCGAACCGCGGCTTGCGCTCAGGATTGGTCGGTACTCCTGCGCAAGTGCAGGATCAAATCGGCAAGTTCGCAGAGGTTGGCGTCGATCTTCTATTGCTGCAATTCAGCCCGCAATTGGAAGAAATGGAAATATTCAGCGACAGCGTCATCCGCGTTGGCGCCGCAAAACCTTAAGCGGCCCTTGGCGCTGCGCTGCGGGGCCTTTGGCGACATGGTGCTGCTGACGGCGCTGATCCGAGTTCTTCACGCGGAATTTGGCGCACCGGTCGACATCGTGACCTCAGGACCCTGGAGCGAGCCGCTGCTGCGCGGACAGCCGGGAGTGGGGGAGATCTTCGGCGTGCGCAGCCGCAAGACCCCCTACTGGATGAGCCTCGATCAGCAGCGGGTCGTACGGCAACTGCGCGCACGCGGCACCGGACCCACATGGTTCTGCGACGGCGACGCGGCTGCCAAGCCCCTGCTCGAGCGCGCCGGCATTCAAAGTGACTACATCGTGGATGTCAAAGATCACCCCCTGTTGCCCGGCGAGCATGCAACGCAGCAGTGGCGGCGACTGGCGCAGATCATGCCGGGGACGGTAACGGCGGCTCGCGCCAATATCGATGCCGTTCTGCCGGGATGCTATCTAGAGGTGACGCAGGTGCAACGCGCACAACTCACCGCTTGGCTCACGACCCGGGGTTTGGCCGAGCAACCGTTGATTCTCGTGCAGATCGGCAATAAGCGCACCATGCGGCGCGGTCCGCGGCGCCTGGCCGTCAACAACAAGTATTGGCCCAACGAGCGCTGGGCGGAGGTGCTGCGGTACCTGCGCCAACAACATCCCCGGCACGCCTTGTTGCTGTTGGGCACCGGCCCGGAATTTCAGCTCAATCAGGAACTCGCCGCGCTGGCGGGAATCGGCGGAGTGCACAATGTCGCGGATGATCTGCCGATTCCGCGGCTCGTGTCGCTATTGGATCGAGCCGATGGTCTGCTGACCGTCGACTCAGGTCCCGCGCACGCCGCCGCGGCGGTCGGCTGTCCGCAGGTCGTGCTGTTTGGCAAAGCGCTGCCCTCCCTTTATCGGCCCTTGGGTACGGCGGGAGCCGACGTGCAACTGCTCACAGGTTTTATCGACGGTGAACCCAACATGCTGGGGATCGAAGCGAGCAGCGTGATCGCGGCGTGGTCCGCGCTCAAATTGCGCGGCTCCCAACCTCCGCGCGGCGCTTAGGGGGATTTGGGCGGCGGGGCAGCCGGCGTGCGCAGCATGTCCTGCGTCACCAGCACGACACCGCGCTTGGTGATGAAAAAGCGCTGTGCATCCACGGCGGGATCCTGACCAATCTGCAAGCCGTCAGGAATCACGCAACCCTCATCGAGGATGCAACGCGTGATCTTGCAATGCCGGCCGACCGTCACCCCGGGCAATAATACGGAGCTCTCGATCAAGCTGGCTTCCTCGATGCGCACATCGTTCGACAGCAGCGATTGCCTCACGTAGGCGCCCGAAATGATGCAACCGCCGGCAACCATCGAGTTCACTGCCATGCCGCGCCGGCCGTCATCGTCCAGGACGAATTTTGCCGGCGGCTGCTGCGCCTGATACGTCCAGATCGGCCACTGATGATCGTAGATATTCAACTCAGGGTTCAACGAAACCAATTCCATGTTCGCCTCGTACAAGGCATCGACGTTGCCCACATCGCGCCAGTAATTCTGCGCGCGGGTTTCGACGTCATGAAAGGGGTAGGCAAAAACGCGCATGCGTGCGATCGCGGGAGGAATGATATTCCGGCCGAAATCATGATTGGTCGTTTCGTTGGCGGCGTCCTCGGTCAGCAGCTTCTCCAGGCGATCCATGGCAATGACGTAAATTCCCATGGAGGCGCGCGAAAACTTTTCGTGACCGATGATCGGGTCGGGGTTCTTCGGCTTCTCGGCGAATTTGAGCACCCGGTTGGTGTCGTCGGTGGTCATGATGCCGAATTCGTTGGCGCGCTCGATTGGTACATCCACCACGCCCACGGTGATATCCGCTTCGCAGGTTTCGTGGTAGGCGATCATCGGGCCGTAGTCCATTTTATAAATATGATCGCCGGCCAAGATCAGTACGTGCGTCGGATGATGCGAACGAATGAAATCCAAATTCTGATACACCGAGTCCGCGGTACCGCGATACCAGTGCTGACCGATCTGTTGTTGCGCAGGGATCAACTCCACGAACTCGCCGAGTTCGCCGCGCAGATAGCTCCAGCCGCGTTGAATGTGTTGGATCAGCGATTGAGATTTGTACTGGGTCAACACCGCGATTTGGCGGATGCCGGAATTGACGCAATTCGACAGCACGAAATCGATGATGCGGAACTTTCCGCCGAACGGCGTGGCCGGCTTGCAGCGATGTTGCGTGAGAGCCTTGAGACGTTCGCCGCGGCCGCCCGCCATGATTACCGCGAGGGTTCCGCTGGTCAATCGGCTGACATAGCGTCCGGTGTTATTGCGAGCAGCGTGGCGCATTAAGCGAAGCCTGACACACTCAGACCGCGCCTGCACCAGGTTTCTCGGCGTTTGTTAGACTGCGTTTCATGACGGTGTTGAAGCTGTGTCTTTTGAGTTCGGAGTTCGTGCCTTACGCGAAGGCCGGCGGCTTGGCGGATGTCGCCGGCGCATTGGTGCGCAATTTGGGCGCCATCGGGCACACCGTTCGCGCCTTCATGCCACTCTATCCCGTCGTCCGCAGCAATTATTCGGGACTGCAGCCGGTGCGCGGCGCCCAGCACGTGGCGCTGATCATCGGCGATACCGAATATCAGTTTTCGCTGTTGACGGCAAACTACCCAAACAGCGACGTGCCAATGTATTTCGTTGATTGTCCGACGCTGTTCGATCGCGACGGCTTATATACCACCGATCCCGATGAGCATCGCCGCTTCTTGCTGTTTACCCGAGCCACGCTCGAGAGCTGCCGCCGCTTGGGATTCGGCCCCGATATATTTCATTGTAATGACTGGCACACCGCATTCTTGCCGCTGTACCTGAAGACGCTTTATCGCGGCGACCCGTTGCTGGCGCGGGCAAAATCGCTCTTGACGATTCATAACATAGGCTATCAGGGCATCCTACCGAGCACGGCAGCTGCGGATCTTGGCCTGGGCGCGGCGGGGTCCATGCTAGATCAAGGCGACCTCGCGCACGGCAGCATCAATTCGCTCAAAACGGGCATCAAGCATGCGCACGGCGTCAGCACGGTCAGCCCGACCTATGCGCGCGAAATTTGCGATACGCCGCTTGGCATGGGTCTGCAAGGCGCTTTGCGCGACCGCGCGGATCGAGTGACGGGAATATTGAACGGCGTCGATTATCAGGAATGGGACCCCCGCTACGATCCGCATCTGAGTGCGCATTTTGCGCCGCAGGACCTGCGCGGCAAGATCATCAACAAGGAAATGCTGCTCGCGACGCTGCAACTGAAGCTGTCGACCACGCAGCCGCTGATCGGCATGGTGACGCGGCTCGCCGAGCAGAAGGGGATCGACCTGTTGTTCGATTCTCTTCCAGGGCTGCTGCAGACGCGCGACTTCGGACTGGCGGTGCTCGGCAGCGGGGATGCGAAGTATGCCGATTTCTTCACGAGTCTGGCGCAGCGCTTTCCCGACCGCGTGAGTTACCGATCGGGGTTCGATGAGCCTCTTGCGCATTTGATCGAAGCCGGCAGCGATATATTCCTGATGCCCTCGCGCTATGAACCGTGCGGCTTGAACCAGATGTACAGCCTGCGTTATGGGACCATTCCCGTTGTGCGCAATACGGGAGGGCTGGCGGATTCGGTGCAGCATTTCGATCCGGGTACGGGCCGGGGCACCGGTTGCGTGTTCAACGACTACGACGCACCGGCCGTGCGCTGGGCGATCAACACCGTACTCGACTGGTACGCCGATCCGCGTTTTTGGTTGCCGGTGATGCAAAATGCCATGGCCAAGGATTTCTCCTGGAGCAGGCAGATCAAAGAATACGATTCCTTGTACCGGCGCTTAGCTAACGCCTGAGCCGAAGCAGCGCGTAACGCCGCCCGTAGGGTACTGAGTAGGTTTCGATTTCTCGTAGGTTCGCCGCTTCGATCCAGGCTGGCAGAGCGGCGTCCTGCGGCCTCGCCCGCCACGGCAAGCCCGGCGGTGATTGCTTCGCAAGCTGCACCAGGAAGAGACTGCCGGGCGCCGCGGCGGCGGCTGCGCGCACGCGCTCAATGCCGGCGGCATCCAGCGGCCCCGGCACCGTGCTGACGGAACTGCGCGCGTACATATCGATGAATGCACGCGTTGTCTCATCGGGTGCAAGCAAAATCAGCGGTTCTCCCGCGGCTCCGCGCTCGACGGCGCGGCCGATTTTCGCCAGATCCTGCCAGATGTCCACTTGCCGGTATAGCTGTGAGGCAGGCCCTATGAGCAGCGCGCAGTAGGCGAGGAGCAGGGCCCATTGAGAATAGACGGCGTGCTCGCCGGCAGCGCCCCATGCGCGGACGGAAAAAAAAGCCGCGGCAAGCAATCCAACGCCTGCCATCGCAACAAAAATCCCGTGCTGAGGAATGCCGTCCCAGGAATCGGCGCCGACCAGCGTCAGCGCAGCGGCGAATAAAACAACGCCGAGCAGCAACAACGCCGCCGTGGCGCGCAGCGCCCGCACGTCCCAAGGATCGGGACCCGGCAAGATCTCGCGCGCCCACCATCCGACCAGCAGCGCAATTCCGGGCAGCGCGGGCGCGAAGTAAATATTCCGCGCGGTTGCGGCCAGGGACAGCACGGCGAGAGGCGGTAGAGAAGCGGCGAAGGCGAAGCGCACGGGGCGATTTTCATGGCTCGAGGTCTGTCGCTGCCGCCAAGCGCGCCGCGCCGCCGCTAGACACAGCAGCGTCCACGGGAATAAATACAGGGGCAGTTCGAGCAGGTACTTGCCCGGCGAATTGCGATGGCCGGCCGCGTACTGCAAATCGGGCGGCGCGTCGACCGCTGCGAAGCGGCCGACCAAGTTGTTCCAGAAGAATACCTTCAAGTGTTGCGGTCCGTCGTCGCCGCGGTACACGAACCAGACCCAGGTGAGAATGATCGCCGCTTGAATCAGCAACCCCGCGTATAATTCCCATCGAAGCAGTTCGCGCCAGCGCCTCTCCCAGATGCTCAAAGTCAGAATAGCCATGGCCGGTACCATCCAAGCGACCGCGCTCTTGGACAAAAATCCGCACGCCAACGCCGTGTGCATCAAGAGATAGCCGCGCAGGCGCTCCTTGCTGGCCGTCGCGTAGAAGCCGATGTAGGCGCCGAGCAATGCGACCGAAACACATGCAAGCAGCGGCGCATCGGTGGCCAGCCAAATCGCGACTTGGTACGACAGCAGGAAGCTGCTGACGGTCGCCGCAGCCACCAGGCCCGCGAATCGGCCGGCGCTGCGCGAGGCAAGCAAGCCGACGCCGAGCGCGGTGATCAATGCGTAGAGCAAATTGGGCAGCCGCGCGATCCATGCCTGCTCACCCAATAGTCCGATGGGCACGGCCGCCAACCAATAAGTCAAAGGCGGTTTTTCACAGAAGGGCTCGCCCGCCAACAGAGGTACGGCTTTGTCGGCCTGCCAGCTCATCCGCCAGGCGATGTCCGCTTCGCGCGGCTCATCGGGGGTCCAATAGCCGCGGCCGAACATTCCGACGCACCACGCCAAAAGCAGCGCAACCCCGAGCCAGGCAATCATCGCGGGAGGGTTTTTTGAAAGTCCAAAGCGCATTTGCTGACTATACTTTACGCGAGCCCTTGCTTAGGATGTTGTGCTGCCTCCCTTCAAAGCAGGCGCTCCATAAGATTCAAGGTGGTTCGTGATCCAAGAGTTCTGTGACTGGTTGTCGATGACGAATGTCAGCGTCGCGTTTCAATCGGCCAATTGGTTTGTCCCCACGGTGCAGACCATCCATATCATTTCCATCGCAATTCTCCTGACTTCCGTTTACGTCGTGAGTTTCCGGCTCATCGGAGTAACGCGCGGCGGACAACCGCTGGCGGTTCTTGTTGCCAAATCGACGCCTTGGGTCTGGATAACTCTTTGCGTGCTGCTGGGCACAGGCATACTCCTCACCATCACGGAGCCGGCACGCGAGCTGCTCAATTGGGTTTTTCGCGTGAAAATGCTGATGGTTGTCGCGCTCGCAGGAATTCTCCTGGTTCTGCAGACTCGTCTACGGCGCAGTCCGGAGTACTGGACCGAATCGCCGATGCGGCGGTTCGCCGCACGCGCCATCGGAATTGCCGCTGTGATTATCGGCGCAGGCATCGTAACCGCCGGACGCTGGATCGCCTATGTGTAACCAAGCTTCCGTGACGCGCTAAGCATGGCCCTGGAACAAGCTTTGGCGCGATTGCAAGATCTGCCCCTGCCAACGCAGATTCGCGAGTCTGACTGGCTGTTTCCGACCATCGAGACCGTACATGTCTTCGCGCTGGTGCTGGTGGTCGGCACGATTATGACCGTTGACCTGCGGCTCTTGGGTATAGCCAATAAGGAACGTCCATTCAGTCAGGTCGCCGCCGAAATGTTGCCCTGGACGTGGACAGCCTTCGCCATTGCTGCGCTGGCCGGCATGCTCATGTTTTCATCCAAGGCGCTCATTTACTACGGCGACATTCCATTTCGATTGAAAATGGTCTGCCTGCTGCTGGCAGGCATCAATATGGCGATGTTTCATTGGTTGGGAACGCGCCATCTTGAGGCCTGGGATCGCGGTCGACCGCCGCGCGCGGCCAAACTTGCAGGCGGCGCGTCGCTGCTGCTGTGGACCACGATTGTCGCGGCGGGGCGTTGGGTCGGATTCACGACTTAAAACCCAAGCGCCCGGCGGTAGCCAAGGTACGCGAACTATAGCGAGGCGGCCCTGCGCTATCATGGAGTGATGCGCTTTCTCCTAGTCCTGATCATGGCATCGCTGCTGGTTGCGGCCGTATTCGCGGCCGACGGCTATGCCGCGCGGCAACTGTTGCGTGCCGATCCGGACGCGTTGCCCGCCGCTGCGATGTCGCTCCATTTTGCCGTGCGACGAGGTAGACCGCTGTTCGAGGCGCGGTGTGCGGTGTGCCACGGCGCTTCAGGATCCGGCGACACCGCGAAAGGGATACCGAACCTAACCGACCAAGATTGGCTTTACGGCACCGGCCGCCCGTCGGAGATCGAAAGAGTGATCGACTACGGGATTCGCTCGCGAAACCCGAAGGCGTGGAATCTCGCGATCATGCCCGCGTATGCGCGGCCGCAGCCGAACCCCGCCGACAAGAACATCCAACCGTTGACGCCGGGCGAAATCGACGACGTGATCGAATTTCTCATGCGCCAGCAGGGCCGGCCGGCGGACGCAGGCGCTGCAGCGCGCGGCGCCGCGCTATTCCTGGGTCATGGCGGCTGCTACGACTGCCACTCGGTCGATGCAAAGGGCGACTCGGCGATTGGCGCGCCGAATCTCAGCGATGCGATCACGCTTTACGGCGACGGCAGCCGCGAGGCGCTGCATATGTCCATTGCCTATGGCCGCCAAGGCGTATGCCCGGCGTGGATCAATCGTGCCAGCGCCGCGAGCATCCGCGAGCTGGCGTTGTATGTTTATTCAATTTCACATCCTGGTGCGGGTCAAAATGACAATTGATCAAGAGCCCGAAGCGGCCTGGCGCGATCCGTCGCGGATAAGCAGTGCGCGATCCTTTGTGCTCATGGCGGCAGGCGTGCTGATCGGTCTCGTCTTCGCCGGGTACTCGCTGTTTACCGCGCGCAGTGCCTCGACTCTGATTGTTCCGGCCGAGGATGTCGCGCTGGTGAATCAGCAGCCGATATCGCGCGCCGATTACCTCGCGCTGCTGCAGACTTTGTATGGCGTCGATTTGAGCCACGCGACCCAGGAACAGCGCCGCAAGGTTCTGGATGACATGATCCGGGAAGAGTTATTCGTGCAGCGTGGCAAGGAACTGGACGTCGCTTCAACGGACCCCGAGGTGCGCAGCGCGCTGGTGAACGCGGTCGAGCTGGAAATTGCCGAGAACGCAATTACTTCGCAGCCCGGCGAGGCTGCATTGCGCCAATTTTTCGAGACTCATAAGGATCGCTACGTCAGCGAAGGAGTCATGCGGGTCATAGATCTGCTCAACGGCCGGGACTCAGGCAAGACCAAGGGCGAAGAATTTTATTTCGCCGCGAAAATTCATCTGGGCGATGAGTTATTCGCCGCCGCCCGAAGCTTGGGGGACGGCGAGGTTTCGAAGCCAATCCAGTTGCCCGATGGCATACATGTTCTCGAGATGGAACAAAACAAGCGGCCGGTTCCCTTCGATTTTGCCGCGGCGCGTGCGCAGGTTTTGGGCGACTATCGCAATGAGGCGGTCGACAAATTGAAATTGAGCGGCGAATCATTTCTTCGCAAGCGCGCGAATGTGCTGATCGCGGATGACTTGCGTTGAAGCGGCTTGCGGCTCTCCTGCTGATTTGCGGCGTATGGCTTGGCGCGCCTGCCCATGCCCATGTGCGCAGCCAGTCGCACTCGGTTTGGGAAATCAATGGGCGCATGGTCGATGTGGTGGTGACAATCCCGGATATCGAGGCGCAGCGGCTGGGAAGCGATTCAAGCCCAGCGACGCCGGAACGCTTGAGAGATTATTTGACGCAGAAGACCTACGCGGTCGCGGACGGCAAGCGATGCGCGCTGGTTCCGCCGGTGGAGATTTTATCGGCGCTTGCGGGTTTTAGTAAATTTGACTTCACCTTCAAGTGCGATTCGGCCTCAAACCTGCAAATCCACTCCGGCGCCTTTTTTGACCTGGTTTCGAGCCACACCAACTTCGCGCAGGTGCAAAACGCGGCGACCGGAGAATTCACCGAGCAACTCATTACGAACGAGCACCAAACGATAGACGTGACGGGCGGCCCGGGCGGCCGCCTCAAAAATGCCAGCTTTTTCGAATTCATCCGCATGGGGATGATGCACATCTTCACCGGCGTCGACCACATGTCGTTTCTTCTGGGATTGGTGCTGATCTCGCGCCGGCTTCGTGATCTGGTCTTCGTCGTAACCGGTTTCACCATCGGACACAGCTTGACCCTGGCATTGGCGGTGACCGGCATATTGAGGCCGCACGCCGAATACATTGACGCACTGGTCGCTCTCACCATTGCATTGATCGGGGCGGAAAACATTGTGGTTCAGACCAGGCAGCCGAAAATAGCGGCATTGGGTGTTGGCGCGTGCCTCTGCCTGATGGCCTTGTTCCAACTCTTGGGGTTCGGCGGGCTGCCGAGCTTGCTGCTGCTCGGGGCGGGATTGTTTACCGCGAACTATCTCTTAATTTCGGGAAACATACGCGACGCCGGCCGATTGAGGATACTCGTGACCTTGGTGTTTGGCCTGATACATGGCTTTGGCTTCGCCGCTGATCTGCTTGAATTGCAGTTGCCTACGCAACGCCTGGCCGAACTGCTGGTCGGCTTCAATCTGGGAGTCGAGGTGGGTCAGTTGGCGCTCGTGGTCGGCGCGACTTTGCTGGTGCTGGCGTTGAAACGTCTGCGGCTTGCGTTGCCGCGGCCCATCGTCGTTGATGTGGCTTCGGCGTTTCTGGTGGCGCTCGGGGTGTTCTGGTTTGTCAGCAGAAGCTACGCCTGATGCAGCGGGACTGGATAATCAGCGTCGTTCTGCTGCTCTTGGTCGCTGCAATGTTTGTGATCTCGCTGCTGGCGGGCCGTGTCTGGCTGCCGGTCGGAGAGGTCTGGGATGGCTTGTGGTCCAGGGATGCCAATCTCGCTGCAACCATCGTCACGCAGCTGCGTCTGCCTCGAGCCGTGCTCGCCCTCGAAGTCGGCGGCGCGTTAGGCGTCTCGGGTGCTGTTCTGCAGGGCGTGACACGCAACCCTCTCGCGGAGCCCGGCCTGTTGGGGGTTTCGGCCGGCGCTGCGCTGGGTGCCGTGATTGCGGTTTATTTTGGCTTCGCGACGCATTTCGCGAGCGCCGCGCCGCTGCTCGGCTTGATCGGCGCACTGCTCGCGAGCGGTCTGACTTTTGCACTGGGCCGCGGCGGCGGAACGATCACCTTGGTGCTCGCGGGAGCTGCCGTATCGGCGCTGGCGGCGGCAGGAATCGCTCTGGCGCTGAATCTCGCGCCGAACCCCTATGCGGCGTTCGAAATCATGACCTGGCTGATGGGGTCGCTTGCTGACCGCAGCTGGGACCAAGTGTTTCTGGTGACGCCGTTCATCCTATTAGGTTGCGCTATGCTGCTGTTCACTGCCCGCGGAATCGACGCCCTGACATTGGGCGAGGCGCAAGCGATGAGCTTGGGCGTCAATATCGGGCGGCTGTATTTTTTGGCGGTATTCGGCACAGCATTAGCGATCGGCGCGGGCACAGCGGTGACGGGAGTCGTCGGATTTATCGGGCTCATCGCGCCGCACCTGGTGCGGCCGTTGTTGGGCCATCAACCCAGCCGCATTTTGTTCCCGGCCGCGTTGTCCGGGGCCCTGTTGCTGCTCCTTGCCGATATCGTAACGCGTTTGATTCATGTCGGAACGGAACTGAAGCTTGGTGTACTGACGAGTTTGATCGGAACACCCTTTTTCTTTTGGCTTGTCGTGCGGCTGCGCAAGACGGCGCCTTAAAAAACTCGAAGGAGAATTCCTGTGACAGAACATGTTTTGGTGGAGAAGTCCGAAAGGCTCTTGATACTGACGCTCAACCGGCCGGATAAGAAGAATGCGCTGACCCGAGCCATGTACAAGACCCTGGCGACGGAAATCGCCGCCGCGGACAGCGATCCCAACATTCGCTGTATTTTGATCAAGGCACACGGCGATATGTTCACTGCGGGCAATGATCTCGCTGATTTTGCGGCGGTTGGCAATGCGAGCTCAGCGCCGAAGCCGGAGGATGCCAATCCGCTGCTTCCGGCGCTGGCCAAAGCGCGCACACCGATCGTTGCCGCCGTCAATGGCCGCGCGGTCGGCGTCGGCGTCACGATGCTTCTGCATTGCGACATGGTTTATCTTGGCGAGGACGCCTCGCTGATCGCGCCGTTTGTCAATCTCGCGCTGGTTCCCGAGGCGGCTTCGAGCTTGTTGATGCCGCTGCGCATCGGGCATGCCCGCGCATTTGAGATGTTCGTACTCGGCGAACCCGTGAACGCCGAAAAGGCGGTAAATTGGGGAATTGCGAATCGCGCGGTGCCGGCTGCCGAGCTGCATCATGTCGCGCGGGCAACAGCGATCGCGATCGCGTCGCGCGCCCCCGCCTCGGTGGTCGCGACCAAATCGCTCATGCGCGACGAAGCCGCTTTATTGGAACGCATGAGCCAAGAGTCGGGACACTTCCTTCGGCAGCTCAAATCCGCGGAGTTCAAGGAAGCCTTTACGGCGTTTTCCGAGCGTCGACCGCCGGATTTCGGTAAGTTCGGTTGAGCGTTTGACTGGGACGCTGTCAAAAGCCTGCGGTGCGGCGCTGCTGTGCTGCCTCATGAACGGCGCGGCGGCCGCTGATGGGCCGCAGCATGTCATGTCGCTCAGCATGTGCACCGACGAGCTTCTGCTCGAGTTGCTGCCGCCGGAACGCATCGCCTCGGTCACCTATTACTCACGCGATCCCGACAATTCCTATCAGTGGCCGCAGGCGGCGAAGGTGCCGGTCAATTGGGGTACCGTCGAGGAAGTGCTCGCGGAAAAACCCGACCTGGTGTTGGCGGGGACCTACACCACGCCGGCGGCGCGAGCAGTGCTGAAAAAGCTGCGCTGGCCCTTGCTAGAAGTGGCGCCGGCGGTGAATTTCGACCAGATCCGCGCGGTCACGAGGCAAGTGGCCCACGCGCTGCGGCGAGATGCGATCGGCGATTCGCTGATTGCAAAGATGGACTCGACCTTGCAAGTGTTGGCCGACTCGAAGCCGCGGCAAATCATCCGCGTGGCGGCCTGGGGCGAGGGTGGATCCATTCCCGGTAGAGGCACTCTGTTCGACGCCATACTGAACGTGGCCGGCGGCGTCAACATCGCTGCGACGCTCGACGGCGGGGCGTATACCTCCTTCGAGGTTGAACAGCTGATCGCGGCCCACCCCGACGTGCTCGCCTACGCCAGCAATATCACGGATACGCCGGGACTGAATACCGAGTTGGCGCAGCATCCCCTCGTCCGCCGGCTCTATTCCGGCCGCAGCGTAACCTATCCTGGTGCGCTCTATAGTTGCGGAGTCGTTGAAAGCGCCGATGCCGCGGCGGCGCTGCGAGCCAGTCTCTTGCGAGCGGTGCGTAACGGCTCATGAGTATCCTCGGCGCATCCAAGATTTCCGTTCGGCGCGGCGCCCGCGCGATTCTCGATGACGTTTCGTTGCACGCCGAGTCCGGCGATTTTGTCGCCGTTATCGGCGCGAACGGCGCGGGCAAGTCGACGCTGCTCTCGGTTCTGGCGGGATTGCTGAGGCCGGATTCCGGCAGCGTCATACTGGACGGCGTTGCCATCCGCGCACTCTCCGGCATGCAGTTGGCGCATCGCCGCGCCTATTTGCCGCAGAATCCGCGCTGCGAGTGGCCGATCTCAGTTGAAAGACTGGTTGCCTTAGGGTTGACGCCAATCCTGCCGGCACTCGGCGGCTTGCCTGCAAGCTTCGCTCCGAAGATTACTCAAGCGTTGCAAGCATGCGACTTGCTCGATCATCGCGAACAACCCGCGACCACGCTTTCCGGCGGGGAACTCGCCCGCGCCATGCTTGCCCGCGCATTGGTCGCCGATCCGGACGTTTTGATCATCGATGAACCCATCGCCGGCCTTGATCCCAAACACGCGCTCGATACCGCGCGCCGCCTGCAGTTACTCGCCAAGGGCGGCAAATTGGTGATCGCTTCCATTCATGACCTGACGCTTGCGGGCCGTTATGCCAGCCGCATTTTCGCGTTGTCGAATGGCCGGGCCGCGGGCGATGGACCGACGCAGGCTACCTTGACGCCCGCCTTGATACGCTCGGCTTTTGAGGTGGAGGCCTGCGTTTCGGGAACGGCCGGAAGCGTCTATGTGGACTACGCACTACCGCCGTGAATACCGCTAAGGCGGGCCGGTAAGTGTGGAAAACGCGGCAGTGATCAACAGAATCACTGCGCCGGCACCCATTTCCGCCAGCACAGAGCGTCGAAACTGGAGCGCGGCGCGCGCATCGCCCTGCAAAAGCCTGGGTGTCAAAGCAAGTTTATTACGGGCGGCAAGGCCTAAAAGAGCGGCGACCGCCAGCAGTTTGATCGTCATCATGCGTCCGTAATCGCTGTTCCAAAATTGCCCGGCGCTGCCGATCAACATATACAGCAGACTCGCGCCGGCTGCGATAAGAAGTGCCACGACTCTCAACGCCAATTTTCCAAAGCCTGCGGCGGCAGCGGCGATTTGCGGCTCATTGGCGCCCCTCGTGATGATCAACAGCGGCGGCAGCGCTCCCAGCCAAAAAGCCGCGCACAAGAGGTGCAGACACATCAGCAAGCTAGGCGCCGTGTTCGGCACCAGTCCATGAATGTGTCCCACCCATGCAAATGATGTCGATGCGGCCATGGCGCCCACAACCGCGGGTCCGCGAAACACCGGATTCTTCGGCAATGCAAACAGCATGAGGGCCAGTCCGACCATTCGCACGCCGCTCGCTCGGCCTTCACCCGCGCCGAGGATCATGCCTGCGAAAGCGCTGTCGAACATGCCGGAGACTTCCCCGCTCATTGAGCCGGCCAGCAGCAGGATTCGCAAAACGCTCGCGGCAGCGGCGACGCCCACCTGGATGGCGATAAGGCGGCGGATCAGGCCGCGCTGTTGATCGCGCAGCAGCGTGTCGCAATAAAGCGCAAAAAAAACCGCGCCGGCCGCGCCGAACGTAGTCGCGTACGTGACTGCCTTCGCGAACACCGCCGCGACGTCCCAGCCACTCATCTCCATGTCAAACCTCGTTCGGCGCTGCTGTTACGCGGCGATCGAGAATACGAAGGAGCCCTTGGTGACGTGACCATCATCCGCCGCCACCGCTGACCATTGCACCGTGTAATTGCCGGGCGACAGTGCCGGCAGCGTCAGCGTGAATGTTTGACCTGCCTTCGCGGCCTTGTCGAGCGGGACTGGACTTTCTTTGCCGTCCCGGACCAGTTTCAACACCGCTAGTTGCGCGGCTTCGCTGAATTTGAGCGTCAACGTCTTGGGCGCCTCGGTCAAGTGAGCATTGTCCGCCGGCGAGGAACTCTGCAATTTCGCATGCGCCATGCAAGGGCCGGCGGCGACCGCGCCGCACAGAGCGAATGCCAAAAGGCTGGTTTTAAGCATAAATAGTGTCCCGTTGGTGTCGGATTCGATCCTACGCAATATACTCCACGAATGATTCTATATGGCTATGGCCTGAGCTCGGCTTCGTACAGGGTGCGAATAGCCATGGCTCTCAAGAATCTGCAGTACACGTCGATGATCAAGAACTTGCGCTCCGGCGAGCACCGTCTGTCGGAATTTCTGCAGATCAATGTCCAAGGATTCGTTCCCGCGCTTCAGCTCGACGATGGCGTCGTGCTGACGCAATCGGTGGCCATCATCGAATATCTGGACGAGCTGTATCCGAATCCGCCGCTGCTGCCGGCGCAACCCCTGGCTCGGGCGAGGGTTCGCGCGCTCACGCAGGCGATCGCGAGCGATATTCACCCGATTAACAATCTACGCGTGCTGCGCTATCTGGAAGAGAAGCTTAATTTGGACAAGCAGACTCGTGATGCGTGGTATCAGCACTGGGTGAGCGTCGGATTCGACGCGTTGGAAAGATGGTTGGTTCGAGACGCGGCGACGGGACGGTTCTGTCATGGCAATTCCCCGACGATGGCAGATGTATGCCTGGTTCCGCAGGTGTTCAATGCGCGGCGCTTCTCGGTCGACATGAATTCCTTTCCGCGGATTCTGGCCATCGATGCCGCCTGCAGGGAGCTGCCGGCCTTTCAAACGGCGGCGCCGGAAGCGCCTCCGCAGATCTAGGCTCTGAACGGCTCTTTCAAAAGGAATAGCGCAGAAACAGCAAGCGGCTGCCCTGACGGGCATCGGTCAATCGCCCCCACAGAGGATCGCGCGGTGCAAAGGTCTTGCCCATCACCAAGCCCATACGGGCATCACCGACCTGTCTGCCCGAGAGCTGGGGCGCCAAGGACATAAATTGCTCATCTATGAGGCGCTCCTTGTAAAACGTGGCCAGCAGCCGCGGGCCGCCTTCGACCAGGATGCGCTTGCCCGTAATCGCTCGACGCACCGCTCGCAAAATATCGGCGGCAGGAATTTCGCCTGAGCCGCTCCGGGTCACGTGGATCTGGACCGAATCGGGCACCCGCTGCTTGCGCAATTGCCTCGCGCCTCTCAGCGTCGTAATGATCATCGCGGCGACCTTTCCAGAGGCGAATACCGGCAGGCGCAGGTTGACCGTCCCGCTGGCGCTCACGACCACGTTCAGGGCTGCGCGGGGTTTGGCCATCGCGTCGGTAAGCCGGCGATAATCGTCTGCCAGTTCAGGACAAATTGCTTGCGGAGTCCAGAGGTGTTCTGGGTCGGCAGCCAGCGTTCCGGAACCGACGATGACCGCATCGGCCGCGGCGCGCAGCAAGCCCATCACCATGCGATCCTGGCCGCTGAAGCCGCTGATGTCACCGCCGCCGCTATGCCCCTTCACTTGAAGCGAAACGACGCCGTCTAAAGTGCTGACGAAATTGCTGAACACAAGCAGACCCAAGCGGGGCGCAGGCAGTCGCAATGCACCGTACAGACGCGACAATCTGGGCGGCAGCGGTAAACCCCGGCCGCGTGTTGTTTCTACCAATGTGCGCAGCGGTGCGAATTGTCGAGAGCGCCGCGGGTTGCCAGGCATTCAGTAATTCCTCGCTGTGTGACCTCAAGTTCGGGTAGGCCCTGTCCTACGCGCGGCGGTCGTCGAAACTGCGGCTCGTTGCTGCTATCGTAACAACAATGCGAATGACGATGCGCGACGGCCTGAGACTGACTCCATTGGCGTTGGTTTTGAGTGCAGCCGTCGCCTTTGCCGTGGAGCCCGAGCCGCCGCAATTACCGCCGCGTTCCGGCATCGCAATTGGCCTTGCGGACTCCGCAGGACTTCGCGCCACGGTATTCGGCACCCCGCCACAGGACATGGCATCTTTGCCGGCGAAGGTGCCGCTCTCGGAAATCAACGCCGAGTTGCCGTGGCGCCTGCCCGTGCCGCAGATTCTCTGGTTCGACGCCAAGCTGCGCGTATGGCTGTCCGCGCAAGATAAGCCGGCGCCGCTGGCCATCGTCATTTCCGGCACAGGAGGCGATGGCAACACCAAGACAATTTCCGTCCTGCGTGCGGCTCTCTACGGTGCGGGCTACCACGTGCTGACGATGCCGTCGCCCACCTCTCCAGGGTTCATCGTGTCGGCGTCGAGTACCGGCGTCGCGGGCGATTTGATGCGCGACGGAAAAGACTTGTACGCCGCCATGCAAGAGATCATCGCTCACTTGCCGCGCAAGGTCCGAATAACGGATATCGACGTGGTGGGTTACAGCTTGGGAGGCGCGAACGCGGCCATCGTCAAGTCGATTGACGCGGCCGAGCACAAGCTCAATATCCACCGTGTCGTCATGATCAATCCGCCGGTGAGCCTGTTCTCTTCCATCGGGCGCCTCGACCGGCTGTTCGCGGCGACGATTGGCCCGGGAGACCAAGCTGTGGAGCTCCTCTATCGCAGGCTTTATGCGCAAATCGCGAATCTGTATCGAGCTTCGGACCGCCTCGAACTGGATGAGAACTTTCTGCTCAGCGCCGGCGCAGCCACGCTGAAGACGGACGCGGACTTTTCCGCGGCAATTGCGCTGACATTTCGCCTGCAGTTGGTCGACATGTTCTTTATCGGCGATTTGTACGCCAACACCGGACTGTTCACCGACCCTCTGCATCCGCCGAAGGTGAGCGACTCGCTCGAGGATATTCAACGTGATCTGCGCGCAAAACCCTTTGCCGATTATTTTACGCAGGTGTTTGCGCCTTACTATCTCAAGCATCGGCCGGATGCGACCAGCGCGTCCCTGATAGCGTCCAATCGTCTCGACATCATTACCGATGCCTTGCGCGACGACGGCGATTACTATGCGCAGACCACCGACAACGATCTCATCATCAACAAACGCGAACTCGCCTGGCTGCAAGATACACTGGGCCCAAGAATCATCGTCTACGATCACGGCGGTCATCTGGGCGAAGTCGGCGATCGACAGCAAGTGGCCGACATGCTCGACATGCTGTCGGGCAGCTGGCCGCGGAGCACGCAGTGAAGGCGGCGCTTCTCGCGTGTCTTCTCGCAGCCGCGCTCGAAGGCTGCGCCTCGCAAGTACTGTCCATCCGAACGGTTCCCGACCAAACGCCCGCGGCAGACAATGCCGCGGCGGCCGCAAATGCCGCGGCGTTCGCCGAAGCGGTGGCGGCCGAGTCGGCCGCTGGTGCGGCACAGGAGCCGCAAGAGGCGCCGCCGCTGGTGACGCCGGCCGATGCGCCGTCCATGTACACCTATGATCCTTGGGAGCGCCTAAACCGATTTACCTACCGATTCAACGCACGTTTCGACGAGGCTATTTTTTTGCCGGTGGCGGACACCTACCGGCGCGTGCCGCGGCCCATCCGCACGGGCATCCATAACTTTTTTGGCAATCTCGCCGAGATCGACAGCGTCATCAATTACACGCTGCAGTGGCGGCTCAAGTATGGTTGGCGCAGTTTTACGCGCTTGGCCATAAACAGCACCATCGGCATCGGCGGCTTATTCGATGTCGCCACCAAACTCAAATTGCCAGGCGCGCCCACCGGGTTTGCGACGACGCTGGCGAAGTGGGGCATGCACCCGGGACCCTATCTTGTGATTCCCTTGTTGGGGCCCTCGACACTGCGAGATGGCGTCGGCTTTCTTGGCGACTACGGTGCGGAATACGGCATCGATGTCGGGGGGTTGTATCGCGGCGGCGTCTCGTGGGGCTTGGGAACAGTCAACGCGATTGATCAGCGGGCCAACATCAACTTTCGCTATTATGCGGGCGGCTCGCCTTTTGAATATGAAACGATTCGCTTTTTATACGTGCGCCGGCGCTTAATTGAGGATGAGGGCTTGCATGCCAAGGAAGCCGTCAAGAAGGCGCCGGTCGATGTTCCCGCCGGCAAGTAGGATCCAGGCCCTAACAGGGGAGTAGTTTCTCGTGAAAAGCCCGTTAGTGTTGGTGTGTTCAATTCTCGTCGCTTATACGGGACTCAGCGGCTGCCAAAAAAACGAAGTAACGGCCGCCGTGCCTGCTCCTGCTCCTGCGCCCGCTCCCGCACCACCGCCAACACCTCCAGCATTTCAAATTATGGCCAGCATCCAAGAACTGATGGATGCGATCATTGATCCATCGGCGGATGCGCTATGGGATTCCGTCAGCATCACCACGACCGCGAAAGGAACCGTCTTTCAGCAGCCTCATTCCGATGAGGAATGGCAGGAGGCGCGACGTCACGCCGTCGCGCTGATCGAGGGGACCAATCTACTCGTCATGGATGGCCGCAAGCTCGTGGCTCCCGGCAGCCCGGTGCTCGACCAAGGTACTTCAGGAGTGCTCAGCGCCGAAGAGGGGCAAAAGCTCTTCGACGCGAAGCATCCGACCTTCGTGCAATTTGCGCGTGCACTACGCGAGGCGGGCACGCAAATGCTCACCGCCATTGATAAGAAGGATCCGACCGGCATGATGAACGCGGGCGCGGCCATGGACGGCGTGTGCGAGAGCTGTCACTTGACCTTTTGGTACCCCAATCAGGTCATACCGCCTTTGCCCGCGGATTTCGGAACGTCGAAGGCGGTACCTCATCCGAAACGGATTCCATTAAGCCCCGGATGAGCCGTAAACCGCCGGCGCCAAACTGTCAGCGCCCGCCGGCGACATCGAGAATTGCGCCGGTTGTATAAGAGGCGCCATCGTCCAGCAGCCAGACGATTGCTTCGGCGACTTCCTCGGGACGCCCTGCGCGGCCCATCGGCGTGGTTGCACCGATACGCCGCGCGCGGTCGGGCTGCCCGCCGCTGGCATGGATGTCGGTTTCGATGAGTCCCGGACGAACCGCATTCACGCGCACCCCTTGTTGCGCCAGCTCCTTCGCCAAGCCGATCGTCAAGGTATCGACGGCGGCTTTTGATCCTGCGTAGTCGACATATTCGAACGGTGAACCCAATCGGCTTGCCGCCGAGGAAATCAGGACGATCGCGCCGCCGCCACCGCCTCGATCCTTCGACAAGCGGCGCGCGCTCTCGCGAGCGCAGAGGTAGGCGCCATAGATGTTGACGTCGAAAATGCGTTTGAGCCGCGCGCTGTCCATGTCTGCCAGCGGCAACGACGGTGCGACAATGCCGGCGTTGATCACCACGCCATCGAGGCGACCGAGCCTCGACTCAGCTTCGCCGAACATCGAAATGACATCCGCCTCCACCGCGACATCGCCCTGCAGGGTGATTGCCTGGCCGCCGGCGGCGCGAACCTCGCGGGCTGCTTCCTCGGCAGCGGGCCGGTTGCTTTGGTAGTTGAGCGCGACTTTCCAACCGTTGCGCGCACATTTGAGGGCCGTGGCGCGGCCTATGCCGCGTGTGCCGCCGGTGACAAGAATAGTTTTCATCCGTATCTCTGCGTCGTTGGTTCGAGGGTAATATTACCCCGTGCGAGTAACACGCATCGAACACGTGCAATTGGCAATGCCGGCCGGTGGCGAAGATCTGGCCAGGAATTTCTACGCGGGGATCCTAGGGATCAGCGAGACGCCGAAGCCGGCGCATCTCGCGAAGCGCGGCGGATGCTGGTTTGAACGCGGCGATCTAAAGATTCATTTGGGTGTCGAGGCGGACTTTAAGCCGGCGCGCAAAGCCCACGTCGCATTGTTGGTCACCGAGTTGTCCTTGCTTCAGCAGAAGCTCAAAACATCGGGCTGCATCCTAAAGGAAGACGAGCCTCTCGAAGGCTATCATCGGATCTACGTCGACGACCCGTTCGGCAATCGCATCGAGTTGATGGAACCGAGCCGGGGCCCTGCGTAGCGTTCCATTTGCGGGCACACGTGCCGCATTGCAAAAACATGCGTGAACTGCGTCGGAGTCCTGGCATTCGCTTGTATCAACAGCGGATTCGGTCGCATAGCATTTGCCGCCAGTGCGCCTAAACCTAGTCGTTGAGGTGTTTCGAGTACCTTGGAGCAAGAGATGTCGCGCGGGCAAAACCCGTTGGTCTTGATGATGGCGCTTTCGCTGCCCGGCGCAGCGCACGCCTTGGGGTTGGGCGAGATCCATGTGAACTCTGCTCTCAACGAGCCGCTCGCAGCGGACATCGACATCGTCGGCGCAACGGCGGAAGAACTATCCAGCCTCACCGCGTCAGTTGCCAATCGGGAGACATTTCTGCGATTCGGTGCCGAACGTCCGGCCTTCCTCGCATCGGCCACGTTCAAGGTATCGCACGACACGAAGGGAAAGCCCGTGCTGGTCATCCGCTCAACGGACTCATTCACCGAGCCTCTCGTCAATCTGCTGGTTGATCTGCGCTGGCACAACGGCGAAGTCATTCGCCAGTATTCTCTGCTGCTGGATCCAGCTGGCTTTCCTGCCGCGACTCAAGTGGCCGCGGCTGTGCCCGCGCCGCTCGCCCTGCCGGCGCCGGCTGTTGCGGTGACCAGCGCTTTGGCAGCTGCGGTCGCTCCCGCAGCGAAGACGACGCGTGCCACCACTCATGTAAAAATCGGCGCGAAAGCAACGCTCCGCGGTATCGCTTGGCGCGTCGGCGCGCGTTCTGATTCCGATCTCAAGAAAACGATGTTGGCGATTTTCCGCGCCAACCCGAATGCATTCGAGGGCAATATAAATCGTCTGCGTCTCGGCGCTGTGCTGACGATTCCTCCGCCGGCAGAGATAGCATCCATATCCAAGGAAGATGCCAGCCGCGAAGTTCAAGCGCAGATGACGGCTTGGCGGCCCTCACCGCAAAAAGTGCGCTCCGCCGTGCCAGAGCAAGCAATGCCGGCACCGGTGCAAGCAATGCCGGCACCGGTGCAATCAATGCCGGCGCCGGTCCAAGCAATCATTCCGACGGTGCCTGCCGCCACGGCGGCAACCCAGGCAGGCGGCGGCGCGGCGGAGACAACGGCGCTCAATCTGCGCGTCCAGTCCCTCGAACAGGGGCTTCACGACATACAAGGTCAGTTGAAACGCGAGCACGACAAATTGCTCGGCGTGCAGGCCCAGGTCAGGTACGCCGAACAGGCGGTCACCGATCCGGTCGCGGCGACCCCCGCGCCGCGCCAGTGGGTGCTGACGTCTTTGATTGGAGGGTTAGCCTTGCTGGCGGGTGCTCTTGGCGCGATGTTCCTCAAGCGGCGTCGCGCCACGCCGAAGATCAACGCCAACTCGACCACGGCCGGCAGCGCCGCGATGGTGGGCGAATCTTCGAATCTCGCTACGCAGCACGTGGTTGCCGAGCAGCCGGCGCCGCGCGAAACGCCGCGCACCGTGCCTCGGCCAGCATTACAAGATTCGATTGAATTGCGCGCAGCGCGGGACTCCATGCGCGCTAATACCGATGTGACCGCCGCCACCAGGCCCGATTTCACTGTCAACGAGGATGAACTGCGGGCAGCCTACGAAGACACCCTCGATCTTTCCGGCGAGACCGCGATTCTCGCGGGAGAGGTCGCTGCGGCGAGTGGCGATACGGCGAACCTGCCTGCCGCCACGGTCAATCTGCATGCGCATGCGCTACAGGCCGCAGCCGTCGCCACTGCCGACGCCCCCGGTACTGCTGACGAATCCGCTATTGCCGACGAATCCGCAACGGTCATGGTCAGTCCCGAGGAGCTGCACGTCGACACGACCAGGCTGGATTACAACCTGGTGGATCTCGATCTGACGGCTCAGCACGTGCACATGCCAAGCGTCTTGCACGAGCGAGCGGTCGTCAAAGAGCGGCGCACCAATCTGGTCGATGTTCTCAAGAAGGCGGTTGAACGCGAACCCGACCGCGGCGATTTGCGCATGAAGCTGCTGGAAACCTACTACGCCGCTGCCGCCGCCAATCGCCAGGCATTTCTCGAAGTGGTCCAAAAGATCGCGCGTGATCGCGACCGCCTGGGGGAGGGTGAATGGGACAAGATCGCGCTCATGGGCAAGCAGATCGCTTCGGATACCCCTTTGTTTTCCAGAGATTCGGAAACCGAGGACGACAACAAATTGGCCGATTGCGCCTGAAGTCCTAAGGACTTAGCCTGGACGGCAGTCGCCGTCATGGGAGCAGCATCAGGCCACGCCGCGTTCCTGTAGAAACTCGCCGAGGATTTTCGCGGTGTGGCTCTTGGCAGGCCTGCGCGCGACGCTTTCCGGCGATCCTTGCGCCA
>Ga0302325_10002063_pt1 | contig 49576 bp, 43 predicted proteins | sample Palsa_T0_2_FD_201948 | JGI IMG/M metagenome (GOLD analysis project Ga0302325, IMG submission 201948) | Peat permafrost microbial communities from Stordalen Mire near Abisko, Sweden - Palsa_T0_2 | ecosystem: Environmental > Terrestrial > Soil > Palsa > Peat permafrost | place: Sweden: Abisko...
AGAAGGTTGGCCAGGTGGCTGCCGACATGCGATCGCTTCGCAAGCCTGATCCGTACAAGAACAAGGGAGTGCGCTACTCCGACGAGAAGCTGAAGAAGAAGGCGGGCAAGACGGGAGCAAAATAAAGCAGGGGTCAGGGATTAGGGATTAGGGATTAGTTGATTCAGCCGATACATGCACTTTCAACTAACCCCTAATCCCTAACCCCTAATCCCTAATCAACCGAACGGGGCCGCAGGGCGGCTCCGCTGATAGGAAAAGGGACAACGATGATTACGCAGACCAAGAGGAACGCAATCCGGCAGCGCATCCATGACCGTATCCGGCGGAAGCTGGCCGGGACCGAGGTGAGGCCGCGGCTGAATGTCTACCGCTCGCTGAACCACATCTACGCGCAGGTGATCGACGACCAGAAGGGCGAGACGCTGGTCTCTGCTTCAACCCTCGCGCTCAAGACGAAGACCGGCGGCAACGTGGCGGCGGCCAAAGAAATCGGCAAGGCAGTGGCTGAGGCAGCCGTGAAGCAGGGCATCAAGAAGGTGGTCTTCGATCGCGGCGGCTACCTCTATCATGGGCGGATCAAGGCGTTGGCGGACGCAGCGCGCGAAGCCGGCCTGGAGTTTTAAGAGCAGTGAACAGTTCACAGTGGACAGTGGACAGTCCAATGCGAGCCAGAGAAGCAGATGTGGCACCGATCAGACTGATCACTGTTCACTGATCACTGTCCACTGGAGAAAGCAATGACGATTTTGAAGAAGAAACTCGATGCCAACCAGTACAACCTGAAGGATCAGGTGGTGGCTATCAACCGCGTGACCAAGGTGGTAAAGGGCGGCAAGAATATGTCGTTTGCCGCGCTGGTGGTGGTGGGCGATTCCGCTTCCGGCGTGGTGGGTTACGGATCAGGCAAGGCCAAGGAGGTTCCCCAGGCCATTCGCAAGGGAATTGAAGCGGCCAAGAAGAATCTTGTCCGCGTCAACTTGACCGAGACCTCGATTCCGCACCTGGTGCTGGGCCGCTTTGGTTCCGGGCAGGTCCTGCTCAAGCCGGCTCCGGAAGGCACGGGCGTGATTGCAGGCGGCGCGGTGCGCGCGGTGATGACCTCGGCCGGGGTGCAGAACGTGCTGACCAAGAGCCTGGGCTCGCCCAATCCGCACAACGTGGTCAAGGCCACCTTTGACGCGCTGGTGCAATTGCGCGACAAGGCCGATGTGGCGGCTGCGCGTGGCAAGACTGTAGAGGAGCTTTAGTCATGGCGAGCATTAAGACACCAACCAAGGCGACTGCGGGCAAAATTCGCATTCAGTACTACCGCTCGGCCATCTCGACACCGGTGAAGCACAAGCTGGTTGTCAAAGGGCTGGGCTTTACGCGGCTTAACCAGATCGTTGAGCGGGTGGATACCGAATCCACGCGCGGCATGGTGAAGGCTATTCCGCATTTGGTTCGGATTCTGGAGAACTAAGGCACGGTCCGATTGGGATCGTGCTTTCCCACCTTAGCCGCGATGAAACTGCGGCGAAGATGGGGCACCCGGGTTCAGTGCCCAAGGCGGAAGAACCCCACAAGAACGCGAGTCGGCGAAGCTCAACTTCCGCCGGCGCTATAGCGAGGAAAATCATGGCAAAGAATCTTTCGAATTTACGCGCGCCGCGGAAAGCAAATACCGGGCGCAAGCGTGTCGGCCGCGGTATGGGATCCGGCATGGGCAAGACGTCAACTCGCGGCCACAAAGGCCAGGGATCGCGCACCGGCACCAGCCTGATGCGCGGCTTTGAGGGCGGCCAGATGCCGCTGCATCGCCGTCTGCCTAAGCGCGGCTTTACCTACATTTTCCGTACCGAGTATGTGGTGGTGAACCTTGACCGGATTGCAGAACACATTGAAGGCCTCAAAGTCACCGAGATCGCGCTGGACGACTACAAGAAGCTCGGCCTGGCGTCGAGCAAGAAGGCGCTCATCAAGATTCTTGGTTCTGGCGAGCTGGCCTCGGCTATCACCATCCACGCCCACAAGTTCTCCAAGTCGGCCGTCGAAAAGATTGAGAAGGCTGGCGGCAAGGCTGTGGTTCTGGGTGCGGCTCCGGCGGCGGCTTAGGGTTTGGTTTCCCAGGTCTCAAAAGCGAGGCCCGGGGCGCCCGGCTGGTTGGGGTTCTAGGTTTCCCACCCTAGCGACAAGAACAAGAATGTCGTGCCCAGAGGGAACCCAGATGGGGCACCCGGCATTCAGAGAAACAGGTCCTTCGGCTCCGCTGAAGAACGCTTCGCTCAGGATGACAATTTTGATGGATGGAGACGTGTGATGGTCCTCATATCCTCCCGTCCTCCGGGTTTCTTAATATCGGCCTTGATCCGGAATGCTCTAAGATGGAATAGGTCAAAAAGATTCAAATTGGCGGCAAACGCCTGAAGCGGATAAACCGACATGCTTGAGAAGTTTCTCAATATTTTCCGGATTCCCGACCTGCGCAAGCGGGTGCTATTCACCCTCGGCATTCTGGCCGTCTATAGGCTGGGCTCGCACGTTCCCACCCCTGGCGTGAACGTGCACCAGCTGGAACTGCTGTTCAGCCAGCAGAGCGGCTCCGCGCTCGGGCTGATGGACCTGTTTGGCGGGGGAAACCTGCGCCGCATGACGGTCTTTGCCCTGGGCATCATGCCGTATATCACCGCCTCCATCATCTTCCAGCTGCTGACGGTGGTCTATGAGCCGCTGGCGCGCATCCAGAAGGAAGGCGAGCTGGGCCGGCGCAAGATCACGCAGTGGACCCGTTACATGACGGTGGTGCTCGGCGCCCTGCAATCGATCGGGATTGCGTTCATTCTCACCAAGGGCGGCATGGTGCTGCACCCCGGCATCAGCTTCAATCTAATGACGATACTGACGCTGACTACAGGCACGGCGTTCATCATGTGGCTGGGCGAGCAGATTACCGATCGCGGCATCGGCAACGGCATGAGCCTGCTGATCTTTTCAGGCATTGTGGCCGGCTTGCCCCGCGGCGTGGCGGAAATTTATTCCAAGGTTCAATCCAACGCCTGGGGCTCATTCACCATCGTGGCGGTGCTTGCGGTGCTGGTAGGAATGATCGCGGTAGTTGCATTCATCGTGTTTGTCGAGCGCAGCGAGCGCCGCATCCCCATCCAGAGCGCGCGGCGCATTGTGGGCCGGCGCATGATGGGCGGCCAATCGAGCCATCTGCCGCTGAAAGTGAACTCCGGCGGCGTCATGCCGGTCATCTTTGCCAGCTCCATCCTTTCCGCGCCCATGCTGTTCAGCCAGTCGGAGTGGGTGCAGAACAGCAGGTTGTTGCAGCCCATTGTGCAGGCACTGCAGCCCGGCTACCCATGGTACGAAATTCTGTACATGCTGGGCATCATCTTCTTTGCCTACTTCTACATCTCCATCGTCATGAAGCCGGACGACATTGCTGACAACTTCCGCAAATCGGGCTCGTTTATTCCCGGAATCCGCCCCGGCAAGCGCACCTCGGACTTCATCAACGATATCCTCACCCGCCTGACGCTGGTAGGGGCTTGCTACCTGATTGTGATTTCGCTGGTGCCCACCATCATTTCGTCCGGCATCCGTTTCGACAAGCTGTTCCTGGTCGGCCGGCTTTTTGAAAACCTGCCGACCTGGATGATCCACGGCATGGGTTTCAACTTCTATTTCGGCGGCACTTCTTTGCTCATCGTGGTCGGCGTGGCAATGGATACCGTTAACCAGATCGAATCGCAGCTGATCATGCGTCATTATGATGGCTTTTCCCCTCGCTCCGGTCGCATTCGCGGAAGGAAAACCTGGTAATGTCTTCGTCTATGATCGCTGTTGAGCAGGGCCGGGAAACGGGTTCAAAAACCGTTCCCGGCCCGATTCTATTATTGGGAGCTCCGGGCTCGGGCAAGGGAACGCAGTCCGACCAACTGGTCAAGCTGTGGAACATCCCGCACATCTCCACTGGCGAACTGTTGCGCGCCAACATGGCCCAGGGAACCGCCCTGGGCAAGATTGCCCAGCAGTCGGTGAATCGTGGAGAACTGGTGCACGACTCCCTGGTCAACGAAATGGTTGCGGCCCGGCTCCGGCAGCCGGATACCGTAAACGGCTATATCCTGGACGGTTTTCCCCGCACCCTCGGCCAGGCTACCTGGCTGGATGGCCGTCTGGCATCCGACGGACAGTCGCTGCCGGTGATTGCGGTCAACATACAAGTGGACTATAATCAATTACTGCGTCGAATTACGGGACGCAGGAACTGTCCTGTCTGCGCGACCATCTATAACGTCTTCATGAATCCGCCCAAACGGGAGGGATTCTGCGACATAGAAGGTGCGGCGCTGGTCCAGCGAGCCGATGACACGGAGAAGGTCTTCAAGGAACGCATGCGCGTTTATGAGGGCCTGACTGCGCCGGTGATCGAGCACTACCGGGCCTTGGGACGCTTTGCGGAAGTGGATGGAGACCGGCCGATTGGCGTGATCGCGGCCGGAATTGTCGCCGCCGTCGAGCGGTTACGCAATCAAGCGTAGCCGGACGGCGGGTTTGTGCGTTGGAAGCTAGTGGTCAGTGAACAGTGGTCAGTGATCAGCCTGAACGGGTCGGCGACTGACAACTGATCACTGAAGGCTGGGTATTTCGTGGCTGTTGTCATCAAGTCGTCGCAGGAGATCGAGAAGATGCGCCGCGCGGGCCAGGTGGTTCGCGAGGTTCTGGAGTTGGTGCGCAGTAAGGTGAAGCCGGGCGCCACGACTCTGGATCTGGAGACGGCGGCGGCGGAGCGGCTAGCCGAACTGGGCGTGAAGGCTGCTTTCAAGGGCTATCACGGATTCCCCTGCGTGCTGTGCACTTCGGTCAACAGCGAAGTGGTGCATGGAATTCCATCGCCCAAGCGGGTCCTGAAAGAGGGCGACATTGTTTCGGTGGATTTCGGCGCCATTGTGGACGGCTTCTTTGGGGATGCGGCGATCACGGTGCCGGTGGGCTCGATCGATCCGGACGCGGCACGGCTGCTGGCGGTGACAGAGAAGAGTCTGCATGCGGGTATTGCGGCGATCAGGCCGGGTGCGACGTTGGGCGATGTGGGCGCCGCGGTGCAGGATGTGGTGGAGGCCGAGGGGTTCTCGGTGGTACGCGATTTTGTGGGCCATGGAATCGGGGTCCACATGCACGAGGACCCGCAGGTGCCAAACTTTGGCGAGCGGGGACGCGGGATGAAGTTGAAAGTGGGCATGGTGATCGCCATCGAGCCGATGGTGAATGCCGGTGGTCCGGATGTCGAAGTGCTGGGTGACCGATGGACTGCGGTGACCAAGGATGGAAGCATGAGTGCTCATTTTGAGCACACGGTGGCGGTAACCGCTACCGGAGCCAGGGTATTGACTGAGTAGTGCGCTCGGTCCAAAACACAAAGGCGCGGGAGCGCCGGAATTGGATGCGGTTTGTCGAAGGAAGACGCGATTGAGGTCATGGCGGTGGTTACGGAGACGCTGCCCAATGCGATGTTCAAGGTGAAGCTCGAGAACAATCACGAGGTGCTGACCCATGTTTCGGGAAGAATGCGCAAGAACTTCATCCGCATTTTGCCTGGCGACCGCGTGGCCGTGGAGCTGAGCCCCTACGACCTGAATCGCGGACGAATCGTGTACCGCTACAAATGAAAGCTGACAGCTAACAGCTGATAGTTCTTAGGAAGGGCAGCAGACAAATGAAGGTTCGGGCATCGGTAAAGAAGATTTGCGTGAAATGTAAGGTCATCACTCGCAAGGGTGTGGTTAGGGTGATCTGCGAGAACGCGAAGCACAAGCAGCGCCAGGGCTAAGTGGGCCTGGTATACGTGGAAGCTTTCACGACAGTGGGCAGTGCACAGTAGTCAGTGAACAGTTGAAGCAGCGAATTGAGGCTGGATGAAACTGGCAACTGTTGACTGATAACTGACCACTCGGTCCGAGGCTAGTTAGCTTGAGTCAAGGCTTGCGTTGAACCTCCGGAAGCTAGAAGCATAAACCGTGCGAACCGGCTGAGGCCGGGGGCACATAACCGCAGCAGCAAAGGAATACACATGGCACGTATTGCTGGCGTCGATCTGCCCCGCAACAAGCAGGCGAGGATCGCGCTCACATACATCTTCGGTATCGGAGATCCGCGTGCGGCGAAGATTCTGGAGAAGGCGAACGTCGATCCCTTCAAGAAAGTCCAGGATCTCGGCGAAGACGAGGTCAACCGCATCCGTCAGGTGATCGAGGACGAAGGAAACGTCGAGGGCGACCTGCGCAAGGACGTCTCGATGCACATCAAGCGTCTCATCGACATTCAGAGCTATCGCGGCACGCGGCATCGGCGTTCGTTGCCGGTGCGCGGACAGCGTACCCACACCAACGCCCGCACTCGCAAGGGCCCGCGCAAGGGCACAGTAGCCGGCAAGAAGAAAGCGACGGGTAAAACCTAATGGCCAAACCAGAGCAGAAAGCCGGCACCGGCAAGGCAGCCAAGAACAAGAAGTTCAAGAAGCGCGAGCGCAAGAATGTGCCGTTTGGCATTGCGTACGTTCAGGCCTCGTTCAACAACACCATCGTCACCATCACGGATCCAGTCGGCAACACCCTGAGCTGGAAGAGCTCGGGTTCGCTGGGCTTCCGCGGTTCGCGCAAGGGCACGCCGTTCGCGGCGCAGCAGGCAGCGCAAAACGCCGCCAGCGCTGCTCGCGATCACGGCCTGCGCGCAGTGGATGTGCGTGTCTCCGGTCCGGGATCGGGGCGCGAGTCGGCTATCCGCGCGCTGGCGGCGGCGGGGGTTGAAGTACGCTCCATCCGCGATGTGACGCCGGTGCCGCACAACGGCTGCAGGCCGCCGAAGAGACGGCGCGTCTAGGACGCGCAGTTTTCAGTGAACAGTGATCAGTGATCAGCCTCGGGCGTCCACTGATCACTGACCACTAACATGGGCCGGGACGAAGCATGCTCTCACGAGCAGCGTAAACCGGCCGTCATCCGAAGTCAGGAGAAGAAGAAGAAATGGCACGTTATACAGGACCAGTCTGCCGCCTTTGCCGTCGCGAAGGCACCAAGCTTTTTTTGAAGGGGACCAAGTGTCTCTCTGACCGATGCCCCATCGAGAAGCGCAACTTTCCTCCGGGCATGCACGGCAAAGATCGCAAGGCCAAGATCGTGGGCTACGGCCTGCAGCTGCATGAAAAGCAGAAGGCCAAGCGCATGTACTTCACGCTCGAAGGCCAGTTCCGCGAGTACTACGAGAAAGCCAACCGCGCGACCGGCGTCACGGGCGAGCTGCTCATCCAGCAACTGGAGCGGCGCCTGGACAACGTGGCTTACCGGCTCGGCTTCGCCATCTCGCGGCGCCAGGCGCGGCAGGTGGTTCGTCACGGTCACGTCACGGTGAACGGCAAGAAGGTGAACATTCCGTCCTACCAGGTGAACGTGGGTGACGAGATCGCCATCCGCGAAAGCGCAAGGAAATTGCTGATTGTGGAGCAGGGCGCGCAATACGCATCGCAGAACCCGGTTCCGGCATGGCTCGAAGCCAACTTCGAAACATTCACCGGCCGCGTGCTGTCGCTGCCCAAACGCAAAGACGTTAACTTGCCGATCAACGAACAGTTGATCGTCGAACTGTACTCGAAGTAAGTAGTACAGGGAATAGGGACAGGGATCAGGGATCAGAAAAACACGTTTGCACCCGCATCGTGAACTGTTCCCTGATCCCTGTTCCCTGATCCCTGCAATTCAAACTGAAGGAGAACTTGCGCGGCCGCCGCAAAATGCATCGCGACGTACATGCCGCGCGGGAAAAGAGACAACGATATGCTTTGGAGAGGATTTCAAAAACCGAAGCGCCTGGCAGTCGATGCCGAGACGCTTTCAGACACATTTGGCAAGTTCAGCGCGCAGCCCTTTGAGCGCGGATTTGGCACCACCATCGGCAACGCCCTGCGCCGCACACTGTTGAGCTCCATCGAAGGCGCCGCCGTCACAGCCATTCGCATCGAAGGCGTGCTGCACGAGTTCCAATCGATCGGCGGCGTGGTCGAAGATGCCACCGACATCATCCTGAACCTCAAGCAGGTTCCCTTCAAACTCGCCGGCGAAGGACCGAAGGCGCTTTATCTGCGCGCCGACCAACCTGGCGTCGTCACCAGCGGCATGATTGAAGCCGACGGCGACGTGGAGATCCTGGACAAGAACGTCTACATTGCCACGCTGTCAGAAGGCGGCAAGCTGGACATGGAGATGCGCCTCAAGCGCGGGCGCGGATACATTTCCGCCGACAAGAACTTCGACGCCGACCTCGGCCTCGGATTCATTCCCGTCGACTCCGTTCACTCGCCTGTGCGGCGCGTGAATTATGTCGTCGAAGCTGCCCGTCTGGGCCAGATCACGGACTACGACAAGCTGACCCTCGAAGTGTGGACCAATGGAGCCGTGCTGCCCGCCGACGCTGTTGGACTGGCTGCGAAGCTGCTCAAGGATCACATGAACATCTTCATCAACTTCGAAGAGGAAATCGAAGCTGAAGCGCGCGGCGAGGAAGGCCGCACGCTGCTGCGCAACGATAACCTGAATCGCAGCGTTGAAGAGCTTGAGCTTTCCGTGCGCAGCTACAACTGCCTGAAGAACGCCAACATTCAGTCCATCGGCGAGCTGGTGCAGAAGACCGAAGCCGAAATGCTGAAGACCAAGAACTTTGGCCGCAAGAGCCTGAACGAGATCAAGGAAATCCTCGCGCAGATGGGCCTCTCTCTTGGGATGAAGATCGACGAAAACGGCAACCCGGTTCCCGGACCCACCAGCATTCCTCCCGCCGCCGCACTGGCCGCCAGCTATGGCCGCTACGACGACGAGGACGAACCGCTCGACTCCGTAGATCTGCAGTTGCCCACCGAGGCCGAGAACTTTTAAGTACAGGGATCAGGGGTCAGGACTCAGAGATCAGTTGGTGAATTGGCTGATCGGAGTTTTGGACTGACCCCCTGATCGCTGACCCCTGATTCCTATTTCCGAAAGAGAGTTGCATCATGCGCCATCGCAATGCAGGAACCAAGCTCGGACGCAACACCAGCCATCGCCGCGCGTTGCTGCGTAACCTGGTCACGTCCGTCATCATCGAAGACCGCGTGGAGACCACCGTGGCCAAGGCCAAGGCTGTTCGCCCGCTGGTTGAAAAGATGATCACCCTCGGCAAAAAGGGCGATCTTCACTCGCGCCGTCAGGCGCATAGCTTTCTCATGACCGACGCCTCGGTTGAACGGCTGTTCGACACCGTGGCTCCGCGCTACGGCGACCGCGCCGGTGGTTATCTGCGCATCGTGCGGACTGGTTTTCAAAAGGGCGACGGGGCTGAAAAGGCCTTCATCGAACTGCTGGGCGCCGAGAAGCAGCTGGAAGTCAAGAAGCAGAAGCGCGACGAAATCAAAGCCAAGAAGCGCGCCGAACTGGAAAAGCAATTGGAAGAGAGCAAGAAGGAAGAGCCGGGCGAAGAAGCCGCCTAAATCGGATCTTCGACAAACTCACTCTTCGATCGGAAGTCGGCACGGGCGTCCACACGGTGGACGCCCGTGCCTTTTGTGCTGAGCACAGTTGCGATTGACACGCGAGCATTTCGAACTCCGCATAGGGCATACTTGAGGCAGATGCGTTTGTGGCAAACAATCCGCGCCTCCGGCTTTGGCCGTCACAGGCACCTCGAAGCGTATGCAGCGGTTGTGCTCTCCGGCGGCTACGAGGAGGCCGGGGACCTTGGACGGCTGCGTGTCGAGGCCGGAAATGTAGTTCTGCACGATGGCCTCGAAGCGCACCTGGATCGATTCGTGTCATCGGGAACGGTGGTGCTTAACCTGCGCTTGCGTATGGCTGGAGCATTCACACCGGGCCTGGCAAGGATCGCGGACCCCGACCTGATTGCGCGTACGGCAGAGAAGGATCGGGGCGAAGCAACAAGCCTGCTGTTGGCAACTGCGACGCGGCAACGACCGACATCCGTGGACTGGCCGGACGAATTGGCGGCGGCACTGCTTCAAAATCCGTCTCGTGTCTTGTCTCGTTGGGGAATGCAGAACGGGCTTGCGCCGTGGACGCTTTCGCGGGGATTCGTTCAGGTGTTCGGTGTCTCACCAGAAGCCTTTCGAGCGCGGGCCCGCGCGCGGCAGGCGTGGAGGTCCATCGAAACCACCGCGGAGCCGCTGGCCAGGATCGCGGCCGATTTGGGATTCTCCGATCAGTCCCACATGACCCGCGACGTGAAACAACTGACGGGCATGGCGCCGAAGGCGTTGCGCGCGGTTGCAAATGGATTCAAGACAGAAAGAAAGGCCACACTCTAAAAAGGGAATGCACCGCGCTCACGCCAGGAAGGCGCTGCTGCATGGACAATCCACGTTCATGCGCTGCGTCAATGAGGAGAAAGAATTGAAACAGGTAGAAACCTGGATAAACCCAATACTCGAGTGCCCGGTTCGTTTCCAGTTCGCGATCATTCTGATTCTGAGCTTCTGCTTCGTCACTTTGCCAAACCGCGCGGAGTCTCAAACACCCGCGCCAAGAAGCACCAGACAAATCGCATTAGACGCAAATGCCACTCCTCCCAGCCAGAGCCTCGCGACCATACCTTTCGAGATTTACTTCAATGAAATCTTTGTTCAGGTTCGGGTGAACAATTCTGCACCGATGTGGTTCGTTGTTGACAGCGGAGCCGGCGGTTGGATTGTCGATCGGGCGCACGCCAATCGCCTCGGCCTGCATCTGGAACAGGAAACCGCGCAAGGCACCGGTGCGGGGAGCGGCACTTACGACGTCTCCTATGTAAAGGACGTCAGTTTTTCTTTATCGGACTTCAATGTCGCGGTTCCATTGATCGGCGTAATCGATTTGAGCGCCCACAAGGCGCAGATGGGCCGCGAATCGGAAGGGCTTGTCGGCTACGACTTCTTCGAGAAGTATGTTGTCGAAATCGATTACGAAAGCAAGGTGATGCGGCTGTTCGATCCCAGGACTTACCGCTATTCGGGTGTTGGGGAAAGCATACCCATCCTTGTGGACCAGGAAGCGAGAAATCCGTTTCTTACGGCTGAAGTCACTGTGCAGGGCGCGACTCCGCAACAGAGGAAGCTGCTCATCGATACGGGATCAAATGACGCTCTCGACGACAGTTTCGTTGCGCAATCCACGGGGCCAAAAATCGAAATCGTCGGCGGCGTCGGACTGGGAAAGGAATTCAAGTTCGATGCCGGCAAGGTTTCACGGCTAAGGCTCGGAAGAGTGTCCTTCGACGATATCGATGCCGGAGCAGGAGGAGTTGCGCTGGTTGGAGGTGAAATCCTGAGAAGGTTCACCGTTATTTTCGACTTTGCACACTCTCGAATGATCCTGGAACCGAATGAGCATCTCAAAGACGCGTTCCTTTTCGATGCAAGCGGCGTCACATTGCGGCTGGTTCCTGAGTCTGGAGATTTTGCCGTCCATAGTGTGATGCAGGGATCGCCCGCGAGCGATGCGGGGATGCGCGAAGGGGATTTAATCCAATCGATTGACGGCCTGCCGTCGAAGCGCGTCACTCTTCGCCAGGTGCAATGCATTTTTGAGCGGGTGGGTGCTGAACATCACCTGACGATTCGGCGCGGCAATGAGTTGTTGAATTTCGACATCAAGCTAAGAAAATTGCTTTAGGAATGTTTCGCACAAATTCAAGCGGGGAGAGTATTAGAGCAATTCCAAAACGGGGACGCAACGAGGTGAACGGGACTGGTCGACGCTTACTCCGCGCGGGCCAGGCGTTTGGGTTTGAAGCTGCGCATGTAGATGTAGACAAGCAATTGCACGGCGATGGCGCCAGTGCAGTCGATGAGCACGTCCCAGGGAGTGCCAGTGCGATTGGGCAGAAGGGTCTGGTGCCATTCATCCCAACTGGCCACGAGTGCGGTGCCGAGCAGCGCCAGCATTGCATCAGGCAGGAAGCGTGAGCGGGGAAGTGTGAACCACCAGGCGCGCAGCCACGTCAGGCCTATGAAGCCATAGCCAAGGACGTGGCCGGTTTTGCGAATGATGTGGTGGATGGAATCCCAGTTCGCGTCTGAAATGTGTCCGAAGAGAGCCTCGAAGATGTGCCGCAGCGGTCCGCTGGTGCGATCGGAGCCGAAAGGCGATGTCGACTCGATCACGACGAGCGCAATGCCGATAGCAACCGGGAGCCACACGTAGACCCAGTACCAGAAGCCGCCGCGGCGCTTACTCCACATGATAGTTGGGCGCCTCGCGTGTGATGATCACGTCATGGACGTGGCTCTCGCGCAGGCCGGCAGAGGAGATGCGGACAAACTGCGCTTTCTCCTGCAGTTCCGCGATGGAGCCGCAACCGACGTAGCCCATGCCGGAGCGCAGGCCGCCGACCAGCTGGAAGACCATGGACTCGAGCGGCCCGCGATAGGGGACGCGGCCCTCGATGCCTTCGGGGACAAATTTGGCCAGGCGGTTCTGGCTGGCGCGCTCGCGCTGGACAACGCCTTCGCTGCCTAACTCGGCGCTGGCCAGGTCCGCCGTGCTTTGGAAATAGCGCTCGCCGGAGCCCTGGCCCATGGCGGTCAGCGAGCCCATGCCTCGGTAGCTCTTGAAGCTTCGGCCCTGATAGAGGATAGTTTCGCCGGGGCTCTCGTCGACGCCGGCAAACAGCGAGCCGATCATCACCGAGCTGGCGCCGGCGGCGATGGCCTTGGTGATCTCGCCTGAGTATTTGATGCCGCCATCGGCGATGACCGGGATGTTGTGCTCGCGGGCGGCGCGATAGGCTTCGGCGATAGCGGTGATTTGCGGCATTCCGGCGCCGGTAACCATGCGCGTAGTGCAGATGGAGCCGGGGCCAATGCCGACCTTGATCGCGTCCGCTCCCGCTTCGATGAGCGCCAATGCGCCTTCATAAGTGGCCACGTTGCCGGCCAGCAGCCCAACCTGTGGGAACCTCTTCTTCACTTCGCGGATCGCCTCCAGCACGCGCGTAGTGTGACCGTGTGCGGAATCGATGGCCAGCACATCTGCGCGCATCCGCACCAGCTCCGCGGCGCGCTCCAGGTAATCTCCAGTCGCGCCGATGGCTCCGCCCACTCGCAACCGGCCCTGTTCGTCCTTGCTGGCGGCGGGATATTTCAGCTTCTTTTGAATGTCTTTTACGGTGATAAGGCCCTTGAGCTCATACTGGTCGTTGACTACGAGGAGCTTTTCCACGCGGTGTTCGTGCAGGATCAGCTCGGCCTCTTCCAGCGTGGTGCCCACCGGAACGGTGATCAGGTTGGTCTTGGTCATCACATCGCCGATGGGAATGTCGGTGCGGGTTTCAAAGCGCAGATCGCGGTTGGTAAGGATACCCACGAGCCGCCTGCCCTGCGTAACCGGTACGCCGGAGATCTTGAAGCGCCGCATCACTTCGAGAGCGTCGGAGATGAGCTGATCGGGCCCGATCGTAACCGGGTCCACGATCATGCCGCTCTCTGAACGCTTTACCTTGTCGATCTCCCCGGCCTGGTCGGCGATGGTGAGATTGCGGTGCACAATGCCGATGCCCCCCTGCTGCGCCATGGCAATGGCCATGCGCGACTCGGTTACCGTGTCCATGGCCGACGAAAGAAGCGGCGTGTTCAGCGTGATGCTGGGAGTCAACTGCGTCTGCGTGCTGACCGAGATGGGCACCACGTCGCTGTAGGCAGGCACCAGCAGAACGTCATCGAATGTGAGGGCTTCAGGAAGGTTTTTTGCAAGCATAATGCTCTGATGCGCCGGTCGGGCCGGGGATTCGAGGTCCCGTCGCGGCTGGCGCGTATGTCTATTGTAGCGGAGGGGGCGCAGGCGGAGTCAGAAGGAATTGCCCGGCGTTTTGGTTCTTCGTATTTCGTGCGAGGAATTCGAAGGTGGCGGCCAGATTGAGGGTTAGGCCGCCGGAGCGACCTTCTTGGCGGCCTTGAGGAGTACACGCAGTGCTTCGTTCACGGATTCGGCGTCTGGGAACGCCGCAGCGACATCGGGCGCAATGGGCACCATCACCACATCGCCCTTAAAGCGGCCGGCATATTTGCCCCGGACACCGCCGGTCATGTCGTACTCAGAGCGCATCGTGTCTTTGAACTTCGCGGATTCACTCGTCTTCGTAGGCATATCGTTCACTCTGTGTTGGCAGTCTTGCGGTGATGATCCGCATCTCGTCCGGGTCTTCCGTATGGGCTAAGAGAAGTAACCGATGTTTGAATGATAACCCAAGTGTGAGGAACCTGCTCTCCGTCTCGGAGTGATCGGGGTCCGGTTTCGTCACCGACAGCGGGTCTTCGAAGACCGTGGCAGCCTCCTCGAACGAGACCCCATGTTTGCGAAGATTGGCCCGCGCCTTTCGAAGATGCCATCGGACAATCGGCTTCCAGACTTGTTCTTGCACAAACGCCTCACACCCCCACCGGAAACGGCTTGGGGCTGGATTCATCGTCGGTGTTGGCTGCGCCGGTGCGCCAGCGCTCGAAGCGGCCTTGCAGCAGGCTCATGAGCCCGGTATACCAGTAGCCGATGACGAAGAGGATCAGGAAGGGCGCGGTGAAATAGTTGTGATTCGAAAAAGTATAGAGGATGGCGAGGAAGAACCACGCGCCCAGCAGCAGCTCAATCCACGGCGCAAGCATCAGGCGTTTGCGGTACTTCGCGGCATTAGATTTTTCGCCTTTCTTGTTGACGCGGTATTTTGGCGTTCGTACAAACGCGCTCTTGATGCCGAACAGTGCTTCCATCACCGCTTTGGTGTTGGTGACGGTGAGGCCGATGCCCAGGGCCATGAGAAATGGCAGATAGAGGAAGGTCTTCATCCACGATTTGGGAAAAAGTTCGCGTTGGCTCATGACGTAAAACACCGCGATGGAGAAGCTGGAGGCGGTGAACAGTGGCACGTCGATGATCAGCATCTGGAACCAGCCCTGGTAGAAGCGGCAAATCATGGCCGGAACCAACAGCGCGGACATGATGACCATGAGCGGATAGCTGAGGTTGGCGGTGAGGTGATAGACAGCCTCGACCTTGACGCGGGTGGGAACTTTGGAGCGAAAGATTCGCGGTAGCACCTTGATGCTGGTCTGGATGAGTCCCTTGGCCCAGCGCGCCTGCTGGGTCTTGAAGGCGGTCATCTCGATGGGCAACTCGGCGGGGCACTCGATGTGAGGCAGATATTTGAACTTCCAGCCAGCCATCTGCGAGCGGTAGCTCAGGTCGGTATCCTCCGTTAGCGTATCGTGCTGCCATCCGCCGCCGTCGGTGATGGCCTGGATGCGCCACATGCCGGCAGTGCCGTTGAAGTTGAAGAAGTCGCCGGAGCGGTAGCGGGCGCCATGCTCGAGCACAAAGTGGCCGTCGAGCAGGATGGCCTCAATCTGGGTCAGCATGCTGTAGTTGCGGTTCAGGTGCGTCCAGCGGGTCTGCACCATGCCGATCTGCGGCTCGGCAAAGTGGTGGATCACCTTCATCAGCCAATCCGTGGGCGGGACGAAATCGGCGTCGAAGATAGCCACAAATTCGCCTTTGGCCACTTTCAGGCCGACGTCGAGGGCTCCGGCCTTGAAGCCGTCGCGATTGGTCCGGTGGATATAGACGATGGGATGGCCGAGCGCCGCGTACCGGGCGACGATATCGGCGGCCGCCTGCTGGGTCTCGTCGGTGGAGTCGTCGAGAACCTGAATCTCCAGCTTTTCGCGCGGGTAATCCATGGAGCAGATCGCGTCAATCAGGCGGTCGATGACGAATTGTTCGTTGAAGATGGGTAGCTGCACGGTGACGCGCGGGAGCTCATCAAAGTAGCGCGGCGGAATGGGCCTGTCGTTCTTGCGGTACTTGAAGTAGAGGTAGCACATCGTATAGCGATGAACGCCATAGACGGCCAGAACGATCATGACGGCGAAGTAGGGCAGCAGCAGGGATGCGTCAAAGAGGTTCCAGTGGTACAAGCCCTTGAACGTCTGGTCGGTTTGCCGCATGGTCTTGAGGTAATGGAGCAGGCCATTCTGAGGGGCGAAGGCGAGCTGCGCGGCCAACGCCGCTGGCAGCCTGTTGAGCAGGCTGGCGGTTGGATTCAGGCAGTTCACAAGCGCGGCGAACAGGGGATGCCTCCACGACCGGGATCAGGTCCATTGTATGCGATGAGGCAATGGCGAGGCGGGTTGGCAGAGACCGGTTCGGTTAACCGCCGGCGCTCGCAATGAGCCGTCTAGTTGTTAAGATTTGCCCAACCGGGTTGATAGAATTTGCCGTGCCCTGCCCTGCTGGCGTACCGTTCAGGCAGTTGGAGATATTATTATGCCATTTCTCATTGTTTCTCCGGTCGTTGTCGCGGCGGGCGGCAGTTTTCTGCTGGAATCGCGCACCCCGGCCGAGGTGTTTACGCTGGAAGATATTAACGAGGAGCAGCGGCAGATCGCCTCGACCGCGGCGCAGTTTGCGCGGGATGAAATTATCCCGGCAACGGCGGCGATTGAAGCCAAGGAGCCGGGCGTTCTGCGATCGCTGCTGGTGAAGGCTGCCGAGCTAGGATTCACTTCCGTCGATATTCCCGAGGAGTACGGCGGGGTGGGGATGGACAAGGTGTCGGCGGCGCTGGTTGGAGACTACATCTCGGTGTTGGCAAGCTTTTCTACGGCGTTCGGAGCGCAGACCAGCATCGGAACCACACCGCTGGCCTGGTATGGAACCGACGAGCAGAAGCAGCGCTATCTTCCCAAGCTGGCTTCGGGTGAATGGATCGCGGCGTATTCGCTCTCTGAGGCCAGTTCGGGGTCGGACGCGACGAATGTGCGGACGCGGGCGATCCTGTCAGACGACGGAGCCCACTACATTCTCAACGGCGAAAAGATGTGGACTACCAACTGCGGCATCGCCGATCTTTTCACGGTCTTTGCCAAGATCGATGGGGAGAAGTTCTCTGCGTTTCTTGTCGAGCGCACTTTCTCGGGTCTCACGGTGGGCGCCGAGGAACACAAGATGGGCATTCGCGGCTCGTCCACTTGTCCGCTTGTCTTCCAGGATTGCAAGATCCCTGCCGCGAACCTGCTGGGGGAGGCGGGCAAGGGTCATCACATTGCCTACAACGTGCTGAATGTTGGGCGATACAAGCTGGCTTTGGCGTGCATCGGCGGGGCACGGCACGCGCTGGGGCATATGGTGCGTTACGCCAAGGAGCGCATGGCCTTCGGCAAGCCCATTGCCGAGTTCGGGCTGATTCAGCGCAAGATTTCCGTCAGCGCCACGCGTCTCTATGCGGCCGAAAGCATGGCTTACCGCACGGTGGGGATGATCGACGCCAGCCTGGCGCAAGCGAGCACTGACCCGGCCCTTACTGCGCGCGAGACGCAGCGGCGCATCGAGGAGTATGCAGTTGAGTGTTCCATTCTGAAGGTCTACGGCTCGGAGATGCTGAGCACGGTGAGCGACGAGCTGGTGGCCACCATGGCCGGCTACGGTTATGTGGAGCATTACCCCGCGGAGCGCTTCTACCGGGATGCGCGCATCAATCGGATTTTTGAAGGCACCAACGAGATCAACCGGCTGCTGGTTACCGGGATGCTGATGAAGCGGGCGCTGAGCGGGCAGTTGCCGCTGCTGCCCGCGATCAAGAAGCTGATGGACGAGGTGATGCAGCCGCCTTCGTTCGACTCCGGCAGCGATACCGGCGAACCGCTGGCGCGGGAGGCCGAGGTGCTGGCGGCGTCAAAAAAGATCGCTCTGTTTGCGGCGGGCGTGGCCAGCCAGCGGTTCATGACGGCGCTCCAGGAGCAGCAGGAGGTGATGGCGGATTTGGCCGACATCATCACGCAGGTTTACGCACTGGAGTCGGCGTTGCTGCGGGCGCGCAAGCTCGCTTCGGCGGGTAAGGCTTCGGCTGAAGTCGCGGCGGCCATGACCGGTTTGCTGGCGGAAGAGACGATGGCGCTGGCCGAGCAGGCGGCGCGGCAAGTGCTGGCTGCTTGTGCCGAGGGCGACATGTTGCGCACTCAACTAGCTATTCTGCGCAGGCTGGCGCGGTTTACACCGGCCGATTCCATCGGGCTGAGCCGGGCCGTGGCGCGACACGCGATTCAGCTGGAGCGGTATCCGGTGTAAAAACAGGGAAGAGGGAATAGGGAACAGGGACTACGACGCTGGGTGCCTCAGGCCTGGATTTTCAGACCTGGGAAACATCATTTTAGATCCGGATCGAAGGCCGGCGTCAGTCCTCGCGCAACGCCACCATCGGCTCCACGGCCATGGCTCGGCGCGCGGGCAAGTAGCATGAGGCGAGAGCTGCAAAAGCCAGTGCCAGGCCGACTCCAACATACGTGGTCGGATCCCAGACATTGACAACTACAAAGGCGCCAACGGCCCTCGCAATCGCCAGAGCAAGCGCGAGCCCGATTCCCAGCCCGCAAGCAATCATCAGAATGGACTGCCGGTAGATCATCCTGAATACCGTGCCGCGGCTGGCGCCGAGCGCCATGCGCAGGCCAATCTCATGGATGCGCCGGCTCACGGCATAGGAGACGACGCCATAGAGTCCAATCACCGCGAGCGTGAGCCCCAGCCCTCCCATAACGGCGGCAAGCGAGGCGCCGATCTGGAAAAGCAGAAGTCCATTGAACGTGTAGAGCCCCTGGCGCATGGTCTGTACCTGGAAGATAGGAAGCGATGGAGCAAGATCGTGAATCGCTTTCTGCACCGTCGGCGCCAGGGCAAGGGGATCGCGTTCCGTCCGCAACTGCAGAACCATCAGGCTGTTTCCTGCCACGTGCTGCGCATAGGGAATGTAAACAAAAGGCCGCGTCTTGCCGCCGCCGAAGAGTTGAAACTCCGCGTCGCGCGCAATGCCAACCACTTCCAGCTTGCGGTCTTTCTCCGAGTCCATCCGGAAGGTGCGGCCGATGGCGTCCTGGTTGGGCGAGTATTTGCGCGCCGTACTCTCGCTGATGACCGCAACATCCCGGCTGTGCTCGTCATCCTGTTCCGCAAGGCTGCGCCCACGCAGGATTCCGATGCCCATCACCTTGAAATACTCGGGCGATACCACGTTGTATCCCACTCCGAAAGCCGCTGGATCGGCGGGAGCCGAGGAGCCATCGATGGTTAGCGTATCTCCTGCATTGCCGATATAGCCCAGGGGAACGGTGGTCGAACGAGTGACGGCTTCAACGCCGGCCAACTGATGAAGTCGTTCGAGGATGTTTCTGCCCAGGTCACGCGCCTGCGCATCGGTCATCCCGATCTCGCTGGGATCTACTACGAGATTCAGCACGCCATCGGGCTTGAAGCCGAAGTCCATGGTCTGCATGGCCGTCAGACTGCGCACAAACAGGCTGGCCACAACCAGCAGCACCAGCGAGCCTGCAATTTGCAGGGCCACGAGGGTATCGCGGAACCAATGTCGCCCGCCTGTCAACCCCCGGCCGCCTTCACGCAATACGCCATTGACGTTGGCCTTGGCATTGCGCAGGGCCGGCACAATTCCGACCACAATCCCCGCCAGCAAAGCAGCGGTAAACGAATAGAAGAAGATGCGCCAGTCGAAGTTAAATTCTAGGTTGACAGGAAGATCCGCATGGGCGTCGACATGGCCGAGCGCGCTGCTGGCCCACATGCCGAGAACCACGCCGAACAGCCCGCCTATCAGCGCCAGCATCACGCTTTCGGTGATCATCTGGCGTAGAAGCCGCGATCGTTTTGCACCGAGCGCGGACCGAATTGCCATCTCGCGTTCGCGCGCCGTGGCGCGCACCAGAACAAGGTTACCCACATTTACGCAGGCCAGCAGCAGCACCATGATGGCCAGCGACAGGAACAGCCCAGCCATTACGAAGATGGTGCTTCCATCGCCGATGGGGATGCGCATGACCGGCTCGGGGAAGGCTGCCAGCGCCAGCTCTTTTTCGATCTCTGGCTGCAGGCGGGTCATATTCTGCGCCACAACTCCCATGCCGGCAGTGGCTTGTTTGAAGTTCACTCCGGGACGAAGCCTGGCGAAGACCTGAAACTGCTTCGCGTGCCAGTCAGTCAGCGCATTGGTAGCCGAGTTTTCGATGGGCAGTTCCGATACGGGCATGTAGGCGGCGATGGTTACAAAGGGCTGCACGCCATGAAAACCCTTAGGCGCCACGCCGACGATCGTGAAGGGGTGCCCATCCACGGTTACCGGCAGTCCAACGACATTCGGATCGGCGTTGAAATTCTCTTTCCAGTAGTCGTATCCCAAAACTATAACTGGATCCTGGCCCGCCACCTCGCCCTCGGTCGGCAGTATGAGCCGCCCAGCCGCCGGCTTGAGCCCAAGCGCGCTGAAGAAATTCCCAGTCACGTACGAAGTGAGGATGCGCTGCGGCTGTTGGCCATGCACAGCCAATCCATCCAGGCCGATGGTGTGCCCGATGACATCGCTGTACGAGTTGCTGCTCTGGGCGCGGATCTGCCTGAACTCCTGGTAGGAGAAGATCGGCAGCAACGGGCCGTGGCTCTGGCCAAAAGCCAGCTCGGCAATCTGCTGCGGATTCTGAACAGGCAGCGGCTTCAACAGCAGTGAATTCACAAGGCTGAAGATGGCCGTATTGGCGCCAATGCCAAGCGCCAGCGTGAGCACCGCGGTGATGGCAAAGCTGGGCGCGCGGCCCAGTTGACGAAATGCAAACCGAAGATCCTGAAGCAAGGTGCCCATAGAAGCCTCCGTGCAGGTTTCCTGGAAGAATCCGCCTGAGTTATTGCCAGGGAAATGCACGTTCGCGGCCAAACATCGATCAACGTAAGTCTTCCATTTTGTGCGCGGGTTGGCTCGGAATCAGGCAAGCGGAAGCGGGGTTTTGTGCGGATTCGCGAATCGTTGTTCGAAACCGGACAACGCGACCGGCAAGCCGGCAAACAAAAAAACTCCATCCCGACAAGAATGGCGGGATGGAGGTTCGACCGCCAGGAGACACCGCGGCCGGCTGCAACTGGGTCGGTTGCAGAAGTTTAAATTCAGGTTGCGAGAAGCTCGAAACTTAGCGCTGCACCACTACGGTCAGGGTGATCGGCGCCGAAACCGGCTGGTTGTCGAGCATGGCGGGGCTGAAGCGATATTGACGGACCGCATCTGCCACCGGCGCGTCTAGGTAGTGGGTGGGCGACTTGATGACCTGGACATCCTGCGCGTTGCCTTTTTCGTCCACGTTGAGGCTGAGGACAACTTCGGCGTTGTAGGGCAGGGTTTCAGCTGCTGCGGGGGTGAGATCGACATCGGGGGCTGAAAGGACGCGGACGGGCTTGATCCCGGTGGAAAGAGTGTGGGTTGCGGTTGAGGCAGGTTCAACGGTAACCGGCTGGCTTGCAAGAGCCGCTGCAGAGATGAAAAGCGGGGAAAGAAGAACGCTGGCTGCAATAATACGACGCATGAAATACCTCCTTGGCGTTAACAGTAACCATCACGATCTTAGACCTAGTCGAGTACGATTGTCAAATGTTTTTTAGTGACGGTTATTTATCAATGAGTTGCAGGATAGTCTCTAAAAGTTGCAAAGCAAGTGTTGAAAATCTGTGAATTCTCGATGCAGAGAACCGGCCGAATTCGACGCAGAGAAACTACGCGGCGAATCTGCCGCGATCGATGCGCCCTATTTTTCTTGAGATGGCCTTGGGATTTGTGATCAGGCGGGGAGTGGCGTCACAGTCAGGACGGTGATGTCGTCCTCCTGGCCCCAGCGCTGCGCGGCGGCGGCCACTTCTGCGGCAGGCTGATTGGTCAACGCGGCCATGCGCTCGAAGCCTAAGAGCTCGCCGCTGGCTGCGCGGGCTTCCACCACGCCGTCAGAGACGAAGGTGAATGTGCCGTCGGCGGGAATCGAGGTCTCACTGTAAATGGCATCGGGGTTGATGCCGAGGGGAAGTCCGTTTTCCAGTTCGATCTCGCTGCCGTCGAAATACGGCGAGATGTGTCCGGCATTGGAGATCACTACCTGGCCGTCGGGATAGAAACGCGCGCAGCAGGCGGTGATGAATCCGCCCCCGGTGCGGCCCGTGACAGCCTTGTTGAGATAGCCAAGCAGGGAAGCAGGATTGCGGTGCGTTTCGTTGGCCAGGCTGCCCAGGATTGCAGCCACCAGCATGGCTGCATCGAGGCCTTTGCCGCTGACATCGCCGACGACGATAAGCAGAGAGCCGTCTTCGAGTGGAAGAATGCGGTAGAAGTCGCCGCCCACTTCCTTTGCGGGCAGGTAGACGGCTTCCAAATCAAAGCCGGGCACATACAAGGCCTTGCCACCGAGCAACTGTTCCTGCATGCGGCGGGCCGAGGCCATATCCTGCTCAAGAGCTACCTGGCGGAACTGATCTTGGCGATAACGGAGATAAAGGACGATGAGCGTGACAAACACGAAGAGGGTTTGAACGACGCTGCGCAAGTCGATGGAGACCGGACCGACAGGCATGAAGCGCAGATCGCTCATGTGCAGCGCGTGGGAGAGATTATTCGTCCACAGGCCAGCCCCTGGACTACGACCAGGGCAGCCGCGATGGCGACGGAGCCGGGCTTACGCTCGAGAAACAGGCCCCAGGCAGCAAGCAGGTCCAGGGCGAGAACCAGGATAAACGTGTATTCGACCGCGATTGTCTGGGCGAAAGGGGACTGGAAATGGAAGCCGTAAATGCCGCCTATCGAAAGGAGCAGAGCCATGGCCGACCCCACCAGCAGAATGCGCTGGAAGCGCCGGCAAAGCGCGGCAAGGAAGACGATCGCCGAAACCTCCGCAAGTGAAAAGCCGAAGTAGACGAGGAGCGAACCCCAGGATCGCCGCATCACGGAGTCGTTTGCCGCAACCATTGAGCCGATCAGAGGGCTGAGAAACGATCCAATGCAATAAACAGCCAACAGCAGGTATTCGGTGTGGCTGCGCTGCGCGCTATAGAGAACCAGGGCAATGCACCCAGCCACGAACATGGCCAGGAGGCAGAGATTCCAGGGAATGTTGCGAACGATTCCGGAGGAGATGTAGAAGCTGGTTCGGGCGCTGATCGCATCTGTTGTGCCCAGTTCAGGCGGATGCGAGAAGCGCGCAACGCCGGATGAGTAATAAGGGAAAAGTCCCGTGCCGGTGGCTCCATTCCAGCGGCGGATAGCGATGTGGACGACGGGCGATCTGACCGTTCCGGCGGGTATAGGGAAGGTCAGGTTGCGATTGAATGGGGACTCGGGCCGAGGGGTCCAATGGCCGAAGCGACCCACCAGCACCCCCTCCACGTAAACTTCCCAGACCTCATCGAGCGGACCGATGCCAATTGCCAGATCCCGGTTCTGGAGCGACAGGGGCAATGGAACGGCGGCCCGGTACCAGCGAAAGGAGCTGGTATGCTCAGCGAACGACTGCTGGATGGGGTAAGAAACTGTTTGCCATTGCGAGTCGTCGAATGCAGGGCTGGCCCAGCGGGGATCGTCGCCGGGATGGACACGCCAGGTTTGGAGCGAGAGCACGTCGGGCTGCGGAGCCAGTTGCGCCGAATGGCTCTGTGCTGCCGCAGGCAGAGCGGCCGCGAACAGGCAGACTGCCAGGCGCAACGGCTTCAGGCTCATGCGGCTACGCTCCTTGAGGGAAAAGCCAATGCTACCTTTATCAGCGAATATTTGACCAGCGGAAAGAAGCGGCACGATGAAGGGTTTAGAAGCCGTACGCCTCGACGAGCATGCGATTGATCTCAGGGTCGTCGCGGAATTCCTTCACAAAACAATAGCTGGAGATGCGCAGGGAAAATGGAGAATTGGTTTCTGCAATGGCGTGCGCCAGAGTCGTGCGCATGGCGGGCACGTCGCGCAAACCAGCTTGAATGTTCAACAGTGTGAAGGAGGGCACAAACTCTCCGCGGCTTTTTCGTTCTTCCAGTTCCTGCAGCAGCCGTTTGGCATCGTCGGTTCGTCCGGCGCGGGAATAGGCGCAGCCGAGCATTCCCACAAACATGGGTCCGCGGGAGATGGTGAGCACCCGCTCCAGGGTCGCAATGGACTCTTCGAAGCGGCCCAGGGCGCACTGCGATTCTCCTTCCAACCAAAGACCGAAGATGTAGTTCGGCTGCAGTTCCAGAGCGAGCTTGGCGCTGCGCTCCGCAAGGTCGAACCGCCCCATGGTGTAATAGGCGCTGGCGGCGAAACAGTGAATCTGCTGCGAGAGCGGATCCAGTTGAACGGCCATTGCGGCGTGATGCATCGCCAGTTCCACACGATCGTCCATTCCCAGCGCCATGGCGTAGTAGCCATGCGCGAGCGAAGAGCGCGGGTTAATGGCGATGGCTTTCAGAAAGCCTTCTTCGCAATCGCGCCAGTTGCGGCCAAAGTAGAACTCGTAAAAGCCGCGCGAGAAGTTGACCTCAGAGAGTTCGGGTGCCAGGGCGACGGCTTTGGTTACGGCCGCAAGCGCAGCCTGTTGGCTCTCGTCGAACGAAACCCAGCCATAGGCCCTGAGGATGCCGTAGCCATCGGCCAGGCCGGTGTATGCAAGCGCAAACTGCGGGTCGAGTTCAATGGCTTTTTCAAAGCATGCCATGCCCTGGCGCAAAGTTACCGGGGAGCGCTGATTCCACAAATGACGGCCCTTGAGGTAAAGCTCATAGGCCTCCAGGTTTTTCGTCGCAGGTTTCACGCCCGCACCCAGCTTCACCTTCAACTGATCGGCGATGGCACGGGAGATCTCGTCCTGCACGGCGAAGATGTCTTCCATCTGGCGGTCGTAACGCTCTGACCAAAGTTGAAAGCCGTTGCGCGCGTCCACCAACTGAACGGTTACGCGGACGCGGTTTCCGGCGCGGCGGACGCTGCCGTCGAGAATGTTGGCGACGCGCAGTTTGGATGCGATCTCGCCCGCCTCAGTGGTTTTTCCCTTGAACGAGAACGACGAACTGCGCGCGGCAACACGCAGGCCCTCCACCTGGCTCAACGCGATCAGAATCTCTTCAGCCAATCCGTCGCTGAAGTACTCGTTTTCCTTGTCGGCGCTGAGGTTGGCGAAGGGCAGCACGGCGATGGATGCGGTCTCAGCCGGCCGCGGCGCAGTCAGCGAGAGATCTTTGAGCGCCTGCTTCATCGCGCTCATCGATGCATAGCGCGCCGAAGGCTCCTTGGCCATACTGCGGCTGACGATGGCTTCAAGCTCCTGCGGGACCTGAGGCGCAATTTCGCGCAGCGGGCGCGGCTCCTTGTGCAGCACGGCCGCCATGGTGGAGATAGGCGTCTCTTCTGAGAAGGCGCGCTTGCCGGAGAGCATTTCGTAGAAGAGCACGCCGAGGGAGAAGATGTCGGAGCGCGCGTCCACGGGCTTTCCCGCGGCCTGCTCGGGCGACATGTAAGCCGCTGTGCCGAGGATGGCGCCCATCTGCGTTGCGTCGGTAATGGTGGCGTCGAACGGAACCGTCTCATTCACCTTGGCGAGGCCGAAATCCAGCACCTTTACGCGGCCTGCCGCTTTAACATTGGCCGGTTTCAGATCGCGATGAATCACGCCGCGCTCGTGCGCATATTCGAGAGCCGCAACCACCTGGGCTGCAATGCCGACAGCCTCCTCAACCGGAATGGGTCCCTCGGCGATGCGATCGGCCAGCGTGTCGCCTTCAATAAGTTCCATCACCAGCGCGCCCTCTTCCACGCCGAAGATGGTGGCGATGTTGGGATGATTGAGCGATGCCAGCACCTTGGCTTCGCGCTTGAAGCGGGCCAGCCGCTCGGGATCGTTGGCAACCGCGGGGGGAAGAATCTTGATGGCGACTTCGCGATCGAGCTTGGTGTCGGTCGCGCGAAAAACCTCGCCCATGCCTCCCTGGCCAAGCTTGGAAGTGAGGGTGTAGTGCGCGATGGAAGCGTGCTCTTGCATGATCGATTTGCTGAGCGAATCCTATCATCTCAGAGGATAAGTGGCTCACGCAGCGTCAACAAGTAATGCCGGCCAGGATTCCTTGTCGGCTTTGGAGGTTGGATTGAAACAAACTCAGTCGCCCAGCGAGATGGCGGGCTTGCCTGCAAGGCGCTGGCTGATGTGCTGGCCGAGACGGTCAGCGAAGCTGCCATGCTGACTCAGTGTGGCGTTGAGCAACACGACGGCGGCGTAGTCGCCCTTGGGATTGAAGAAGGCGTAGGCGCTGTATCCGCCGGTGGCGCCGTTGTGCCAGTAGTTTCCTGATTCCGTATCAAATAGCCAGGCGAGGGCGATGCGCGTTCCCGGCATGGCATCGGCGCGGAGCTCGTGCTGCTGAATGAGCGCGTCGGCGAGCGTGGATCCGGTGGGCGTAAAACCGGCGGGCCGGAACGAATCGGGATGAAGATTGGCCTCAAGGTAAGTGAGCATGTCACCGGCGGTGGAACGAATGGCGCCCGCACCGGCCAGTGCTACCAGATCCCATGCGGGGGCCGGCTGGTGGTCGCCCGTGTGGCCGGGAATGAAGCGGGCCTGCTGCTCGGGCGTGAGCGAGACGGTGGTGTCTCTGAGATGCAGCGGGTCAGTTACCTCAGCTTTGAGAAGCGCGGGATAGGGTACGCCGGCGCGATCGGCGAGCGCCTGGCCGAGAAGACCGAAGCCGAGGTTCGAATACAGAAAGCCGGCGTCGGCAGGCTTGGCGACTGTTTGCTTGGCCAGGAAAGCGTAGAGATCGACCGCAGTGTAGTCGGCGTAAGGGTTCTTGGGATCGGCGGGATGGAAGTTGTCCGGGAGGCGCGGCAGGCCCGAGTGCTGCGTGGCCAGATCGAGCAGAGTGATCTCGACGCCAGCAGGTTTGGTGACGGTTCCGGGAGGCAAAAGCTCGCGCACCGGATCGTCGAATTTGACTTTGCCTTGCTTCACCATCTGCGAAAGGATGAGGCCAGTGAAGGTCTTGGTGATGGAGCCGATTTCGAAGATGGAATCAGGCTTGGCCGTGCCGTAACTGAAGACGCGGCGCACGCCATGATCGATGAGGGCGATGGAGACGCCCGCGCCGGTGGAGGGTGCAAGCTGGCCTGTCTTGAGGGCATCGGCAAGGTCCTTGTCGAGCACCGATTGCAGATCGGCGGCGGCGACCGGAGGCATGGCCGGGTCGTACTTCGGCGGCGCGATGGGCGCGGCTGCGATGGCGGTCGATTGCCGGGTGAGGTTCAGCGTTAGCGGGGTTCCCTGCGTCCACGTGCCGGTTAGCGTGTTGCCATCCGCGGAGAGCTTGCCCGTCCAGTTGCCCTTAACGGCGGGGATGTCAAATGAGAAGTCGGGCGCGGCGAACGCGACCTTGGCGCATTCAATTCCCATCGCACCCTGATCAAGGCTGTCGAAGGTGCAGAACTCGTTGCCCGCAGCGTCGCTCTTGACGTGGAGTTGAATGCGGAGCGACTGACCGCCCGCGGAAAGCGTGCCCAGCCAGATACCGTCGACGGGCGATGGTTTCGCCGCGGCGACAAACGTGTCGCGCGTGAAGTTGAGCGGCTGGGGGGCGCCCTGATCCCATGTGCCGGTGAGCCCATCTGCGATGACGGTTCCCTTCCAGGCGCCGTGGACGAGGGGAACAGTGAAGGTGAGCGCCTGGCCATCGAGGTGGAAATCGGCGCAGGGGATGCCCATTGCGCCCTGGTCCACGCTGTCGAGGGTTCCGGTGATTGCGCCGGCGGCGTCGACTTTGATGTGGAGTTTCACGTGAAGAGCGCCGCCGAGGATCGCGGCGTAGTCGCCCGCGATGTTTGGCCCAGTCTGCGCAAAGACGGGAATGAAGGGGAAGGCAAGGCAAGCCAAAAGAAGCGTGCGCGCGATCTTTCCGGCTGCGAAGAGATTGCAAGTGAATAAGTGCTGGAGAGGATGCATCGGAAGTGTTCGCTTTCTGGCTGTTGAGCCGGTGGATGATACTGCAATATTAACTCCGAGAGTTAGAACGAGTTAGTGACGCATCGAAATTAAGCGGGGTCGGAGTTACGGTAATCGCATGGCGGGGGAGTTTCCTGCAGTGACTCAGGGCGGCGGTGAGTTCTCATTTGCGGTTTCTTAAAATTTGTTGTTACCTGCTCATGCGCGCGGTTCTCGCGGTACAATTCGAAAAATCAGCCCAGAGATAGGAGAGTCCCATTCCAATCTCCAGCCATCCGATTGCGGCGAGCGGCCCTCGGCGGGTCGCATCCATCGACATTGTCCGCGGCCTCGTCATGGTCCTAATGGCCCTGGACCATACGCGCGATTTCATTTGCAATATCCCATTCGAGCCCGAGAATATCGACCAGACTTGGGGCTTCTATTTCCTGGTCCGCTGGGTCACTCACCTCTGCGCGCCCGCGTTCTTCTTTCTCGCCGGCGTCGGCGCGTACCTCTATGGGAGAAGGCACTCGCCGGGCCAATTGCGGACGTTTCTTGTCACGCGCGGCGTCTGGCTGGTGGTTTTGGAATTCACGGTCATTGGCTTTGCCTGGACGTTCCATCCCGGCTGGGGAATGTTCGGCGTGATCTGCTGCCTGGGGCTTTCGATGATCCTGCTGGCGGCATTCGTTCGCTTGCCGCGCTTCGTGGTGATGGCCGTGGCGCTCATCGTGATTGCAACGCACGACCTGTTTGACGGGCTCAAGCCGGCCGCGTTCGTTTCAGGTAAATGGCTGCTGTTCATGCTGCATCGCTCCGGTGGAGTGCAAATCGGCGGCACGCACCTTTTTGTTTTATTTCCACTGATTCCGTGGTGTGCGGTTACCTTGCTTGGCTTCAGCATGGGTTTTCTTTTTGAAGGGAATTCGGCTTCCGCGCGTAAAACGCTACTCTGGGCCGGCGTTGGGTCTCTGGCGCTCTTCGGTCTTTTGCGCGCGACGAACATTTATGGCAACCCTAGCGCTGCGATAGCCCACTCGACGCCGGGCGACTGGCATTTGATGCCGACGCTATCCAAGACCATCATCCTGTTTTTCGATGTCGAAAAATATCCGCCGTCGTTGCAGTATTTGTTGATGACGCTGGGTGTGATTTTTATTTTGCTGGCTATCAGCGCGGCGCGATCGTGGGGCTGGTTTGGACGCGTGCTTGAAATCTATGGCCGGGTTCCACTCTTCTTTTACATTTTGCATTTGTATGTCATTCACCTTGCCGCTATTCTTCTCGGCTTCGTCACGCATCAACCCCTGAGATGGCTCTTCCACGGCGGATTCTTTCTCAATTACCCGCCGGATGGCGAGCCTTACGGGCATGGGCTTGACGTGGTTTGCGCCATGTGGGCCGGAGTGGTTTTGCTGCTCTACTTCCCGTGTGCATGGTTTGCGCGGGTGAAGAGGAATCATCCGGATTCGCTGTTGCGGTTTCTTTGACTGCACCAAAGGAAAAAGGACAGGCGCGGGTGGGGTTCGAGGTTTCCCACCCATTCGCGATGAAACTGCGAATGGATGGGGCACCCAGCTTCCTCGTAATTCAAAAGGGTGGTCACCGGCCTTCTCGTGGTGAGTTGCGGGCCATTCTGTGTTCTGTTCCATTCCAACGGATCCAACATGAGCCGCTGCGTTTACTGCAGGAGCGTTGCCGTAACCACCAGGCGCATGGCGCCCTTGCTCTGCATTTCGTCCGAGGAGAAGACCACCGTTGCCTTGCCAATCGGAATCAGCACCTGGCCCTGCCACTTGTTCTGGTTCATGGTGGGGTGGTACATCGTGGCCGCGTCCTTTGACTCGGCGACGGAGTTCACATCCGCGGCCAGGTACAGCGAGAGTTTTCCGCCCACGTCTCGCGGATTGCGGGCATCGATGTTCACGCCCACGTCCTGGTAATTGAACTGGGTGTTTTCTCCTTCCTTGCTCGCTCCGAGTGCAATCGGAATGCGCGCTCCGGTGCGGATCTCCGCGTTGGCATCGCCCCGCGCGGTGCTGATGGTGATCGTGTAAGACCGGCTGTTGATTGGCTTGCCATCTGCGTCCACTTGCTCGAGCGACAGATCGAGGCGGTAGAAATGAGTGGGAGGCTCAGCGGGCTTGGCCGTTTCCTGAGGCTTGGTTGCGCCTGAATCCTGGGCCAGAGCCCGATGCTGCGTGGCCGTGGCCAGTAGCAGAAGGCAGAAAAACACTATCATTTTGCGCATCGTTTCTCCTTATCTTCCGCCCTCGTCGAGCGGTTTAAGCGGTGGAATTTCCAGTTCTTCAATCGTCACCGGCGCGTCCACGTGGGACTGCGCCTGAAGCAATTCCCGCACATCGCGCGGCGGAGCTCGCCGCACGAAGAAAGCCAATGCCTCCCCTTCGCTGCTCAATGGCTGGGGTGTGGGGAACACTTCCAACTTGGGCATGCGATCGGGTTTTTCGGCCTCGACCTGCGCGGGAATTCTGCCCGCGGCGCGCGCACCCCTGCGCACTATCGGCGTTGCTGCCTCGGCCGTCGTTGCGGTTACTGCTGTCGCGACCTTGGGGTTGGCCCCTTGCTGTTGTGTCTGCCGCGCTAGGTTGGTTTGCCGGTGCGCTGGCCTCAAGCCGAATAAAACAAGCAACAGCACGCACGCCGCAGCCGCCAGCGTACAAGTCCACACCAGCCATCGAACCCTGCGCGGCGCACGCTCTGTGGCAATGCCGCGTCGCACACCCGCCAGCAGACGCTCTGCCAGCACCCCTTCAGCGAATGTCCGTTCTGCAGGCGGATATGGAGCGCAAGGGTCGCCATAGCCAGCCAGGGCCGCATCAATGGTGCGATCCAGTTCATCGCTGTCGTGCATGCCGCGCCTCCTGGTAACAAACCGCCATGGCTGTGAGCTTCTGCCGCAGCATCTGCCGCGCCCGTTGTATGCGCGTGCGCACGGTGCCTTCCGGAATCGCAAGAATGCGGCCAATCTCCTGCGAATTCAGTTCCTCAAACGACGAGAGCACCAGCGGGACGCGCAGGTCATCCGGAAGGGCATCGATCATTCTGTGCAGCTGTGCCTGCTGGTCGCCGTCCACCGCTTCCTGCTCCGGGCTGGGCGTTGGCGACGGCAAAGCTGCCGCCGCATTCGCCTCCTCGACGATGGCTGAATGCGTGCTGCCGGCAGTCCCGCGGTGGCGCCGGCTGTCCAGTGCTACGCGCCATGTGGCGCGCGCCAGAAACGCCCGCTCGTTTTCCAGTCCTCGCCAGCCGCCATTGCGATAAAGCTTCAAGAATGTCTCCTGGGCCGCGTCCTCCGCGTCATGCACGTTTAGCAGCACTGCGTAGGCAACGCGAAAGACGAAGCGCGACTGACGCAGAACCAACTCTGAGAACTCCGCCTCTTCGTAGTCGATCAAAACCCGCGCTCCCCGCCTGCTCACTAAGACGGCAGCGGCTGCGCAGGTGTTCGGATTTCTTTTCGACAAGCGGAAAAGGCCCGCCTCTCATTGTGGAGAAGCGGGCCTTTCTTTCTGTTTCGCTTGGTGGCGCTACGCCTTGGCTGTTGTCAGTGCACCCAGGTCGGCCGCTAGTTTTTCTGTCGAGAAGGCTTCGATCAGATCGCCTTCCTTGACGTCGCTGAAGTTGCCCAGGCCGATGCCGCATTCCATGCCGTTCGAGACTTCGCGGACGTCGTCTTTGACGCGTTTGAGCGAGCTGATCTTGCCCTTGAAGACCTGTTCGCCGTCGCGCATCACCTTGACCTCGGCATCGCGGCGGATCACGCCGTCCTGCACGCGGCAGCCGGCGATGGTGCCGACCTTGGGGATGCGGAAGACTTGCAGGACTTCCGCGCGTCCCACGTAGTTCTCCTTGAACGTGGGGTCGAGCAGGCCCAGCATGGCAAGGCGCATCTCGTCCGCCAGTTCGTAGATGATGGAGTGCAGGCGGATTTGGACGTCTTCCTGTTGCGCCAGCTCTCCGGCCTTGCGCTCGGGGCGCACGTTGAAGCCGATGATGATGGCGTTCGAAGCGGTGGCCAGCAGGACATCGCTCTCCGTAATGGAACCGACGCCGGAGTGGATGACTTTGACGCGGACTTTTTCTGTCGACATGCGGACCAGCGAGTCGGCCAGCACTTCGACAGAGCCCGTCACGTCGCCCTTGATGATGAGGGCAAGATCCTTGACGCCGGCGGTGCGAATCTGCTCCGCGAGGCCTTCGAGAGAGACGCGGGAGCTCTTGGCGAGTTGTGCGTCGCGCTCCTTCATCTTGCGGTACTGGGCGATGCCCTTGGCCTTGTCGCGATCGGCTACCACGAGGAAGGTGTCGCCGGAATCGGGCATGGCTTCAAGGCCGAGGACTTCGACTGGGGTAGATGGGCCGGCTTCTTCGAGGGCCCGCCCGCGGTCGTCAAACATGGCGCGGACTTTACCGAAAGTGTTGCCGACGATGTAGCTGTCGTTTAGGCGCAGCGTTCCATCCTGAACCAGGACGGTAGCTACGGCGCCGCGGCCGCGATCGAGCTTGGCTTCGATGACGGAGCCGACAGCCTTGCGGCCCGGTGTTGCTTTCGGAGCGCGGATGTCGGAGACCAGGCAGATCATTTCGAGAAGCAGGTCGAGATTCTTGCGCTTCTTGGCGCTGACTTCGACGAAGACTGTGCCTTCCTGGCCGGCGCCTGCCCACTCCTCGGGAATGAGGCCGCGATCGGCGAGTTGCTTCTTCACGCGATCCGGGTTGGCTTCCGGCTTGTCGATCTTGTTGACGGCGACAATGATGGGCACGTTGGCGGCCTTGGCGTGGTCGATGGCCTCGAGAGTCTGGGGCATGACGCCGTCGTCGGCGGCCACCACGATGACTACGATGTCCGTCACCTTGGCGCCGCGGGCGCGCATTCTCGTGAACGCCTCATGACCTGGCGTGTCGAGGAAGACGATTTCGCGGCCGGAGGCGGGCGAGCCTTCCTTGGAGAAGCGAACCTTGTAGGCGCCGATGTGCTGCGTGATTCCGCCCGCTTCACCGGCCGCTACGTCGGTTTCGCGGATGGCGTCGAGCAGTGAGGTCTTGCCGTGATCGACATGGCCCATGACGGTGACAACTGGTGACCGCGGGACTTCCAGTTCGCCGGTGTTTTCGGCTTCGAGGACCTCTTCGATGGCCTGGTTGGCGATCTCCTCTTCGTAGCTGATCACGGTGGCGGCGGCGCCAAACTTGGCGGAGACGTCCTTGACCATTTCGGCGTCGAGGGACTGGTTGACGGTGACGAAGATGCCGGTCATCAGGAGCGTGGCGATCAGGTCTTTGGCGCGGACATCGAGCTTTTCGGCCAGGTCCTTGACGCTGATTCCCTCAGTGACGGTGATCTCGCGGGTGATGGGCAGCGGTTCTCCACCATATTGCACCCCGCCATAACGCGGCGGCGGCACAAAGCCCTTCATCGGCCCTTCTTTGGTTTTGGGGTATTGCTGCTGGCGGCCACCAGGGCGCTTGTTGGGGGCGCGCGCGGGACGCGGAGCCTCGCCCGTGGGCGGAGCGCCACCGGCGCCGGGACGCGCGCCGAAGCCGGGACGCGGAGGCCCGCCAAACCCAGGGCGAGCGCCAAAGCCGGGGCGCGCGCCGGGAGCACCGGGGGCGCCGGTTCCACCCGGTCCGGCATAACCGGAGCGGGTGGGATGCTTGGGGCGTGGGCCGCCGGGGAACTGGCCGGGAGCTCCTGCAGGTGATCCCTGAGTACGTTGCGGATAACTGCCGGGACCGGTCCCGGAACTGGTTCCAGGGCCACCGGTGGGACGGCGATCGAAGATTGGTTTGCCGCGTTGAATGCCCGCTCCAGCAGCCTGATTTCCAGTCCCTGGCGTGGCGGCCGCGGGGGCAAAGATGGGCGCTTTGTAAACGGGACGAGGTCCGGTCTGCGGCATGACCATGCGGCGGACGGGCGGCGAAGCCGCGGCCGCGTCGTGGCTCTGGGTGCGATAAGGCGCGGCGACTTCCGACTCTGGCTCTAGAACGTCAATGGGGGTTGAAACTTGGGATTCCTTTACGGGTTCACGGAACTCGGTGGCTGGGGTAGTGGCTTCGGCGGTTGGCTCAACCGCTGCAGCAGAGTGTGTCGCCTCAGGGGCCGGAGCTTGCGCGGCGATCGCAGGGACGTCGCGGAGGGCGGGCGCAGCTGCCGACGGCTTGGAAGCAGCCGGCTTGGCCGCGGACGGCTTTTCAGCAGTGCGCGGCTGCTCTTCACGCTGCGTGGAAGCAGCGCCCTGCGCGGCTGCCGGCTTGGTTCCAGCCGGAGGCGGCGCCACCACCACCACTGGCGGCCTGGCCACAACTACGCCTGCGGGTGGCTTGGCGACCACGGCGCCCGTGGGGGGGCGGGAAGCAATAGCGGGCGGAGCCGGTGGAGCAACGACAACAGGCGGCGCGGAACGGGGCTGGGGCACAATCCTGCGCGGCTCCGGACGTGTCGGCGCCGGTGCCGGCGAGGCCACCACGGCAGCCGCCGGCGATGCGGGGGCCGCCGGTGCCGGCGATTTCGCAGTCGGTGTCTGGGTACGCACCGGCGCATGCGACTGCCGCGTCTCGGCTTCGTCTTCCTGCTTCTTGGCCAGGATGGCCTTGAGGGCGTCTCCGGGCTTGGATATGTGCGAGAGATCGATCTTGGGCTGGAAGCCCTGCGCGGCGCGCGAGGGCGCGGCGGCGGAATGGCCACCGGACTTGGATCCGCGCAACTGCGCGCGAACCTTCTCCGCCTCGAAATCCTCCAGCGAGCTGGAGTGGGTCTTGCCGCCGGCCAGGCCCAGTTCCACCAGTACATCCAGAATCTGCCGGCTTTTGACTTCCATCTCGCGTGCGAGATCGTTGATTCGAACCTTACTCATCCGCCTCTTTTCAGATTGTGCTGCCAAAGCCCTTAGTCGCTCATAGCTACCTCATGGCAATGGATTGTTTTCCAGGTTCTATTATGGCCTGAATGGATTAAAAAGACGCGACGCATGTTACGCGCCTCTCTCTTTGTCCACCCCTTCGCTGTCTATCTCGTCCAAATCCAGTTCAGTTTCGTCGCCCGCGACGGGAGCATTTTCCACAGCCAACTCTTCAAGGGTCTCGCTCGCCTCTTCTGCCTCGGTTTCAGCCAGGGCGTCATTGTCCGCGTTGTCAAGGATGTCGGTTTCTGCCTCGGCTGCCTGCGTGCTCTCTGCTTCTTCCAGAACATCTTCTGCGTTTTCGGCTTCCGCCTCGGCATCGGCCTCGACTGCATCCGGGTTTCCGATTTCCGCTTGGCCGGATTTCTTCGCGGCCGATTCCACTGAATAATCCTCTTCGCCTGCGGCAGAATCCGCTTCGGCGTGCTCGGCGTCCAGCTCCGCGCTCTCGGCGGATTCGGGCGCGCCTTCTTCGCCCTCTTCGAAATGTCCAAAGTAGTGGCGAACGGCCACGCTGATGCGTTCCAGCGTCTTTTCGCCGATGCCGGGAATCTCTTCCAACTGCTCGGGCGTCATGTCGGCCAGCGACTCAACCGTGGTGATGCCCGCGGCGACCAGTTTCTGAATAATGCCCTCACCCAGCTCGGTGACGTGCTCGATGGGCGTAGAAGGACCGCCGGTGAGAGCCTGCATCTGCTGCTCAACTTCCTGGCGCTTCTCCTCTTCGCTCTTGATGTCGATCTTCCAGCCGAGCAGCTTGGCGGCAAGGCGGACGTTCTGGCCCTTCTTGCCGATTGCCAGCGAGAGCTGCGTGTCGTCGACGATGACTTCAAGCTGCTTGTCGGTCAGGTCGGAGATAGAAACGCGGCTCACCTTGGCCGGTTGCAGGGCCTTCTCGGCGAAGGTGGTGATCTCCTCCGAGAATTCAATGATGTCGATCTTTTCGCCACGCAGCTCGCGGATGATGGACTGCACGCGCATGCCCTTCATGCCCACGCAGGCGCCGACGGGGTCAACGTCCTTGTCGCGGGATTGAACGGCAATCTTGGTGCGCTCGCCGGCTTCGCGGGCGATGGCGCGAATGGCTACGGTGCCGTCGTAGATCTCGGGAACCTCTGACTGGAAGAGATTCGAAACCAGCTCGGGAGCGGCGCGCGAGACGATGACCTGCGGACCCTTGGCGGCGCGATCCACTTTGAGCAGAACCACGCGGACGCGCTCTCCGATGGAGAACTGCTCCAGGCGAGACTGCTCGCGCTTGGGGCAGCGGGCTTCGGCCTTGCCGAGGTCGTAGATGATGTCCTGGCCCTCGATGCGCTTGACGGAAGCGTTGAGCACTTCCTTCTCGCGGTGGGCGTACTCCTGGAAAACGGTGTCGCGCTCGGCCTCGCGCACCTTCTGGAAGATGACCTGCTTGGCCAGTTGCGCGGCAATGCGGCCGAGCGGACTGGTGTCGCGATACATGCGGATCTCGCTGCCGACCTCGACGCCCGGCGCCAGTTCGCTGGCCTCGGTGAGCGTGATCTGGTTGAGCGGGTCCTCGATCTCCTCGTCGTCGCCCACGACGGTCTTATATATGTAGGCCGTGATGGCGCCGGTCTCTTTGTTGAGCTCGCCACGCATGTTTTCCTGGGTCTTGTAGAACTTGCGCGTGGCGAGGGCGATGGCCTCTTCCACGGCTCCCACAACGATTTCGGGCTCGATGCCCTTCTCTTTGCTGAGCAATTCGATACTCTGATACAAAGCGCTGGTGGCCATACTTTGCTTACTCTCTTGGTAGTCGAATTCGGCGCGGCCATTTGCGGACCTCGCCGGTTAAGTTGTCGAAGGGAAGAGAAACGAGCGATTAAGGGATTGAGCCGCCGTAATGCGGGCTTTCTATTCCCTATTCCCTATTCCCTATTCCCTGTTTCTTCAAATCTCCGGCACCAACTGCGCCTTCTCAATGTTGCTGAGCGCAATTTCCACGTTGTTGACGCCGGTCCTTCTGGTCTTGCTGTTCTGCTTGACTGCGTTCAGGTCAAGCATGATTGCTTCGGATGTCCCGGCAGTCAGACGTCCCTGCCAGTGCCGGTTGTTTCGGATGGGCTCAAAGGTCTGAATCTTTACCAGACTGCCCAAAAACCGTTCAAAATCTTCCCGCCGGCTCAGCTTGCGATCGAGGCCCGGCGAACTTGCTTCCAGCGTGTATTCATCGCCAGGAATCAGGTCTTCCACGTCCAGCAAAACACCGAAGTCGCGGCTGAACTCGGCGCAATCCTCATGCGTGATGCCGGAAAGCTGCTCCACGCTCAGCGTGCCTTCCATCAGGCTCTCGGGAAGTTCCAGCGTCCCGTCTCCCGCCTCAATCGCGGCCTTCAGCTTCGCCCGTCCCTCGGCGTTTTTTTCGAGAAAGACGCGGAGGGTGCGTTCCTTTGCGGGGCCAGTGAACTCGAGGTCCACCACATCCAGCCCATGCGAGGATGCCACCCTTTGCGCCGCCGCTCGAATTTCGTCCAGCTTGACTGCCATTTGCCCTGCGTTGCTTAACCGCCCCGTTTACAGTGACCTGCTATCAGAGACGCCGCCTGTTCAGCGGTCTTGCTGCCGGAGTGTCCGCCCCGGGTTGTGCCTTTGGAATGGGGCCGCTTGCCCCAAATAAAAAGTGGGCTGTGGGCCCACTCACTTCTCCGCCAACCGGCTTGCTCACGGCAACTAGGGCGGACAAATTCGTCTGCATGGTTATCATACGGCTATTTGCGGGGAATTTCAATGGGCTGATTGCTGTTTGGGACGCTCCCGGCGGCTACACGCGATGCCTTTGCGCCTCGACGTAGGCGCGGAGCACGGCATTCATCCGCGTCAGGTGTCCCTTGCCGCGCGCTTTGAACCAGTCCACAAAGTCGCTGTCCAGGCGCAGATGAACGGAGGTCTTCCCGCTGGGCAAGACCACTCGCGCCGATTTCCAGAAATCCGCGCCCAGCGACTCGGCCTCGGGCGCATTGGGGCAGGCCGGATCTTCGCCGCGTTCGCGAAGTGCCTCGACCTCACTGAGGGAATATTTCACGGTAGTAGATTTCACGCTCATCTTTGCTCGCTTCCTGGACGCTGATGCCTTATATCAGCACAAATGTGTACACAAACCAAGGGTGCCCGCGCGCCGGAGGCGCAAAGGTTTGAGAGTACCGGGACATCCTTTACGTTTTAGACCGGAGACATGGTTTACAACCCCCATGCGGCGAAAGCGGCTTTAGTTGCGGGTTTTCGGCGGGTTTTGCCGGTCTGGATATATATTCTAGTCGTCGTCGGAGCTGTGGGAATGTGGTAATCCCGAAGGGATTTCCAAGGAGTGTGGGAAGGGTGGAAAGCCGGCTTTTTGGCTTTCCACCCTTCCCACACTCCGTCATTTCCATAGCTTGTTTTGGCTGCGTGCTGTTCAACCTCTCACCGCCGCGTTGAACCGCTTTTCGGCGCTGTTGAACACCCCTAGTTCGGTGGTGCGAAAGAAGACCCGGTAAGCGTCGTCATCCATTTGCTCCAGGCCGATCTCCTCGTTGCGGAGCACTTCGCTGACAAACACCCGGCCGTGAAGCCAGCTCATATCGCCGTTGTTGTTCACGCGGCGCGTCTGAAAAGACCTTGGGTATTGGAAGCTCGGGACGCTACTCGGCAACATCCGAGTGCTGGGCACATAGATGCTGCCCGGTGTCTCATTCGCAAGACCTTCGTGCGGACGTTCGTGATTGAATACCAGACGAAAGCGATCAAACTTCTTCTGCTGCGCTGGCACCGTCTGGGCTGGGGGTTTTGCCGTGTCCTCTTTAAGCGTGCGATGCATGCGCTCGTGCCTCCCGTTTTGCTGAGGTCGCCCTGGCTGAATGCGTTCATGAACGATCCCGAGCTTCATCCATCCCAGCGACAACTTCGACAGGCCCAGCAACCCGACGCCCGCGAATGGCGCGCCGTTGTCGGTGCGAATACGTTCCGGCACGCCATACTCGCGCATCGCGGCATCGCAAACGGCGCTGACCTGGGCGAGGTCCATGCGCGTCACGGCCTGGCAGCGAATCAGAAACCGGCTGTGCGCGTCGGTGATCGTAAACGGATCGCAGCGATAGCCGTCGCCGGTGAGGAAATACCCCTTGAAGTCCATGCACCACAGCTGATTGGGCGCCGTGACCATCGAGAACGGTTGCGAACTCGGCGTAGCGTGCCGCTTTTTCCGCCTCGGGTTGGTGAGCCCGGCCCTACTCAGGATCTGACCCACCGTACTGGCCGCCGGCCAGTTCACGTTCGGGTTCATACGCTCCAGTCGTGCCTTAAGCTTCCTCGCTCCCCAGGACGGGAACCGCTTCCGCAGCGCCAGCACTTCGTTCTCGATCTCGGCCGACGTTGTGTATGGAGAACTGTGCGGTGTACGCGTCAGATCGAGCAGGCCCTCAGGCCCGACCTCGTCATAACGCTTGATCCACTTGTAAGCCGTCGGACGCGATATGCCGTACTCGTGGCAAAGATCGGTAACCGACATCTCTTCCTTCTGATAGCTCGATAAAAACTGCAGGCGTTGATCCACGGTTCGAGTCTCTTTCCAAGGCATAAACGCATCTTCAAGCGTCAAGCCAAAGCTGGGAAAGCCAACTGTTCTCCGCAAATGTGTAAACCATGTCCCCGGTCTGTTTCGTAAACCATCTCCCCGGTATGCTCAGGTTGTTAGCCCCGCGCCTCGGCGTGGGGAATGAAGCCGCCGCACAGATCTCAAGTCCCGGAGGGACGACGGAAATCCGCATCAACCGAAAGCGTATCGTGAATCGTACTCGATCCCGCAATTGCGCAGCAGGGCGGCGAATTCCTCCTCAAAACTGCGCTTGCGGTGGTGCTGCTCCTGGCCCTGGATGTAAGTCTTCACCACGGATACCTGCGACGGACTCACGCTGAATGCACCGTAGCCTTCCTGCCATGAAAAGCCCTTCCCCATCCAATGGGAAGAACTGCCCTTCAGCTTCTGCACAGTCGCGGCGAGGGACTGCGTGGCCGGCAGGATAAACAAAAGATGAACATGGTCGGCCGTCCCGCCGGCAGCCACGAGAGAGAAGCCTTCGCTTCGCGCAATGCCGCCAATGTATGCGTAGAGGTCCGCTTTGCGGTCCGCCGCGATCAAAGGCTTGCGTTCTTTGGTGCTGAAGATGCAGTGAATGAAATTGCTCGCGTATGTGTGAGCCATGGCTGCGCCGTCCCTACGGGACTTCAATTCTACATTGTGCCGGCAATCCCCACGCCAAGGCGCGCTAACCGTAGTTACACGGCAGCTCCAGAGCGCCGTAGGCGCAACAAGCAATTAGCCCATTGCTTCAGCATGGGAGGTATGGCCATAGCTCGCAATTAAGTCCCATAGGGACGGAGGAAACGCGCATTAACTGCGGGCGAATTAGCCTTTTAATTGTTGCGGTTTCCGTCGTCCCTACGGGACTCGTGCTCATTAATGGCATTCTGCACCCCACGCCGGAGGCGCGGGGCTAACAACCGCCGCGCCTACGGCGCGTGTTCAGCGGCTCGTCGGGACTCATGGGTTCCTCAGTCTCAGAATCGAGCTCTCGGAGCCTCTGTCTACGATTGGTCAGAATCGACGGAGAGCTCGTTGCGCCACTTCCGTCTGATTTCGGCCATGCGAGACAGAACGGCCGCGATATGGCCGGATTGGACCATGCTGGCGAAATGGCGGTCAACGAAGCGATCCTTGCGTGCGTGGAGGGTCAGGAGCTTGACGCAGGTCTTCATACGCGCCTTCTTAAGCGCCTCAGGGTGGTCGTAAAGGCGCATCGCCTCGGGTTGCCATTTTGGCCAGTCGAAGTCCCGGACCAAACCGTGTTGGTATAGGGCCTTGATGAACTCCGTAACAAGGGGATGGTCTTCGCCACGGTAGATCTCGAACTCCTTTTCGCCCGTTCGGCGAATCTCCGGCCAGCGGGCGGCTTGATTGGGATCGAGGGATTGGAGCCTTGGAAGGAACTCAATAATCGAATCGATGTCGCGCGCCCTAATTGGAGCATCCAGCCCCGCAATTGTCATGTGAATTTTCCTCGCTGTTAGCGGGCGTGAAACGCCTGGACGGACACGCGTTCTTCTCCTTGCGCTATGGGCGGTCCAATTTGTTTTTAACCTCGTCCAAGATCGCCTTCTTGCGTTTGATTCCGAATTCCGGATCTTCCTCTTGAAGGACCTCAATCGCCTCAATTTTCCAGTCACCGCCCCTTCGATTTTGGCGAGGCTCCAATGCTTCAATCAGTACGGCCTCCATCGCTGCGATTACTGTTGATACAGAGATTTTTGAAAAATCTGCGTGGGCGTTTAGCGTTCCGCCCTCTGTGATCGGATATACGCCAAACCATGAAAAACGATCCCATCGGCCATTCAGGCGATCAATCGTGTGATGTTTTAAGCGAACGCCTAGGCCTTGCTTATCTGCCTTACCGACATAGACGACGCCTTGGTTGTCGTGCAGGAGATAGATCCCCTGTTGGGCGCAAAAATCGACCGCCTTTCCTTTTGGCAGAGATCCCCATAGCTTGGGGATGGAGCGCTCCCAGATGACTTTTGACCTCTCCCAGAACATACCTAACGCATTTACTATCCCGGTTAGTTGAGACGTTCCCTCTTCGGGGCCTTTCTCTGTGATGTCCTTTGGTCCGCCCGGAGGACTTTCGATTTGTCCGCTGGTTTTAAGTGCAAATCTGCCAGGAATTGGACGGACAAAGGGTGATGCTAGACCCTCATCTTGGATGGATGTGTAGATGCGGGACCCAACGGTCGCCGCTGGAGTCGCGCCCGTTTCCGGATGAAGGCCGCGATCAAAAATTGCGTCCACAATCTCCTGTGCGCTCATGGGTTCCTGAGCATCTTGGAGAACAGCTCTAATTGCTTCAATCCAACTGAGTTTTTGGGGCATAGGCGGGATTTTAGCACGACTGCGGTTTGCATTCCCGCCAATCATTCAGTACACTCAAAAGATGCGTTCAGGGGAGATCCTTGCCGCAGTCATAAGCACCACGGTTTCTGGACCTGTTCGAGTGGGCTGGTTGGGGCAGCAAAAGACGTTGCCTGTGCGGCCAGCACTTCCGGGTTCCCCTCACGGGGCTGGCAGGGGCGGTGGGAGACGAGGAAAGAATGGCTGGAAAAGACTCGAAGAACATTGTGAAGGCACGCGCGGCTGTGACCAAGCCGGCGTATCCGCTGTCGGAAGCTGTGGGGCTGCTGCAGCAGGTGAAGTACGCCAAATTCGACGAAACCGTCGATCTGACCATGCGTTTGGGCGTTGATACCCGCCACGCCGACCAGATGGTGCGCGGCACCGTGGTGCTGCCGCATGGGTTGGGCAAGACCAAGATTGTGGCCGTGATCGCGACCGGCGACCGGCAGAAGGAAGCCACCGCGGCAGGCGCCGATTTTGTGGGCGGCGAAGAGATGGTGGAGAAGATCCAGAAGGAAAACTGGACCGCCTTTGACGCGCTGATCGCCACGCCGGACATGATGAAGGTTGTGGGCCGGCTGGGCAAGGTTCTCGGCCCCAAAGGTCTGATGCCGAATCCGAAAACGGGTACGGTCACCCTGGACGTGGCCGCGGCGGTGAAAGAGATCAAAGCCGGCAAGGTGGAGTTTCGCGCCGACAAGACCAGCTTGGTGCATGTGCCGGTGGGCAAGCTGAGCTTCGACCCGCAAAAACTTGTTGATAACGCAACCACGGTGATCGGCGCCATTGTGCGTTCGAAGCCTTCGGCGGCCAAAGGCAAGTACATCAAGAGCGTCACGCTGAGCTCGACCATGGGGCCTGGTGTCCCGCTCGATTCGGCGGTTGCGGACGCGGCGGGCAAGCACTAAAAGCAGGGATCAGGGGTCAAGGGTTAGGGATCAGTTGGTTCAATGATCTGGTCGGCATTTGTGCCGATTTAAGTGAAGATTCGAAACAAGCGCCCGATAGCGGGCGGCAGATAGGGTAAGGAATAAGCGGTTCCGGATCAGGTGTTTTACCCAACTGATCCCTAACCCCTGATCCCTGACCCCTGTCGAAGCGGAGCAAAGACAATGGCTATTTCGAAGGCGAAGAAGAATGAGAAGGTCAAGGTGCTGGCGACGGAGCTGGCCAACTCGACGACGGCGATCGTGGGGACGTTCAGCAAGCTGACCGTGGCCAAGGACTTTGAGCTGCGCAAGGTGATCCGCGAGGCGGGCGGCAAGTATCGCGTGGTGAAGAACAAGCTGGCCGCGGTATCCGGCACGGGCACGGCGGTGGAAGCTGCGCTCAAGGGCCTGAAGGGCGTTAATTCTGTCGCCTTCACCGCCGGCGACCCGGTGGCTTTGGCTAAGGTTTTCGCCAAGTGGGCGGGCGACAACGCGGCGGAGTTTCAGTTCAAGCTAGGCATCGTGGATGGCAAGCTGCTGGATGTGGCCGAAGTGAAGGCGCTGGCCACCATGCCGGGCAAGGAAGAGCTGTTCTCGAAGCTGCTGTTCCTGATCAATTCGCCGGCACAGCGGCTGGCGACAGTGCTCAACGCAACCGGGCGCGACCTGGCGGTGGTTCTGGGGCAGGGCGTGGAGAAGGAAAAGTTTCAGGCCGCTTAGGTGGCTGGTGGGGATTTGCGGTTTCCCACCCTAGCGACAAAAACAAGAACGTCGTGCCCAGAGGGCTCCCAGATGGGGTACCCAAGGTTCTAGGACGAAATTGGGCCGGGAAACAGGTTGAAAGTGCGCAAGTCTGGCGCATCGGAAACTTTCAATCTGGACGAACGGCCGGGCAACATCAAAATCAAACGATTCTGAATGGAGAAGAAAATGGCGGATCTGGTGCAGTTGGAAGAACAAATTGTGTCTCTTAGCCTGCTGGAAGCGGCGGCTCTGGTGAAGAAGCTGGAAGAGCGGCTGGGCGTTTCGGCGGCAGCGGCGGCTCCGGTGGCTGTAGCGGCCGGCGGCGGTGGAGCGGCGGCGGCGCCTGAACCCGAAAAGACCGAATTCCAGGTCATTCTCAAGGACTTTGGCGCGAACAAGATCAACACCATCAAGGCCGTACGCGAAGTAACCTCGCTGGGCTTGAAAGAAGCCAAGGACCTGGTTGATGGCGCTCCCAAGGCCATCAAGGAAAACGCGACCAAGGACGAGGCCGAGGCTATCCGGAAGAAGTTCGAAGGCGTCGCAACCATCGAAATCAAGTAGTTGAAGTCCAGCGGGCCATTGCCCTGGGAGCCGGTCCGCGCGGGCGGCACGGCTTCCAAGGGAATGTCCGAGAAGAGCTTGCAAGCAAGCTCAGGACGCGTTATGATGTTCGTTGCGCGTCTTTCCGGCTCATTCCGTATTTCTGAAGGAATGGAGCGGGGCTGGACGACGCGTCTTTAGAATCAAGTGGAGTGGCACGCAAGCGACCGTAAGCCGGGGCCCCAGCCAAGCACTCTGGCGGCGGTTGGCGTGTGGTTTTAAGTGCCTTAGTGTCAACGACATGCCTTCGGGAGCGAGAGGCTCAAGTTGACGGTTTGCGAGCGAGCGGCAGAAGCGAGCTTTGGGATCGGCGAGTGGAGTGATACAGAATTCGGATGGGAGCACAGGCAAACGGCCGCGCTCGTGAGGCATTGCGTCCTTACGAGCTATTCGTGTCTCCTACCTGCGGCGGATTGAGCAATTTTGCTCATACTCCGCCCGAAGCGCAGAAATATTTTTCGCGGGTTCGCCCGCTGCGCTCACTTCTCTCGATTGTGCGCAGTCTAGCGCAGTTGCCGGATAAACGGCAATGCCCAATTCGTTATTTTGTCGTGACACTCCCGTAACAAGCTTGGCTTGAGTGGCGTCGCCTGGGTGATGCCGTTGCCTGCCCGAAAGAAGATGCATGGGCGGGCTGGCGTTGCGTGGGAAGGGACTGGGTTGAACGAGATTTCCCAGTCTGTGTTGATGGAGTTCTTTTACCGTATTGAGCTGCGGCCCCGAGACTCGGGCGGCGGCCCGGAGCCGGCTTCGAAGTTCGATGCCGATCCGGAGTGATGAGGCTCAGGAGTGAACATGCCAAACGAGAAGCGCGCGATTCGCAGCCGGCTCGATTTTTCAAAGATCCCTACAGCAACTCAAATCCCCAACCTGATTGAAGTGCAGCGGCGCTCTTATGAGCGGTTTCTGCAGATGGACAAGCTGCCCAACGAGCGCGATGACTCGGGACTGCAGTCTGTGTTTGTATCGGTATTTCCGATCACGGACTTTAGAGGTATTTCGCAACTGGACTTTGTAGACTTCTCCATCGGCAACTGGGAGTGCAAGTGCGGACACCTGAAAGGCCTGCATCACCTCCGCACCGCATGCGTGCATTGCGGGGCGATGGTGATCACGGATCCGTTCCTTCCCGGCGATGTTCTCTGCCAGAAGTGCGGCACCTACAACAAGAACACGCCTGACTTCTGCAACAAGTGCGGCGACCCGGTGAGCCTGCAGCTCAAATACGACCAGCAGGAGTGCGAAGAGCGCGGCATGACCTTCTCTGCGCCGCTCAAGGTGACGGTGCGCCTGACTATCTATGAGAAGGATGCGGAGACGGGCACCAAGACGATTCGCGATATTAAAGAGCAAGAGGTATTTTTCGGCGACATTCCCTTGATGACGCCGAATGGCACGTTTATCGTGAACGGGACCGAGCGCGTCATCGTTTCACAGCTTCACCGCTCGCCCGGCGTCTTCTTTGAGACGGCGAACAACCGCACCTACTTCCTGGGCAAGATCATTCCTTATCGCGGATCGTGGGTGGAGTTTGAATACGACCAGAAGAACACGCTCTACGTGCGCATCGACCGCAAGCGCAAATTCCTGGGCACCATCTTCCTGCGCGCGTTGGGTCTGCGTTCGGACGAAGAGATTCTCAAGACGTTCTATACGGTCGATCGAATCCACGTTGCGGACGGCAAGCTTCAATGGGGCGTGGCACAGGATGCGTCGACATCGACTCATCTGCAAGGCGCCAAGCCCGCGCATGCGGTGCTGCACAACGGCGACGAGATTGCCCACTCCGGACGCAAGATTACCACGCACACGCTGAAGGCCATTCGCGCAGCGGGCATCGACCGCATTGAAGTGGAAGCCGCCGAGCTGGATGGCGCGCTGACCGCAGCCGATGTGATCGATCTCAACACCGGTGAAGTAGTGGTGGAAGCCAACGTCGAGCTGACGGCTGACCGGCTGCACAAGGTGCTGTCGTCAGGCGCCGCGAGCTTCGAGGTCTTCTTTCCCGAGCGCGACGACGTGGGCAACATCATTACCAACACGCTGAAGCGCGACTCGGTCAGAAAACCCGAGGAAGCGCTGATCGAAATCTACCGCAAGCTGCGCCCCGGTGATCCGCCAACGCTGGACACGGCCACCGCACTCTTCGAAGGCATGTTCTTCGACGCGCGCAAGTACGACTTCTCGCGCGTGGGCCGGCTGAAGTTCAACATCAAACTTTATGAGAACCAGGACGCGACCGGCCTCGATCATCGTACGCTGACGCCGGAAGATTTCTACGCGACCATTCGCTACCTGCTCAAGCTGCGCCGCAACATCGGCATGGTGGATGACATCGATCACCTGGGCAACCGCCGCGTGCGCGCCGTGGGCGAGCTGATGGAGAACCAGTTCCGCATCGGCCTGGTGCGCATGGAGCGCGCCATCAAGGAAAAGATGAGCGTCTATCAGGAGCTTTCGACGGCCATGCCGCACGACCTGATCAACGCCAAGCCGGTGATGGCCGCGATCCGCGAGTTCTTCGGGTCGTCTCAGCTGTCGCAGTTCATGGATCAGACCAACCCTCTCTCCGAGATCACGCACAAGCGCCGCCTTTCGGCACTTGGGCCGGGCGGCTTGTCTCGTGAACGCGCGGGCTTCGAGGTGCGCGACGTGCACACCACGCACTACGGGCGCATCTGTCCGATCGAGACGCCGGAAGGTCCGAACATCGGGCTCATCAGCTCGCTCAGCTGCTTCGCGCGTATCAATGAATACGGCTTCATCGAGTCGCCGTATCGCAAGGTAAAGGACTCGCGGATTCTCGACTACGTTGAGATCGTCAACGCGGGCGAGAGCGGTTTGCGCGTGGGCGATCACATTGAGAAGGAAGAAGCGGCGCGCCTCAATGCCAGCCTGAAGAAGGCGGGCAAGCGGCCTATCGACCATATTCCTTTCAGCTTCTACCTGTCCGCGTGGGAAGAGGACAAGCACACCATTGCGCAGGCCAACATCGAGTTCAACGAGCAGGGCGAAATCACTGAAGACCTGGTGAATGCGCGCCGCCAGGGGAACTTTGTTCTGGTGAACCGGACGGATGTGGATTATATCGACGTCTCGCCGAAGCAGCTTGTCTCGGTGGCCGCGTCGCTGGTGCCGTTCCTCGAACACGACGACGCCAACCGCGCGCTGATGGGCGCCAACATGCAACGCCAGTCCGTTCCTTTGCTTGTCGCCGAAGCTCCACTCGTCGGCACGGGCATGGAAGGTGTTACGGCGCGCGATTCAGGCGCAGTGATTCTGGCCAAGCGCAATGGCATTGTGGATTCGGTTGACTCCGAACGCATCATCGTGCGCGTCGAAGGCGAGCATCATCCTACGCAGTTGTCGCGTGAGGTGGGTTCGGACATCTATCAGCTGATCAAGTTCAAGCGCTCGAACCAGAACACCTGCATCAATCAGAAGCCGGTGGTTCGCGAGGGTGATCGCGTGGTGAAGGGCCAGGTGATTGCCGACGGACCATGCACCGAGCAGGGCGAGCTGGCGCTGGGACGCAACGTCCTGGTGGCCTTCATGCCGTGGCGCGGGTACAACTTCGAAGACGCGATACTGATTTCGGAAAAACTGGTTCGCGAGGATTATTACACCTCGGTGCATATCGAGGAGTTCGAAATCGAAGCGCGCGATACCAAGCTGGGTCCGGAAGAGATCACGCGCGACATTCCCAACGTCTCAGAGCATGCGCTGCGCGATCTGGACGAGAGCGGCGTGATCCGCATCGGCGCACAGATCAAGCATGGCGACATTCTGGTCGGCAAGGTTACGCCCAAGGGCGAGACGCAGTTGACGCCGGAAGAGAAGCTGCTGCGCGCCATCTTCGGCGAAAAGGCCGGCGATGTGCGCGACGCTTCGCTCACCTGTCCTCCGGGCATTGAGGGCACGGTGGTCGACGTGCGCATCTTCAGCCGCAAGGGGCAGGAGAAGGATGAACGCGCCAAACTGATCGAGGCCGAGTACGTAGCCAAGCTCGAGAAGAATCTAGGCGACGAAATCCGCATTCTTACGGACGAGCGTTTGAAGCGCCTCGACGGCATTCTCGGCCAGAAGGAAGTGCTGGCCGATCTGCACGACGAGCGGACTAACAAGCGTCTTTTGACCAAGGGCGCGCTGTTGGACCGCGAGACCATCGAGCGCATTTCCACCAAGAATCTGAAGAGAATCCGGTACGCCGACAAGGACCCGCGAGTGAACGAGCAGATCGACGAGATCGAGGAAATGACCTCGCGTCAGATCGAAGTGCTGCGCAAGATCACCAACGAGAAGATCCTCAAGCTGCAGAAGGGCGACGAACTGCCTCCCGGCGTCATCAAGCTGGTCAAGGTATACGTGGCCATGAAACGCAAGCTTTCGGTCGGAGACAAGATGGCAGGCCGTCACGGCAACAAGGGCGTGATTGCGCGCATCCTTCCGGAAGAGGACATGCCGTATCTGCCCGATGGAACCCCGGTGGAGATTGTTCTCAATCCGCTCGGCGTCCCTTCGCGTATGAACGTCGGTCAGATTCTGGAAACGCATCTTGGCTGGGCCGCGCATGCGCTGGGCAAGAAGATTGCCGACCTGATCAAGGCCAACACCGATGCAAACTACACACGCGAGTTGTTCAAGAAAGAGTTCGCGGGCACGGCAACGCTGCGGCAATTGCTCGATCTGGACGACGAGATGCTGCTTCGCGTGGGAGCCGGCATGGAGCGCGGCATCTGGTTCGGCACCGCGGTGTTCGACGGCGCGCAGGAGAGCGAGATCAAGGCGCTGCTGGCTTCGGCCGGCCTGCCTTCATCGGGCAAGACGCCGCTCTACGACGGCATGACGGGCGAGCAGTTCGAGCAGCCAGTAACGGTGGGGTACATCTACATGCTCAAGCTGTCGCACCTGGTGGACGACAAGATTCACGCGCGTTCCATCGGGCCGTACTCGCTGATTACGCAGCAGCCGCTGGGCGGCAAGGCGCAGTTCGGCGGACAGCGTTTCGGCGAAATGGAAGTGTGGGCGCTCGAAGCATACGGCGCCGCTTACATCCTGCAGGAACTGCTGACCGCGAAGTCCGACGATGTGTATGGCCGTACCAAGATTTACGAGGCCATCGTCAAGGGCGAAGCTGCCATTGAGCCTGGCGTGCCCGAGTCGTTCAACGTGTTGATTCGCGAATTGCAATCGCTGTGCCTGGATGTGGAGTTGATCAAGCGCGCGGATCTGATCAAAAAGCTTCCTGCGCCGGATCTGGCAGCGGTTGCTGATTAACTCTGAGGTCTCCCACCCTTTTCACAAAAGACGTGAAAAGGATGGGGCACCCAACTGATCAGGGTTCGAGGTTTACCAGGTCTCAAAATCGAGACCTGGGGCACCCAGAATCGAGCTAGACGCAGAATTTTGTTCGGGGTCCTTCTTGAAAGCGGCAAACACCGCTTCCCGGGAAGGAAGGATCCTTCAAGAATCCCGGGAACAGCCGCGGCAGGCGCCAAAAACACCCGCCAAGGAGGGTCACCTTGTTCCGTTCAAACCCGTTTGAACTTTCCAGCCCCATTACTGACTTTGACGCTATCCGCATCATGCTTGCATCGCCGGAGAAGATCCGCAGCTGGTCGCATGGCGAGGTAACCAAGCCGGA
>Ga0302325_10002066_pt1 | contig 49511 bp, 40 predicted proteins | sample Palsa_T0_2_FD_201948 | JGI IMG/M metagenome (GOLD analysis project Ga0302325, IMG submission 201948) | Peat permafrost microbial communities from Stordalen Mire near Abisko, Sweden - Palsa_T0_2 | ecosystem: Environmental > Terrestrial > Soil > Palsa > Peat permafrost | place: Sweden: Abisko...
CGCTTGGTGGCGAAGTCTTCTCGAAAAACTCCAGTCCCCACTGCCTCCTTGGAACTGCAATTCAGTTGGCTCCCTCGCCGCATGAAATCTTCGGCCAACTGAATCGTTCCGGCTAAGCCCTACCTGGCCAGCGCCAAACTTTCGTCATTTAATCTTCGTCATTCGTCATTTCCTCCGCCTACCGCGCCGGGGCCAAATCCAGCGCATCCAGTCCGAACGAAAACCCTCCGGAAGCCGGACTTTTTCCCACCGAAGTCACCTCGAGCAGATGCGGCCCGGCCCCCAGTTCATGCGTCCCCAGCTCCAGTGCTCCGCTGGGACTCACCCGGCCGGCGTAGAGATCCACGTCCGGCCCGGCGAACTTCCCATCCAGCGCGATCCGGATTCGCCCAAAATCCGGGGCCGCCGTGGCCAGCAGCCGCACACGGTAGGCGCCCGGGTCGACCACCTCGAAGCGCAACACCACGCTGCCGCCCTTCTCCGCATTGCCAAAGAGCTGCTCGTGATGGCTCCACAACGCGCCCTCGAATTGATCCATATTTTGCACCGAGGTCTGACAATGCTGCGCGCGCACCACCTTCATGGCCTCGGCTTCGTGGCGGCGCGCCGGCGCTTCCGAACCCGGTGCTTCCAGTTTCATCCACAGCACATCGTTCGCGTAGGCCTCGGCATAGCCGTAGCACATGTGTCCAAAACCATCCTCGCCCCATTTGTCGCCGCAACTGTTGCGAAAATGAAAAAAACCGCCGCCGGGAACGCTCGGGTCGTCCTCGTAACCGGTAAACGCAATGCTGTGGCCATCCCGCACCTCGCCCGGCGGCGGCACGGTCAGAATCGCCGTGTCATTGATCTTCTTCGGCCAGCGCAGGCCGCAGGCCACCGGATGCCCTCCCGCGAGCGCATGCTTGATCTGCCCGATCTGCGCGGGTGTGAGCGGTTCCGTCACGTTCCAGCGCTTGATCCAATTCACCTTCCAGCGCTCACCGAGGGTCCGCGCGTTCTGCATCGCCGCGGGCGATGGCTTACGGGCCGGGTCAGCCTTGAGGTCGTACGGCATGAGGTCGAAGGCGCAGATGCCCTCCTTGTTCAGTCCGTACGTCGCCTCCCAAAACATTGCTTGCTCGCCCGTTTTGCCCGTCGCCGCCCAGACGAGATACTCCTGCGAAAGGCGCGTATGCGCATTGGGCGCGCTCCGTGCATATTCAAACTCCGCCAGCCCCGTGATCGCGAAGAGTGAACACACATCGCGATCTCCCTGGTCGATCGTGGGCAGCCCGGACGACAGATATTCCGTATCGAGCACCACCTTCGGCGGCAACCGCGGCGCCCCATTTGCCGGCGGTGCTTCGGCATTCTGCCCAAGAACGGGAAGCCCGCCCGCGACCGCCAGCACCCACGGCAAAAATCGCCTCCATATCGCGAAGCGAAAACAAGCGCGCCCGCCGTCACAACGATTTGCAGTCATGGCGTGGAGGCTACCACTCACGCCACATTGCCGCCAGCCTTGAGCCCGCCTGCACTGAGCTTGTCGAACGTGCGGCATGTTTCGCGGGTATCGCCACGATCCACTAGAGCCAAGCCTTGCCGTTTCGGCGCACTCCGCTCTGGTTTCTGGTTTCTGGTTTCTGGTTTGCCCCTCCCGCGATTGCGGGACCATGGGCGTCTCGAAAATGCCGCCCACTCCCGGCGGATTGAGGCCAATCCGCCCTACCTCGCGTGTATCGCGGCGAAGCCCATTCGACACATTCGACAGGCTGATCCGCCTCTGGCGGAGATGTTAGAAGCCGAGGCTTTGTCCCGCAAGCGCGCATAAGCATTAAATTAAAACGCAGAGCACGCAGAGACGCAGAGGATTCCCGGAAAGGCGGCGTTACGCCGGCCCTCGGACGTCATCTAACCCACCCGTCCTGACTAATCTCTCTGCGCCTCTGCGGTCTCTGCGTTTTAGAATCTGCAGTCTACCGGCTTATTTTAATGCCGATGCGCAGGCGCGGGAACCATGGCGCACGGGGAACGCAATTGGGTGTTGGATGTTGGGTGTTGGATGTTGGATGTTGGATGTTTCCCCCAACTCCGATCTCCGATCCCCTATGAACACCCGCCGCGCCTTCCTGAAAACTACCGCCGCCCTCACTGCCGCTCCCATCCTCGCCGCGCTCATCAATCCGCGCGCGGCCCGCGCCCACGCCGCTCCCGCCAAAGCCCGGCTGATCGCCTACGTCGGCACCTACAGCTCGCCGCTCCCGATCATCCGGCCCGGGCAGGTCGACCTGCCCGCGGGCAACGGCAAGGGCATCCACCTCTTCACCGTCGACCTCGCCACCGGCGGGCTGACTTCGTGCGGAGTGTTCGAGCAGAACACCAGCCCCAACTGCCTCGCGATGAACTCCGCCGGGACCCGCCTCTATTCCGGCAACGAAACCGAGAAACTCCAGGAAAACGAAGCCGGCTCCGTGAGCGCCTTCGCCATCAATAAAGCCGACGGCCAGTTGACCCTCCTCAATACCGTCAGCTCCGGCGGCGCCGGCCCCGCCCAGGTCAGCCTGCATCGCTCGGGAAAATTCCTGCTCGTCGCCAATTATTTTGGCGGCTCCGTCGCCGTCCTGCCCGTCCTGGCCGATGGCCGGCTCGGTCCCGCGAGTGATTTCCAGCAGGACGCCGGCACGGTCGGCCCGAAAAACGCCACCAACGGGCCGAAGGGCAACTTTGCCATTAGCGGCCACGACCAGGCCCACGCCCACATGATCGCCGGCGATCCCTCGGGCCGCTTCGTCATTTCCACCGACTTGGGCCTGGACCAGATCCTCGTCTGGAAATTCGACGGCCAAACCGGCCGCCTGACCCCGAACGATCCCGCCGCCGTGTCCGTGCCGCCGGGCGACGGCCCGCGCCATTTCGATTTTCACCCGAATGGCCGCTGGTTCTATTGCCTCCAGGAGGAAGGCTCGAACATCGTCCTTTTTGATTACGACGCTGCCAAAGGCCGGCTCACCTCGCGCCAGACCATCTCCAGCCTGCCCCCTGCATTCGCCGGCACCAACTTCTGCTCCGAGATCATGGTTTCGGCCGATGGCCGGTTCGTCTACGCGGCCAACCGCCTGCACGACACCATCGCCTGCTTCGCGATCGATCCGAAAACCGGCGTGTTGAGCTTCGTCGCCGAGGAATGGACGCGGGGTGATTACCCGCGAAGCTTCAACTTCGACCCCAGCGGCACGTTCCTTTATTCCTGCAACCAGCGCAGCGACGCCGTCGCGATCTTCCGGGTCGACCGCGACACCGGCAAACTCACCTTCACCGGGCAGATCGTCCCCGTCGGCAACCCGTCGGCGATTCTCTTCCTGGATCTTGCGAAGGCTGGATGAATCTGCGCCCTCACGTCGAACGGTCTATTGGCATAGCCGCGGTTTAGGATGCCTCGCGCAATACCTCCAGGCGGAACACGCGGAAGCCTCTACGGCGCGATTGCCATGGCCCGGTTGGGTGATGCGTCGTGCCTGCTCCGGGCGAAGCGAGTGGATGGCGCAATTTACCTGGCCGGTTATGCCATTGAGTGTTGCTTGAAGGAGGCCGTGTGCATCCGCACCGGCCAGAACCATCTGCCGGCGGCGGAGGAAGTGCACTCGTGGGACCGCCTCGTGGACTCGGCCAACTTATGGTCGGCGATCCTGGCCCAGCCGGAGGTATTCTCGCTTTATTCTTCGCTCTCCGAGAAATGGAAATCCTGCCAATGGGGATCGGCCCTGCGCTACCGGGTCGGGCTTTTTCAAATCCGGGAAGCGCAGCGGCTTTACTCCGAGATCGAAGCGCTCTATGATGCCCTCGTCGAGATGATGTAATGATAGCCGCCGCCAAAACAAAGTTTCCGAAAGGAAAAATATCGCGTGCAGTTGGGGAGATTCTTCCCAAAGGCCAGACCTTCGCGCTGCACATTGCGGAATCGGAAATTGGTCGGAAGAAAATCGTTCGCGTGGTGACGCCAGCGTGGAAAAAGTTGCGTGGATGGGAGCGCATTGGAAAAGTGCTCGCGGCGGTCAACGGCAAGCTGACTCCGAGGGAGCAAAAGCATATTCTCCGATTCAGTGTCCTCACGCCGGAGGAATACCGGCGCATCGTGCTGGGCAACGCTGCTTCTAGTGGCCGGACCGTCAAAGCGTCCGCGCCGAAAAAGCTCGCCGCTCAGCGTAAGAGGGCGCCTAAAAAGTAGGCAAGGGTCGCGAGATGGACGTGGCGTTTGCGCATATAAGTTTCCGTCATGAGCGCGAATGAAATCATCAACGAATTGCCGAAGCTGACGGAGGCCGACCGGCGAGCCGTCCTTGACAAGTTGTGTGAACTTGCCGGGGAGAAACCGATGGTTGCGGCTGGCCGTGCCGTGGACCTGCGTGCCCGTGGCATCGAAGAAACGCAAGCTGCCGAGTTGCGCGCGCGGCTCAAGACCTTTGCCGAGGATTGGGACCGCCCGGAAGCCGCGATCTACGATGAAGACGCGGCGCGGTGACGTTGTTCTTTCCGAATTCCGATTTGCGCACCGCCAAGCGGCGACGGGCCCTTGTCCTGCAGCGCGATGGTCTTGCCTCGGGGTTGAGCCAGACCATCGTGGCGATGATTTCCAGCAATCCGGCACGGGCGGGGCACCCCAGCCGCGTGGCCATTCTGCTCGCGTCACCCGCCGGCAAGGCTGCCGGACTGCGGCTCGACTCGTGGCTCATGACGGACAATTTGGCGACGGTCCTGGACTCCGAGATAGACTCCGTGCTGGGCCGGCTGCCAAATATGGCGGCGACGGAAGCCGCGCTCAAACACACCCTGGCGATGGTGTGAGTGGAGAACGCTATTGGTCGGACGTTTCACGGAGCAAGTTCCATGAACCCCTGCGCATCGAGCGGATTGAATGGATTCCAGGCGACCTCCCAATAGTACCCGTCCGGGTCGCGGAAGTAGCCGCTGAATCCGCCCCAGGATGCTTCCCGCGCGGGTTTAACGATCGCTGCGCCGGCCCGCTCTGCCAGCGCCAGCACCTCGGTTACTTCCGCTTTTGTCCGGACATTGTGCGCGAGGGTCATGCCGCCGAAGGCGGCGGGGTTTCGCGTTTCGGGTTTCGAGTTTGCCCCCATTGCGCCGTGGGCGTCTCGCAAAGCCTCGGCTCGGGTTGGCTCCCGCGGGTCCGAAGGGATGGCCGCCTCCGGCGGCTGAGACATGTTCGATCGGCCTCCCGTTATGTCCCCTAAAAGCTCGTCGAACGGATAGAGAGCGAGGCGCGTGCCGATGGTTTGGAAAAAGGCGATGGTGGCGCCTTCCTTGTAGGTCGTCGGCCAACGGAGGCCGTCGCGGTAGAATCGGACCGCGCGTGGCAGGTCAGCGACGCCGAGGGTAATCAGGGTGATGCGAGGGTCCATGGGGGGTTGGAATGTTGATGGTTGATAGTTGATAGCCGAAGTGAGCGCTGCGCGGTGTCTTTTGCATCTCGAGCCTTCGACAGGCTCGGGGGTTCAATGGATCAATACGGCTGACGCCGAACATCCGGAACCGGGCTGCGCCCAAACACCCAACATCCAATTGGCGCTCCGCTACGCAAACCCGAAACCCGAAACTCGAAACCTGAGAGAGAAGCGCGCCGGGCTCGCCGGTTTGCCCGGTTGGTGATGGGAAAGGATTTTACGTTCGAATTGGGCAGGGAACGAAACTACCTACTTGGCTCTTGGCAGGGCGCAGGGCGCGATTAGATTCTACCCAATGAGCGCGACCGAGATCATCAACGAATTGCCAAAGCTGAGCGAGGCGGAACGCTGCCGCGTGCTCGGAAAGCTATTGGAATTAGAAGAGCTTCCGCTTTCGGAAGCGGATGAGGCGCTCGTCGAGTCGCGTCTCGCGGCCCACCACGCAAATTCTGCATCTTCCATTCCGCTGGAGGAGATGAAGCGCCGATTGCGTTCTGCATCGTGAGCTGGCGGGTGGTCGTCCGACCGGAAGCGCAGATCGACGTTGCCGATGCGGCGGGATGGTATGAGGCCCGGCAGGAAAGACTGGGTGCGGAGTTTCGCGAGGCCGTCATCGAAGTGCTCGACGCGCTCGCCGATAATCCGTTGCTGAACAGCCGGAAGCAGCCCCGAGGCAATGTTCGTTGGCGGCAGACCGAACGCTTTCCTTACCGTATGGTTTATGAGGTCATCGAGTCTCAGAAAATGATCGTTGTTGCCGCCGTTTTGCATGTCGCCCGCCATGATCGACATTGGAAACGTCGCCTTTAGCCGGCGAGGTGGTTACCGTTCAAAACTTGGTAGAGAATCCCGCGATTGTCTGGCTGGCCTCCCGCAATTTTCCGACCGGTGAACTAGGAACTAGGAACTAAGAACTCCCGCCGAGCGCGAATATCAAATCTCAACTCTCAACCGCCCGCTGCCCATGCCCCTCCCGATGAAATGCCGCCGCTTTCTCCCCGCCATTACCGCGACAACCCTTTTCGTCGCTGCCACCGTCACTACCCGCGCCCTCGCTGACGATTGGGGCTCCTACTCCATCGCCCCCGTCAGCGCCAAGGCCATGGTCCTGGAAGCTGTCGGTTCGGGAACGACGGACGGCACTCCGGTTTCCATCAACAAGGCCGCCGGCACGCCCAACCAGAAATGGATCATCACACCCAAGGGCGACAATTTCTACACGATCCATCCGCTCTCCAGCCCGGCGCTCGTCCTCGCGGCGGCTAAAGGCGGTGCGAAAAATGGCACCCCGATCGTTCTGGAAACCGACAGGGGCGAACCGGGGCAATGGTGGGCGCTGACCAAGGATGGCAGTGGCAACTACGTGCTTACGCCGAAGCTCGCCCCCCAGATGGGCGTTGATGACAACGGCGGGAAACAGGAGCCGGGGTCGAAGATCGATCTGTGGATCCATAATCCAAACGATCAACACCTCCAATGGACGATCAAACCGCTGGCCGGCAGTAGCGCGGTGGTGGCCGCAGCCGCGGGGGGCGAGAACCTCGGCCCGGGTGGCAAGCCGTACGTCGCGCCGGAGATCAAGCCCGAGGACATCAAGCCGGGCCGAATCGAGGAGTTCACCTTCACGCAGAGCGCGGTTTTTCCGGGCACGACCCGCCAGGTCACGGTCTTCATTCCCGCGCAGTACGATGGCGCCAAACCGGCCTGTGTGTATGTGAAAACCGACGGCTACAATCCGCGCGAGAAAACGCTCCTGGAAACGATGATTGCGACCCAAGAGATCCCCGTGACCGTCGGCGTCTTCGTCCGGCCGGGCGACCTGCCGGCTCTGATGAAGGGCACTGTCGGACGGCGCAACCGCGATTTCGAATACGACGGCGTGAGCGATAACAACGTCCGCTTCCTGGTCGATGAGCTGCTGCCGTACGTGGCGAAGACGTATAATCTGAACCTCTCGACCGATGGCAACGACCGCTGCATGTCGGGCGGGAGCAGCGGGGGCATCGCCGCGTTCGTCGCCGCCTGGCAACGGCCGGACGCCTTCAGTCGCGTCTATGCCGCCAGTGGCAGTTTCGTGGCGTTCCGCGGCGGCCACGAATTCCCGACGATGGTGCGCAAGTTCGAAGCCAGGCCCATCCGCGGCTATTTCACCACCGCCACGCAGGACATGGAGAACTGTGCCGGTGACTGGTTCCTGCTCGACCAGGAAATGGACAAGGCGCTGAAATTCTCCGGTTACGATTACTTCTTCCGCATCATCGAAGGCCGCCACGTCGCCGGTTACATGGACTACTGGCGCGAAGCCATGGCCTACCTGTGGAAAGGCTGGCCCGAGCGGGTGCAGGCCGGGCCGAGCGCGCCGCGCGCCCAGGATGTGCTCTTGCCCGGAGAGAGCTGGCAGCTCGTGCAAAGTGGCCTCCAAAAAGTGTCCGGCGCCGCCGGCAACGCCAAAGGCGAAGTCTACTTCGCCGAACCCACGGGCAACAGGATCTCGACCGTCGATCTCGATGGAAAAGTGCAGACGCTCCTCAAGGACACGGGCCACGCCAACGGCCTCTCTTTTGGTCCCGATGGCCATCTCTTCACGGTTTCCAGCGAGACCGGAAAAATCATGAGTTACGATGCGAACGGGCAGGGGCGTGTGATCCTCGACGGACTCCATGGCCATTCCATCCTGGTCATGCCGAACGGCGGCTGCTACGTCACCGGTCACGGCGAAAAGCCGGACGACCAGGGCGCAGTCTGGTTCATCAAAGACGGCAAAAAGACCCTCGTCGATTCCGGCTTGAAGTACGCGTCCGGCCTCGCTTATCGCCCCGACCAATGGCTGCTCTCGGTCGCCGATGGCCATTCGAAGTGGGCCTACAGCTACCAGATCAATCCCGACGGGACGCTGACCAACAAGGAGCGCTTCTTCTGGCTGCACGTCGCCGATTGGGACGACGACGCCGGCGCCGGAGGCGTCTGCTACGCCCAGGAAGGCCAGATGTTTACCGCGACGCGCTCCGGCGTGCAGATTGCCGCGGATGACGGCCCAACGCAGGTGATCCTTCCCCTGCCCGACAAGAGCGCGGTGACCGCGGTTTGCCTCGGCGGCCGGGACCTGGACACTCTCTACGCCTTCGGCGACGGCAAAATCTGGAAGCGCAAAGTCAAGACCCACGCCATCGGCGCCTTCTCGCCGTGGGTGAAAGTGAACGGAACGAAGCTGTAGGCGCCCTTTGGGCGCAATTGGAGCCATTGCGCCAGGGGAATCTGCTTCCGGCAAGTTAGGTTAACGCGACAACCTCGCGGGCAGGAATGCCCGCGCTCCGTTGCGAGCAAGGACGCCCCGCCACTTGACACTGCCGCCTTTGCGGGCAGGAATGCCCCCGCTGCGTGAGCAGCAAGCACTTGCCACCACCGTGACGCTCCCGTCTTTCATCCCACCACCAGCACCCGAGCCTTCTCCCCCCGTCTCCGTTTCGAAAATTCGGTGGGCCATCCATCTCCTCATCATGGCGGCGCTGCCGATCGTTGCTGGGACCGTCGGCTTGGCCAGGCAGGGAGACAGTCCCGCGCTCACGCATTCCGTTGGCGGGTTGCTGCGAGTCTGCGTTTCGGGGTTGCTGTTCGTTGGTATTTTTCTCGGGGCGGCCTGGTTGTTTTCCCGCGCGAGCAAGGACGATCTTCTGCTGCGCTGGCGGCCCGGGTACTGGGTGCTGCCGCTGGGGGCGCTCTATTCCGTGGCCATCCGGCTCATCCTCTTTATGGCCTCCGTGATCTTGCTGCTGCTCGTCGTCGCGTTCCTGAAAGTCTCGGTGGCACAGGTGCAGGCGTTCGCCGTCGACCACCGCCCGCGCATTGAAAAGCTCCTCGACCCCCAGGCGTTGACCGAAAATCCCGCCTACTTTTGGCTCAACGTGACGCTCGTCAGCTTCGTGATCGGCGGACTGCGCGAGGAATTGTGGCGCTCGTCATTCCTCGCCGGCTTGCGCGCCCTCTGGCCGCGGACCTTCGGTTCCGCCAACGGCGGCGTTCTGGCCGCGGGCGTGGCGGCGCTTTTTTTCGGCTTTGCCCATGCTCCGCAAGGTTGGCTGGGGGTGGCGATCGTCACGGTCGTCGGTTTTCTCCTCGGGGTGATCATGAACCTGCATCGTTCGGTCTGGCCGAGTGTCCTGGCGCATGGTTTCTTCGATGCCATGTCCATGGCGGCCATTCCCTGGGCCCTGCGCCATTTTCCCGAACTTCATCAACTCCCGCACGGAGCCGGATAAACAGCTTCCAATCGACACCATCGCCCGCCGAGCCGCATCAATTCAGCATTCCGCGCCGAATGTTCATTGACCGCGCTTTCCGAGGCGCTAACCTCAGGCGCTCCATGAGTTCCCTGAACAAGAAGTTCCCGCGCTTATTGCCCGAACCGATTCGCAAAGGGATGAAGGTGGCGGACCTGATTGATACCGCTTTCAAGGCGTATAACGGCGGGCGGTTGGCCGAGGCGTGCCGGCTTTTCACGCAGAAAATGATCGCGGCCAATGGCACCGTCGGCCTGTCGCTCACCGGCGCGCTGACTCCCGCCGGCCTCGGCCGCGCGGCCATCGTGCCGCTGATGAAGGCTGGCTTCGTCGACTGGATCATTTCCACCGGCGCGAACCTCTACCACGACCTGCACTACGGCCTCGGCATGCATCTGTATGCGGGCTCGCCATTCCTTAATGACGTCGAGTTGCGCCGCGACGGGGTGATCCGCATCTACGATGTGCTTTTCGATTATGACGTGCTGCTCGATACCGATGCCTTTGTGCGCCACGTCATCCAGGGGCCGGAATTTCAGCGCACGATCGGCTCGGATGAATTCCACTACCTCCTGGGCAAGTATGTGCACCAGCGCGAGAAAAAACTCGGGATCAAGGAAACCAGTGTGCTGAGCGCCGCGTATCAATATGGCGTGCCCATCTTCACCAGTTCACCCGGCGACAGTTCCATCGGGATGAACGTGGCGGCGATGGCCTTGCGCGACTCCCGATTGCAATTCGATGTGAATCGCGACGTGAACCAGACCGCCGCCATCGTTTACGCCGCGAAAGCCGGCGGCTCGACCTCGAGCGTCTTCATCCTCGGCGGTGGGTCGCCGAAGAACTTCATGCTCCAGACCGAACCGCAGATCCAGGAAGTGATGGGCATCGAGGAGCGTGGACACGACTATTTCCTGCAGTGCACCGATGCGCGGCCGGACACCGGAGGGTTGAGCGGCGCAACGCCGGGCGAGGCGGTGAGCTGGGGCAAGATCGATCCGGAAAATCTGCCGGACTGCGTGGTGTGCTACGCCGATTCGACGATCACGCTCCCGCTGATCACGGCCTACGCGTTGAGCAAAGCCGCGCCGCGACCGCGCAAGCGTCTTTACATTCGGCGTGATGCGATCTACGAAGAATTACGCACCCAATACTTCAAACACGGAAAGGTGGAAAAAATCGAACACCGCACCGACATCACCAGACCGAAACGAGGACGTTCCGGTCGGTCGGTCGTCGGCACTAGTCGCAATGGCCAGACGACCTGATGCCCGGGCGCTGCTCTTCGAGCGGATTCGCACTTCGCCGCCGAAATTCGTTCATGTGCGCGGGGTACCTTACACCGTGGCGATCGAGGAATCCGTGGACCCGCTGAAGATCGATCATGTCTATCTCAACGTGGAAGTGCCGCCGTTTGGCCGGCTTCGCGTGGCCGTGAACACGCTGTCGCGCGTGAGCCGGGAGGCGGGATTCGATCCGCGCGTGCGGGTCGGCATGATTCGTTCGACCTACACGGAAAAGCCGTCGCCCAGTCTCGAGGAGTGCGTCGGTCTGGACTATGCGAAGCAGGAGGAGAAGCACGGGGTAAAATATGAAATCTTCGAGCAGGCGGCGTTGCAGGAGATGCTGGTCGCGAAAATGAAGGCGGCCATTCGCGTGGAAATCTGGGGCGAGCTCTACGCCCGCGATCATCTCGGCATTCATCAGATCCATTGCCGGCGGGCGAGCAAGGCCATGCCGGTGGACGTGCCCAACCGCGACGGCGCGTTGAAGCTCTACTACCCGCAAGACAACGCCACGGAGGCGTTTCTCTTCAAATTTGACGGGCAATAGGGGAAGGGGAAGTTCTTGGTTCCCAGTGCTCAGTGCTCAGTGCTCAGTCCGAGATTATGCGGCGCGGCGATCCGACCAAGGACTGAGAACTCAGTACTGAGCACTCCAGAGACGCGCTTGCCAAAAAACCGCGTCCCGTTATTAAGACACCCCCCCCGATTATGCGCACCCTCCGCTACAACACCCCCGGCTTTTCCTCTTCTCTCAACAGCTTGAAACGCCGCGCGGAAGCGCATCCGCAGGTGCGCCAGACGGTGCACGATGTCATCCAGGCGGTGCGCACCGAGGGCGACTCGGCCCTGCTGGAGTTTGTCGAGCGCTTCGGTGGACCGCGCCTCGCGGCCAAACAATTGCGGGTCAAGGGCAAACCGAAAGTGGACGCCGCGACCAAGGAGGCGATCGCCACCGCCCACGCCAATGTCCGCGCCTTTGCGCGCAAGAGCCTGCGCGAAAACTGGACGATGAAAAACGCGCAGGGCGCTTCGGTCGGGGAACGCTTCGATCCATTTCAGCGCGTCGGCATTTACGTCCCGGGCGGCTCCGCGCCGCTGGTCTCGACGGCGGTGATGACGGTGACGCTGGCCGCGGTGGCTGGCGTGCCGGAGATCGTCGTGACGACACCGTCGGACGCCCAGGGAGTGGTGAACGAAGCGTTGCTTTACGCCCTGGAATACTGTGGCGCCACCGAGATTTACCGGGTGGGCGGCGCGCAGGCCATCGGCGCGCTGGCCTTCGGGACGGAAACGATTCGTCCCGTGCAGAAAATCTTCGGACCCGGGAATGCCTATGTCGTGGAAGCGAAGCGCCAGGTCTTTGGGCACGTCGCCATCGATCTGCTGCCGGGCCCGAGCGAAATCCTGGTCCTCGCCGACGCCAGCGCCAGGGCGGCCTGGGTCGCGGCCGACCTGCTCGCGCAAGCGGAGCATGGCAAAGGCAGTTCGATCCTCTTCATCACGAATTCCACGAAATTGCTGAAGGACGTCGAGACGAAAATTGGCAGGCAACTCGCGGCGCTGAGCCGGCAGGATCACCTGGCCGCCGTCCTCGAGAACGGCTGCGCCTTGATCCTCGTGAAATCGCTCCAGGACGGCGTCGCCATCGCCAACGATTTCGCACCCGAGCACATCGCCATTGTGGCCAGGGACGAGGAAAAACTCGCGGCGGGCATCCGTACCGCGGGGGCGATTTTCCTCGGCGGCTATTCGCCGGTGGTCGCCGGCGATTTTCTGGCCGGGCCCAGCCACACCCTGCCAACGGGCGGCGCGGGCAAAGCATTCTCCGGCCTCACCGTGGACATGTTCCAGCGGCGGACAAGTGTGGTGAGTTTCAGCGCCAAGGCCTTGAAGAAATCGGTCGGGACGATCGCCAAATTCAGCGAGATCGAAGGTCTCGACGCCCACGGCCGCTCCGCGGCGATCCGATTCGAGGAGGGCTCTTAACGTGGCGGCATAAACGCCACGCAAGCGGGCGCGCCGATGCGCGACCGGCCGCCGGCGGGCGTCAGTTTCCCCGTCCGGGAATTCACGCCGAAAACGAAGATGTCATTGGATTCCTGGTTCGCGGCGAGCAGCCAGCGGCCGCTGGGATCGAGGGCAAAATTGCGCGGGATGCGGCCGCGGGTCGGCGCTTCCTGGACGAAAGTGAGCCGGCCGTCGTCGGCTATCGAAAAAACCGCGATGGTGTTGGGACTGCGGTGATTGAGACCCCGATTGGAGGCATAGAGAAATTTCCCGTTCGGATGCAACGCGATTTCCGCGGCGGAGACCATATAATCTGATCCGGCGAGTGATCTCTCGGCGCCTGGCTCTCCGGTTCTCGTGCTCGGCACCGTCTGCAGGGTGCGCATCGCGCCCGTCTCGGGCTCGCGGCGAAGAACGGTGATGGTGCGACTCAATTCATTGATCACATACACAAACCCGTGGGGGCTGAGGACCAGATGCCGGGGGCCGGAGCCGGCGGCAATCGACGCGGTGGCGGTCTTCGATGGCGTAATCGTGCCGCTCGCGGGATGGAAGCGATAGCCCTCGACCCGGTCGTTGCCGAGATCGCAGGAATATACGTAACGATTGGCCGGATCGGTATAGATGCTGTGTGCGTGAGGACCTTCCTGGCGGTCGGCATTGGGCCCTTTGCCCTGCTGCTGGGCGAATCCGGTGGCGGAGCCGATGCCGCCGCCGTTCTGAATTGGCAGAACGGCGACCGTGCCTGAAAGGTAATTGGCCACGAGGACATCGCGATGGCTGGCATCGAGCGTTACGTGGCACGGCCATCCGCCCTTGGGATCCTGGCTGTCAAGCAATTGCAACTGGCCATCCGGCGCGATGGTGAAGGCGCTGATCGAGCCCTTTTTGCTCTCGTGGACGGCGTAAAGCCAGCGGCGGTTGGGATGAATGGCGAGGAAGGAAGGATTCACCGTCTTCACCGCCAGTTCGCCCCCGGAGATTGCGCCATTCTTTGGATCGAACTGGAAATGGTAAATGCCTTTGCTGCCAAAGAAATGCGTGTACGTGCCCACGTAAAAGTCCTCGGCCGCGACGCCGGTCGAGGCGAAGAGGGCCAGCGCGCCCGCCGCGCAAAATAAGGGGGCAAATGGGAGGGGGAGTTTCATGCGCGGGGAGTGTTGGCAGTCCGCCGTGGGCGCACAAGAAAGAAGGGCGGGCTACACCCGAAACATCCAACATCTCCCTCTCCCGCAGTCGCGGGATCGGGACGTCCCGCGTTCGCGGGACGCAACATCCAACACCCAACATCCAATGGGCGCTCCGCCACGGGAACCCGAAACCCGGCTCCGCTTCGCTTCGCCGTAGCGAGCCTGACTGCGGACGGCTTACGCCGAATATCCAACGGCGGACTACACCCGAAACATCCAACATCTGCGCCCGAGGCGCATCAGCCTCCGGCTGACGACATCCGATGGGCGCTCCGCCACCTAAGCCAGATTCGGGCGGCTGCGTGAGATGATCGAAGAGGGGGAACTGAGGCCTGAGAATTAAGAACTAGAGCGATTTTAGTAATTCTGTAGCCGCTAATTCCAGATTCTTACTCTTATGACGCCCGCAAAAAGGCAGCTACAACTCTTGTGAAAATGCTCTAAGCACTCGCTCCCCCATCCGCTGGCGCAGCGGGGAAAATCTCCTGGAGCTTCTCGCGAAGGGCTGGGTAGGCGAAGGGCTTCTGGATGAAACCCGCCAGGCCCTTGCCCGTAAAGCGCGCGATCGCTTCCTGCTCGTTGAAACCGCTCATCAGCAGCACGCGTGCGGAGGGACGCAATTCGCGAATCAAGCGAAAAGCCTCGTCGCCATCCATGTGCGGCATGGTCAGGTCGAGCACGACGAGGGTGAAGCCATCCGGATTGGCCGTGAATTCCTCGACGCCGGTGCGGCCATTGTCGGCCAGCCTGGTGGTGAAACCGGAGGCTTCGAGCATGCGCGCGGTGGTGACGCGCACGGTTTCCTCGTCGTCGACGACGAGGACCTGGCCGGAGCCTTTCCAGTCGGCCATGCCCGGCATGGTGGCGGCGACTTCCTCCGCCACCCCCTCGGCGCAAGGCAGCAAAATCTTGAAGGTCGTGCCCCAGCCCTGCTCGCTGAAGACCTTGAGCGCGCCGTTGTGGCCGCGCACGATGCCGAGCACCGCGGCGAGACCAAGACCGCGGCCGGTGAATTTCGTCGTGAAAAACGGGTCGAAGATTTTTTCCAGGACTTCTGGCGACATGCCGCCGCCGTTGTCGCTGACCTCGAGCGAGACGTAGTCGCCTTCGGGCAGGTCTCGTGCGAAATAGGCGCCCGAGAGGTACGCCCGGTCGGCGCGCGTCAGCCCTGTGTTGACCGCGATGAAGCCGCTTTTTTCGCCGACCGCTTCGGAGGCATTGATGACCAGGTTCATGATGACCTGGCGCAATTGCGTGGCGTCGCCGAGGACCACCGGCAGCCGGGGCGCGAGTTGGAATTTCATGACCGCCCGTTTGCTGATCGAGACCTGGAGCAGGCGGGTCGTGTCTTCGATCAAGGCATTCAGGTCGAGCCGGTTGACGACGAAGCGCCCTTTGCCGGAATAGGCGAGCATCTGCTTGCACAAATCGGCGGCGCGGGCGGCGGCGGCTTCGATCTGCTGGAGATACGGCTGCACCGGGGAATTCGGCGGCAGGTCCATGCGCGCGAGGCTGGCATTGCCGAGCACTCCGGTCAGCAGGTTGTTGAAATCATGCGCGATGCCGCCGGCCAGCACGCCCAGGCTTTCGAGCTTCTGCGATTCCTGCAGCTTGCGCTCGAGGATCTGCTTTTCCAATGCCGCCTTTTTGCTCTGCTGCTCGGCGAGAACACGGTCGGTGACATCCTGCACCAGCGAGAGGATGGAAACGATTCGTCCGGTCTCGTCATGCAGAACGGAATTCTGCCAGGTGCAGTGCAGAATGCGGCCAAGCTTGGTCAGGTTGCGGTTTTGGCTGGCGTTCCGGTAGTCCGTCCCGCTGATCAGCCGCTGCACGACCTCGCCGACTCGCTGGGCATCCTCCGGATAGACGAAGGGCCAGTCGCCAAAGTGTTTTCCGACGACTTCATCCGCGCGCCAGCCAAACATGTGCTCGGCCTGGCCGGCCCATCGCGTCACGCGAAAATCCGGGTCCCATTCCACAACGGCAAGCGGCGAGTTCTCGACATGGTCAATGAGGCGCAGTTGCGCGGCGCGCAATTCCTCGGTGGCCCGCTTGACGTCGGTGATATCTCGCGCAATGCCCACGAGGCCGATGACGGCGCCGTCCTCGTCCTGGAGCGGAAACTTGGAGGTCAGGAACCAGCCACGATCCCCATTCGGCAGCTCGAATGGCTCTTCCCGGTTGATGATCGCCTTCCCCGTACTGACCACGGCCATGTCGTCGGCTTCGTAAAGTTCCGCGTTGGCGCGCAGTCCGGGAAGCTCGAAGACTTTGTGGCCCAAGGCTGTTCCGTCTTCGGCCGTCTCAAACATCCGCAGGTCGGCGGCATTGCGCAGCAGGTAACGGCCCTCGCGATCCTTGCAAAAAATCGGATCGGGAACCGCATCGATGAGCTTGCGCAGGAGGAAACGCTCGTCCCGCAAATGTTGCGTCATGGCCAGGGTCGTCGTCTCATCCGGAACGGGTTCGCTTCCATTGGGTCCCGCGGGTGTGAGCTCCGCGTGGACGAAGAGAGTCCCGCGGACCATCCCATCCGCGTCGAAGAGCGGAATCCCGACGACCTCGCAGATGCCGGATTCGCCATCTTTGCGGACGAAGCGCACTTCGCCGTGCCAGCGACCGATGTGCTGAATGATGGCTTCCAGCGCGCGGCCGGCGATGGCTGGAGCGATGGGCCGGTGCACGGCCTCCAAGGTCTGGCCGAGGACTTCCTCCCGGCTCCACCCGAACAAGCGCTCGGCCCCGGCATTCCAATCGAGAATCGTATCGTCTTCCGCCGTCACGACCAGCGCTTCGTAGATATGATTAAAGACCAACGCCCGGCGAAGAAGGGTGTCAAAAGAACCTTGATGTGGATCGGGCTGGTTCATTCCAGGGCGGGGGGGTGTTTCTACATCCGCCGGATGTTGTTTGGCGAGTCCCGATGTCGCCCGGCCGTCGGAACCTCGCGATGCGGCCTCAGTTGCGCACCTGGCCGGTGCCTCGCAGCAGGTATTTGTAGGTCGTCAGCTCTTCGAGAGCCATCGGGCCGCGGGCATGGAGTTTGTCGGTGGAAATACCGATTTCCGCCCCAAAACCGAACTCGCCCCCGTCGGTGAACCGCGTGGACGCGTTCCAATACACCGTGGCGCTATCCACCTCGGCCAGGAATCGCTCAGCCGTCTGTTCGTTTGCCGTGACAATGCAGTCGCTGTGATGCGAGCCGTTGAGTTCGATGTGATCGATGGCCTCCTCGACGCTATTGACCACTTTTGTGGCCAGGATCAGGTCGAGGAATTCCGTGCGGTAGTCCTCGGGCGTCACCGCACGAATCCGGTCCCCCAGCAGCGCGCGCGTCGTTTCGTCGCCGCGTATTTCGACCTTCCGGGCGAGCAGTGCCTGGCCGGTGGTGGCGAAGAATTCTCCGGCGATGTCCCGGTGCACGAGCACGGTCTCAATGGCATTGCAGACGCCGGGCCGCTGGCATTTCGCGTTGATGACGATGCTCTCGGCCATGGCGGGATCGGCTTCCTTGTCCACGTAGATGATGCAAATGCCGTCGTAGTGCTTGATCACCGGCATGCGCGCATGGCTGACGACGGTCTCGATGAGACCTTTGCCGCCGCGCGGTACGATCACGTCCAGGTACTGGTCCATGGCGCAGAGGTGCTTCACGGCTTCGCGGTCGGTCGTGGAGATGAGCAGGACGCTGTCCGCGGGCAGGCCGGCGCGCGCGGCCCCGCGGCTGAGCGCCGCGGCGATGGCCATATTCGAATGAATGGACTCGCTGCCACCGCGCAGGATGGTGGCGTTGCCGGTCTTCGTGCAGAGCACCGCCGCGTCGCTGGTCACGTTGGGACGCGACTCGTAAATGATCCCGACCACGCCGATGGGCACCCGGACCTTCGAGATGCGGAGGCCATTCGGGCGGGTCCATTCGCGGATGACTTCACCCACGGGGTCGGGCAGCGCGGCGACCTGGCGAATGCCGCCGGCCATGGCCTCGAGGCGCTTGGGGTCGAGCGTGAGGCGGTCGATCATTGCCTTGGAAAGCCCATCGGCCGCGGCCCTGGCGACGTCCTTCGCGTTCGCCTCGAGAATGGCGGGGGCGGCGGCCACGAGTTCATCCGCCATGGCGAGCAGCCCGCGATTCTTCTGTTCGGCACTTGACCGCGCGAGGACGCGCGCCGCGGCCCGGGCGCGGCGGCCAAAGTCTTCGATCTGCATTTTCAAGTCCGTCATGGCCGACAAAGTCCTACAAGGTTTCGCCTTTGGCAATGAAGCGCGTGCCGGCGTCCTTCCCCGCGGCAATGGCCGAAATGCGCCCGGCGTTGCGTCCGCCGGCAATGAACGTCGAAATGCCCGCATCCACGGCGACCTTGACGGCCTGAAGCTTGGAAACCATGCCGCCGACGGAGAATTTACCCATCTCATTCCGCGCGAGGCCCGCTACGTGGTCGACGTCTTTCACCACGGGAACGATCTTCCCGGTCTTGTCGAGCAACCCGTCCACGCTGGTCAGCAGGATCAGGATGTCAGCCTCGACGAGCACGGCGACCTCCGCGGAGAGCTTGTCGTTGTCGCCGAACTTCAGCTCTTCGACGGCCACGGAATCGTTTTCGTTGACGATGGGTATGACCGTTTTTCGCTCAAAGATGCGGGCGAGGGTGTTGCGCACATTTTGATAGGCGATGCGGCTGTCGAGGTCGCCGTAGGTCAGGAGCAACTGCGCGACATGCAGTCCGTGCGCGCCCAAATGTGTCGTGTAGCTCTGCATGAGCCTCGATTGCCCGATGGCGGCGCAGGCCTGGCGCGCGGCGAGGTCTTCCGGCCGGTCCTTGAGGCCGAGCACGCCGAGGCCGGCGGCTACGGCTCCGCTCGAAACGACCACGCATTCATGCCCGCCCTTCACCAACGCGGCGATTTCGGCGCAGAGCCGGCGGAACTGGCGCTCGTCGAGCGTGGTGCCGCGGGCATTTGCCAGGATGCCGGAGCCGAATTTGAGCACGATGCGTTTGGAACGGATGGCCATGAGGGAAAAGGGAGGGGGAGTCTAGAGGGCGTCGAAAAAGTAGGCAAGGGTCGCGCGAGAGTACTTTGGGCCGGATGGCAAGGCGCGAGCGACGAGCATCCCCGACGGCTCGCCCATTACCGACCTTCCACGATTCCCCTCCGCCTCCTCGGCGGGCTGTGAGGAACGAGCAACGCCGCCAAACGGCCCAAAGCACTCTCGCCTTCGGTGGTGCGGCTGTTTGGCTTGGGCTGTGTTGCTCCTCAGTTACAGACCGCCGAGGAGGAGGGGAATCGTGGGGGACGGCATCTGGGCGAGCCAGAGGGTATGCTCCTTCGTCGCGCCTTGCCCAAGCCAAAAAGCCACGCCACGCGACCCTTGCCTACTTTTTAGGCGCCCTTAGTCGGCCGGCGCCCGATGGAAAGTTGATAGTTGATGATTGATCGCCAGGGCTTTGCCAGACGCCTATCGAGGCACACGGCGAATCCCGGCAAATTTGCAGACGCCTTGGTGGAAGAGCCGGCCCGCGGGCGCGTGCACTGCCTAGAAGATGAAGCTTTCCGAATTTCCATCGGGCTCACTAAACTCCCGGCATGAGCGATCTCAGCCTTCGACTTTCGCAAGCGGTTCAAGCGGGCCACTTGCTGGCCAGCAGCGCCAAAAACATCGAGCAACTCCTCGCCCGTGGCAGCTCGCCGATCTACACGCAGAGCATTACGGAACTCGTCGAACAGGCCGCCTGGGACGAATTGAATGACCGCTTTTTCAAAACTCTCGCCTTCGGCACCGGCGGGCTGCGCGGCCGGACGATTGGCAAAATCGTGACCACGGCCGAGCAGGGTGAGCCGCAGCCGCTTGGCCGGCCCCAGCGTCCATGCGTGGGCACGAACGCGATGAATTATTACAATATCAGCCGGGCCACTCAGGGGCTGGTGGCGTACCTGAAAGCGTGGTTTTCGAAAAACGCGCTGCCCGGCCGCCCGAGCATCGTAATCGCCCACGATACCCGGCATTTCTCCCAGGACTTCACCGAACTCGCCGGGCGTGTCGCCGCGGAGAATGGCGTGGACGTTTATGTTTTCGCCGGGCCGCGCTCGACGCCGCAGCTCAGCTTCTGCGTGCGGTTGGTCAACGCCAGCGCCGGCATTGTGATCACGGCGAGCCACAATCCGCCGCACGACAACGGCTACAAGGTTTACTTTGGCGACGGCGCGCAGGTCGTCGAGCCGCACGCGAGCGGGATTATCGCCAGGGTCAACGCCGTCGAGAGCGACGTCTATGAGACCGTCGCGGCGGAAGCGCAGGGGAAGATCACGGTGCTTGGCCAGGAGGCGGACGACGCGTACATGGCCCGCCTCGAAACGCTCATTCTCGACCGGCCCACGGTGGCCGAGGCGGCGCGCAGTGGGTTGAAGATTGTTTACACCTCGATCCATGGCACCGGGGGCACCATCATCAAACCGATGCTCGACCGGCTCGGATTTCGCTATCTCACGGTCTCGGAACAAGAAGTGCCGGATGGCCGTTTTCCCACCGTCAAGTCGCCGAACCCCGAGAACGCCGAGGCCCTGGCGCGGGCGATGGCGCTGGCGGAAAGCGAGGGCGCCGATCTCGTCATCGCCACCGATCCCGATTGCGACCGCATGGGAGTGGCCGTGCGCAACGACACGGGCCAGCTCGAATTGCTCACCGGCAATCAGATCGGTTCGCTCATGGCGTCTTACCGGGTGCGGAAGCTCCTCGCCAATGGCGTCATCACATCGGGCAACGCAAGCCGGTGTGTGATTGTCAAAACGCTGGTCACGACCGATCTCCAAAAGGCCATCGCCGAGAAGCATGGCTTGCGCTGTGTCGAGACACTCACCGGCTTCAAATACATCGGCGAAAAGCTCGGTAAGTACGAAGCCGCGCTCCCCGCCGAAAAACGCGCCCGCTACCGCGAAATGTCCGAATTGGAGACCCGTACCCTTCGCCTCGCGCAGAGCAGCTACTACGTCTGCGGCGGCGAAGAAAGCTACGGCTACAGCGCGGCGGATTTTGTGCGGGACAAGGACGGCAACGGCGCCACGGTTGTCTTCGCGGAAGTCGCCGCCTATGCCAAGTCGCGTGGGCAGACGCTCATCGATCTCCTCGACGAGGTGTATTCCACGTACGGATTTTACCTGGAGAAGAATGGTTCACTGACCTTCGAAGGCGCCGACGGCGCGGCGAAAATCCAGCGTCTCGTGGAATCCTATGCGGCGCAGCCGCCGGCCAGCGCCGATGGCAGCGCCGTCGCGGGCACGCGCAATTTTTCCGTGGAGACGATCAAGGATGTCGAAGGCGACACCATCCCGAAGGAGAAAATGCTGATGTTTGACCTGACGGACGGCCGGCGTGTTGCCGTCCGGCCGTCTGGCACCGAGCCGAAGATCAAATTCTACATGTTTGCGCGGCGGGCTCCCGAGGCCGGCCGGGTATTGACGCAAAGTGAGCTCACGTCCATCAAGGCCGGAGTCAAAGCTTCGCTCGATCGCCTCTGGAACTGGGTTCAAATGGACGTCCAGCAACGCCTCGCCTGACAAACATCAGTGGCATTCTCCGCAATAGTCGTCGCGGCAAGCCCACTCTTTGCTATAGTTAAAGGCGTAATCCCCCAACCAGTTCGTAATTACACCTACTTATGAGCGGCAGAGAAATCAACCTCGACGGCGGCGAAGTTTCCGTCATCAAAGCGCTCGGCATGAGCAGTAGCGAAATGTCGGGCGAGGATCTGATTGCGCGTGTTTCGTCTGACCTGGTGGCCGCAGAAGTCATTGATACGATCAAGGGTTTGATGGACATGGGATACGTCGATGCCGACAAGTCGGGTTTTTACAACGTCGAGGAACTCAAAGACGTTAATTTTCGGATTAATTCCGGCTGGTCCAAAGACCTGCGCGACGCACTCCACCCGCAGCAGCAGCAAAAAAGCAAAAGCAAACGCGTCCGCCGCGAGTGAGCGCGGAAGCTTTGTTGTTTCTCATCGCTCCGAAGGTGCGGCCTTCGGCACGCGCGTTGCGCCGGGAAGCTCTGCTTCGCGGCTCCGGTGGGTCTGGAGCGGCAGTTTGCCGTGACCACCCCCGACCGCGAAGCAGAGCTGCCCACCGCACGCAGTGCGTTCCCGAGGCCTCACCTTGGGAACGAGAGCGTGGCGGGTGATGGGACGGTGCGGAATCCTCTGTCAGCGCGGAATCCTCTTGCACTTTTCGCCAATGGATTGAGAACAACGCACTCCCCGGCGCGTGACCCAATCCGAAAACCGTAATTCGAAATCCGCAGTGGCACGCGTCTGGCCCTGGCTCGCGGCGGTGTCCACCGGCGTGTTGCTCACCCTCTGCTTTCCGCGATGGAACCAGGGCTGGCTTTGCTGGGTTGCGCTGACCCCGCTGGCGGCGGCGGCCTTTACGCCCGGTGGGCCCTGGCGCCGGCTGGCGCTTGGCTACGTCTCGGGATGGGTTTTCTTCACTGGCGTTTTTTGGTGGTTGGGATCGCTGGCGGCGCTTTACGAGAATCCGTGGTTGCTCAGTCTGCCATGTTTGCTGGCGCTCTACCTGGCGCTTTATCTCGCGTTCTGGGCGTGGTTCATTGGTGCGGTGCTGGCGACTTTCGATCCTGCGAAGCCATTTGGGAGTTCGCTGCGCAATCTCGCGCTGGGAGCGCTGGGCGCGAGCGCGTGGGTCGCCGGTGAATGGGTGCGGGAGCGGCTCTTCGGCGGCTTCGGTTGGAACCCCCTCGGCGTCGCCTTGCACGCCGACCTGGCGATGGTCCAGATCGCGGAACTGACCGGCACGCCCGGTCTCTCGTGGCTGGTCGCCTTTTCAAATATCATGGCCGTGATCATCGTCCGGCGCATCTTTGCGGAACTCGGACCGTCGTTTTCCAGGCGCATCCGGTGGGAATTCAGCGTGACGATGGCGCTCATCGCGGCCGTCTTCGCTTTTGGTGTCCGGCGCCTGCTCCATCCCGAGCCGGTGAAGACACTCCCGCTGCACGCGGTCGCGGTGCAGCCGAATATTCCGCAGACAGACAAATTCGACCCCGACGCGGAGGATCGCGTGCTCGCCGAGTTGAAATACGAGACTTCGCGTGCGCTGCTCATGCCGACACCGCCTCAACTGCTCATCTGGCCCGAGTCGGCAATTCCTGCCGGCATGTTTTCCAGTCAGGAGAATTTTCAATTTGTGATGAACTTCGCGAAAGAGGGCGATTTCTCATTCCTTCTGGGTACCGTCGATTTCGACCCGCATGCGCGGGAGGACTACAATACGGCGCTGCTCCTCACGGGGCGCGGTTCAGATCACCAGAGCTATCGCAAAATCCACCTTGTGACGTTCGGGGAATATCTTCCGCTGCGGCCCCTCTTTGGGCGTTTCCTCGGCGAACTGGTGCCCGGCGATTTCACGCCGGGCCGCGAGTATACGCTACTGCACATGACCGATCCACCCGTGGACCTCGCGGCGCTGATTTGCTTCGAGGACACGCTCGGTGACCTCACACGGCACTTTGTGGAGCGTGGCGCCCAAGTGCTGGTCAATATCACCAATGACGGTTGGTTTGGCCGCACGCCGGCCGCCGAACAACAGCTCGCGAATGCGGTCCTCCGCGCAGTCGAGAACCGCCGCCCGCTGGTTCGCTGCGGCAATACGGGCGTGACCTGCCAGGTATTTCCAAGCGGCCGGGTCGACCGCGTGCTCGCGCCCTTCGAGGCGGGGTCCGCCGCCATGGACGTTGTGGTGCCGGTGCACGCCGGGCAAACGTTCTACACCCGGCACGGAGACTGGCTCAGCGAGGTGGCGATCGGGGTGACGGTCCTCGGAGTCGTCCTGGCCACGGTTCGCAAGAGGCGCTCGCCGGCCGGACCGTGACGCCACCGGAGGCGACCATCCGGAAGAAAATAAAAAGCACGGGCATGCCCTCCCGTTCGAATTAAAAAGCAAGAAGCGGAGTTCGTGGGTACACTGCCGCAGTAAAGTCGTGCCATGATGAACACACTCATGAAGACCCCCGCCAGATTTCCGAAACGCGCCCGTCCCGCCTACGTCACGGATAATGAGAAATGGAAGGCCGTGCTGGCCGGAGACCGGAATGCCGACGGACAGTTCTATTACGCGGTCCGAACGACCGGCGTTTACTGTTTGCCCTCCTGCACTGCGCGGACGGCATTGCGCGAGAACGTGATTTTTTTCGCGACGCCGGAGGACGCAGAGCGTGGGGGATACCGGGCCTGCAAGCGTTGCTGGCCCAAGGGCCCGAAGCTGGCGGACGAACATGGGGTGGTTGTCGCCAGGGCTTGCCGTGTCGTCGAATCGGCGGAGAAACAGCCGACGCTCGAAGAGCTGGCGCGGATTGCGGGGATGAGCCCGTTTCACTTTCACCGGGTGTTCAAGGCCATCACGGGGTTGACGCCGAAAGAGTACGCGGTGGCGCAACGGGCCCGCCGTGTGCGGGAAGCCCTGCCCAGGCGCGGCACGGTGACGGAGGCGATCTATGAGGCCGGCTTTGGCTCGAATGGCCGCTTCTATGCGACAGCTTCGGAAACTTTGGGGATGACCCCGGCGATGTTTCGCCGCGGCGGCGCCGGGGCGACGATCCGGTTTGCGGTTGGCGAATGTTCGCTCGGAAAGGTGCTGGTGGCGGCTTCGGAAAAGGGTGTGTGCGCCATTTCGCTGGGAGACGATTCCGCCGCGCTGGTCCAAGACCTCCGGCGTCGATTTTCAAAAGCGAATTTGGTGGATGGTGACGCTGGGTTTGAACACCTCGTGGCGAAAGTGGTGCGCGTGGTGGAAGAACCCCGGATCGGTCTCGATCTGCCGCTGGACGTGCGCGGGACGGCGTTTCAGCAACGCGTCTGGCGGGCTTTGCGCGAAATTCCCGCGGGTTCGACCGCGAGCTATACCGAGATCGCGCGGCGCATTGGCGCACCCAAGGCGGTCCGGGCGGTGGCGGGTGCGTGTGCGGCCAATGCGCTGGCCGTGGCCATTCCGTGCCACCGGGTCGTGCGCAACGACGGCAGCCTTTCGGGCTACCGCTGGGGTGCGGAGCGGAAACGGCGGCTGCTCCTCAAAGAGGAGAACGGCGTGGGGAAGGACAGATGACGAATGACGAATGACGAAGGAAGATTCTCCGACATCCAATGACTGACGCTGAGCGATGACTGATATCGAAAGAGCACTTGGGAGGATCGACTGGCCGCAAGTCGACGAGTCGATGCACGCGCGCGGCTATGCGCACGTCGCCGATGTCCTGAGCGCGGCGGAATGCCGTCGATTGATCGCGCTCTACGACAAGCCCGAGCTCTATCGGAAAACCATCACCATGGAGCGCTATCGGTTTGGGTTGGGCGAATACAGATACTTCGATTACCCGCTGCCGCGCATTCTCCAGACGATTCGCGAGTCGGTCTACCCGAAGCTCGCTCCCCTCGCGAATCAATGGATGGAGTGGCTGCGGCTGGACCAGCGCTTTCCCGCGACGTTCACTGAATTACAGGCCCTTTGCTCGCGCCACGGCCAAAGCAAACCCACGGTGTTGATTCTTCGCTATGGGGAAGGCGGGCATAATACGCTCCATCAGGATTTGTACGGTGACATCTTCTTCCCGATCCAGGTTGTCCTGTTTCTAAATGATCCTCAACGAGACTTTACCGGCGGCGAGTTCGTGCTCATCGAACAGACGCCGAGAGCGCAATCGAAAGCCATCGTCCTGCAACCGGGCCGGGGTGACATGCTGCTGTTCACCACGAATTTCCGGCCGGCCAAAGGCGCGCGCGGGTACTATCGCGCGGGAATGCGTCATGGCGTCAGCGAGGTGCGCACCGGCCAGCGTCACACCCTCGGCATCATTTTCCATGACGCGCTTACGTGATAGCACAAGTAACCGGTGGGTCCGCGAATTCGGCCTGATCGATTTGACGAGATTCGTCACTCTCCTCAGCTTCATAGTCTTGATCGCACCTCAACGCGCCGGGGCGCTCGAATGCAGCACGACCGAGTTTGCGGGAAAGCGCTTCACGGTGTGCCGGGTCGATGTCTCCAAGGATCACCTCGAGCTTTTTCATCGCGACGAAACCGGCCAGCCGTTCAAACGATTCGACCGGCTTGCCGCGTGGCTTGAATCGCGTCAGCGGAAGCTGCTCTTCGCGATGAATGCGGGTATGTATCACGCCGACCTTTCCACGGTAGGGCTGTTTGTGGCGGACGGGCGGCAAATCACGCCGCTGAACACGGCCAGCGGTGAGGGGAACTTTTTTCTGAAGCCCAACGGAGTTTTTGCGCTGACCGCGAGCGGTGCGCGAGTGATGGAGTCCCCCGAGTACGCGCGTTCACGGGAGCGCGTGATCCTTGCGACACAATCCGGTCCACTGCTCCTACGTGGCGGCACGGTCCATCCGGCATTTCATGCGGATTCGACCTCGCGGCTGGTGCGCAATGCCGTCGGCGTTCCATCGCCTGACACCGTCATCTTTGTCGTCAGTGACGTTCCGGTAACGTTCTACGAATTCGCGACTTTTTTTCGCGATCAACTTCACTGCCCGGATGCGCTCTTTCTCGACGGCACGGTTTCGAGCCTGTACTCGAGCCAATTGAAACGAAACGATTTTCGCATGGATCTGGGACCGATCATCGCAGTGACCCAATGAGTCTGGATTTCGAGCACCTGTGGAAGCTTGTAAGCAAACAGTATCACCGGCCCGAGTACTCGATTCACGGACCGGCGCACTGGCGTCGTGTGGAGCGCAATGGTCTTCTGCTGGCCACGCAAACTGGGGCAGACATCAGCGTCGTCCGACTTTTTGCGTTGTTTCATGACAGCCGTCGCGAGAACGACGGAGATGACCGGGGGCATGGCGCTCGCGGCGCCGCGTATGCGGCATCGTTACGGGGCGAGGCTTACGAATTGTCCGAGGATCGATTCAAGTTGCTGCGGTTCGCGTGTGTCTGGCACACCGACGGTAATCGCGATGACGACCCCACCATTGGCACCTGCTGGGACGCCGACCGGCTCGATCTGGGCCGGGTGGGGGTCATTCCGGATCCTGAGTTCATGAGCACCGATTTTGGGCGGGAGATCGCGGCTTTTGGATCGATCCAGCCTTTTCTCCAGCGCGCCCGCGCGACGCACGAGCGGACGGACATTTCGGAACGACCGATCGGAGTCACCCACCCCGCCAGAGGAGCCAGCCGAGGCCGAGATTGGCCGCGAGGCCGATGCCGAGGAAGGAGCCGAAGAGCCAGGTGGTGAGCTGGCTCCAGGCTTTGTCGGCGAGGGCGATCGGGACGGAAATGGGCACGGTGACGATCTGCGCGCCGATGATTTCGTCGAGCTTCCAGCCGAAGCCGTTGGCCGGGCCGTAGAGCTTGAGCATTTCCGGCGGCGCCTTTTCGGGCGTGCTATGGCAGGCCAGGCAGCTCACGTTATTGACCCGCAGCGGCCGGGCGAGAATGAGCGCCTTGCCGGTGGCCGTGTCGCGCGCGCCGAGAAACTCGGTTTGCTTGTCATCGCCGCGGAATTTGTTCACCACGTCGGCTTCCCAATCCGTGCTGCGGTCGCGCGGGTTGGTGGGGTTGAGGGTGGCCTCCTTGTAGGAGAAGTCGGGATATTTTTCATTCAGGTAGTGGGCGATCTCCGTGGCGGCAAAGGCCGGGACCGACTGCGGATGAAACTCGGTGTCGAGCAGCTCTTCGGGCTTGGTCTTGACCGAGTCGATGAGCTGTTTCTGGGCGTCGAGGAGGCGTTGCTGGCCGAGCAGGTAGGCCCGTTTGGCGCTGGCGTAGTGGACATCCTTGGGAATGCTCGGGTCGACGTCCTTGGGCAGTTCGTCGATGGTTTTCTGAAATTCGGCGATCGCTGACTGAAGTTTGAAGTTCTTGTGCTGGAGCAGGGGAGCGACCTGCCGGGTGGTGTAGATGCGGCTGGAACTGGCGGTCTCCATGAAGAGCCGCGCGATCTGCAGGACTTGCTCGCGGGCATTGGCCTCGAGCAGTTCGCGGGCGATCGCGCCAACCCCGACGAGGACCAGCGCAAGCAGCGGCAGAAAGATGAGGTTGAATTTCAGCAGCTTCATGAATCAGTGGCTTCCGGGAGTGGCGGTGGCGCGAGTGGCGGGGACGGGAGTGGCGACGGCGGGATCGATGGCGATGACGCAGCGGAAGCCGACATCGTCCGCACGGAAACTGGGATCGAATCCCTTCCGGTAGGAAGAGAGCATTTCTTCCGATTTCGAAGTGGCCCAGGAGCCGCCGCGGAGCACGCCCCAGAGCGGGTTGGTTTTGCCACCATAGTTGTCATCGCACCATTCCCAAACGTTGCCGCCGAGATCGTAGAAGCCGCGTACGTTGGCCTTGGTACCCGGCACCGGGCAGGTGCGTGGAAAGGGATCCTTGTAGCCGGCGATCACCGGCCAGTTGTCGGGCGCGCCCTCCTTCGCCTCCAGGCCGGCGTAATTGCCGAAGCTCTCGGGCGGAGTAGGGGTTAGTCCCCAGGGATAGACTCCCTTGATTTTGCCGCTGCGTTCCTCGGGTGTGGCGCCCGATTCAGCGGGCAGGCCCACCGCGTCGCTCCACTCGCGATCGGTCGGGAGCCGGTAAATCTGCTCGGGGGTCAGCGCGCCCGCGGCGTGCTCCTTGTCCGTGAGCCACTTGCAAAAATATTTGGCATCTTCGCGGGAGACGCCAACCACCGGATGTTCGGGCGACTGATTGAAGCCCGGGTCCTGCCAGGAGCGTCCGTGATTCTTGAGGCCGTCGCGCTGCAGCGAATCCATGCCGCCGGTGGCGTCGTAGTGCGTCTCCTGGACAAAGGCTTCGAAATCGTGGACGCGCGTTTCCATCGTCGCCATCCAAACGTGGTCGATCGGATTATACATCATCCCGAGGATGTTTTTCCAGGCCCGTCCCGGCTGGGGCGGTTTGCGCTTGGCGGGGGGTGGGGTCGTGGCGAGGGCGCTTTGCGTGGAGGTCGCTCCGGGCGCGGAGGAGGGGATTTTTTTGGTCGCATTTCCCCGGGAGAGTATGATCACGCTCCCCACCACAATGACGGCGGCTCCGGCAACTCCCGCGATGGCCCGCCAACGATTGCGGCGGCTGCGTGATTTGAGCCTATCGGCGTTACCGGGCGCCGGTTGCGGGATGGCATTCAAGGGCTCCGACGGTGTCTTCAGCCCAGCCTCGGGCGACGATGGCTCGGTCCCACCAGGATGAGATGGCAGGATGGGGAGAGGTGTGCGCGCGGTGATGACGTCGGTTTTCATCTCCAGCGCCGATTGGTAGCGGCGGGCGGGGGACTGTTGAATGGCGCGGAGAACGATCGCGTCGATGCGGGCGTCACAGCCGGTGCGGCGCGAGGGCGGATCAAAGTTGCCCTTGGGCACTTGCTGGCAGAGCATCTCGTAGAGCATCACGCCGAGCGAATAAATGTCCGCGCGATGGTCCACATTCATCCCTTCCATCTGCTCGGGAGCCATGTAATCCGGCGTGCCCATGACCGTTCCGGTCACGGTGTGGCCGAGTTGCTCGGTGCTCGGCCCGGCGAGGCGCGCGAGGCCGAAATCGGCCACCTTGACGTGGCCCTCGGTGTCGACCATGACATTGGCCGGTTTGATGTCGCGGTGGACGATCCCCTTGGTGTGCGCGTATCCCAGCGCGGTGCAGACTTGCTCGGCAATGGAGAGCGCCTGGGTGGGATCCAGGCCCTCGCCATAGATGATCGCGGCAAGATTGGCGCCATCGACGAATTCCATGGCGAAGAAAAGGTGGCCCGAGCTGGTCGTGCCGAAATCGTGGACGGTGACGATGTTCGGATGGTTGAGCCGGGCCATGGCCCGCGCCTCGCGGCGGAAGCGATCCGCGAATTCCCGGTCCACGCTGATCTGCAGCGGGAGCAGCTTGATGGCCACGAGGCGGTCGAGTTCGATCTGGCGTGCCTGATACACCGCGCCCATGCCGCCACGGCCCAGCAGGCGCCGCACTTCGTAGCCGGGGAAGAGCGTCGCCGCTTCTTCCAGCGTCGGTGGCTGCCAATCGTCCCTCCCGCCGCCGGTGGTCACCCGCGCCGTCTTCACACCGCCGCGACGAGATTCGTCAGGCGAGAGAACGTTCCAGCCCGAGGACGAAGGTGGTTCGTGCCGTTCGGGCTGAGGGAGATTGCTTTCATCCGGCATATCGACTCGCGGAGTTTAATTCAGCCACCTCTCACTGGCGAGCCGGAATCAAGGTGGCGGCCGGGTGGCGCCTTGATTTGAGATTCAGCATCCGCCGCCCGAGGGAAGAGCGCGGGTGAAGATGAATCGGACAAAGACGACAGGAAGACCTCGGCAGCTTCATAATTCAGCGTTTTCCGGAGTCGGTGGCGATGACGCAGCGGAAGCCGACATCGTCCTCGCGGAAGCCGGGGTCGAACCCGCGCCGGTAGGAAGAAAGCATTTCTTCCGGGTGCGAAGTGGCCCAGGAGCCGCCGCGGAGCACGCCCCAGCGCGGGTTGGTTTTGCCATAGGCGTCCTGGCACCATTCCCAGACATTGCCGCCGAGGTCGTAGAAGCCGCGCTCGTTGGCCTTGAATGCAGGAACGGGGCAGGTGCGTGGAAAGGGATCGCGGTAGAGGGAGATCACCGGCCAGTTGGCGGGCGCACCCTCCCTCGCCTCCAGGCCGGCATAATTGCCGGAATTGTCGGGTGGAGGAAACGTCCGTCCCCAAGGATAGACGCCCTTGATTTTGCCGCTGCGTTCCTCGGGCGTGGCCCCGGCTTCAAAGGGCAGCCCCACCGCCTCGCTCCATTCGCGATCGGTCGGCAGCCGGTAGGACTGCTCGGAGGTCAGCGCGCCCGCGGCGTGCTCCTTGTCCGTGAGCCACTTGCAGAAAAAGCCGGCATCTTCGCGGGAGACGCCGACCACCGGGTGTTCGGGCGACTGCTTGAAGCCCGGGTCCTGCCAGGTGTGCCCGTGATCCTTGAGACCGTCGCGCTGGAGCGATTCCATGCCGCCGGTCGCATCGTAGTGCTTGGCCTGGACGAAGGCATCGAAATCGCGGACGCGTGTTTCCGTCGCCGCTACCCAGACGTTGCCAAGCGGCAGATACATTGTGCCGAGACCGCTTTTCCAGGGCTTTCCCGGTTGGGGCGGCTGGCGGGGGGCTGCAGTGATAGGGTTCTGTGTGGGCGCCGGTCCGGACCCCTTGGAGGTGGTTTTGGGTGCGGGATTGTCCCCGGAAAATACGAACACCCCCACCGCCACGAAGGCGGCCGCACCGGCCACGCCCGCGACGGTCCTCCAATGCTTGCGGCTGACCTTCACTCTGGCCGTCTCCGCTTCATTTGGTGGACGAAAGGTCGTGGGAGGGGGCGCCGGTGCGAGTGGTGGAGTTCCGGCTTTTTCAACCGGCTCCGGCGCGCGTGGGATGGGCACGGAGGCTGCCGCGGACTTTGGATCCTGCGGGGTCAGTGGCTGGGTGGGACGCGCGGAGACCTCCTTCGCCGCCTGGCCGAACTGGTCGACGAAAGCCTGCGCCGAGGAGAACTGCTCGCGTCCACCCATGGCGCGACGAAGCACGGCGTTGCCTTCCTCCGAGAGATTGGCCAGGGGAGCGGAAGCGCCTGGCTTGCCGCCGAGCAGGTCGTAGGCGATGGCCGCAAACTCGGCGGCCACGGCGGGGCGGGAGGTTTCCGGCGCTCTGACCACGGTGCGGTCGGGGGTGGCGCGAAGTTCGTCGACTTCGGAGAGGGCGCCGAGCGGATCGAGCTTCACGACGTATCCCGGCCATTCCGCGATGGGACAGCGCAAAATGACCTGCGCATCCGGCTCGTTAAAGCCATCCGGGAAATGCACGCGCACTTTGCGCAATTGCAGGACGGGGCGCACGCCGAGGTCGCGCGCGACATCCGTGGCCGGCGCGATCTGCCGGAGCAGAGCCAGGGTTTCCCGCACGGTGAGTTCGCGCCGCGCACGCAGCAGGTCCACGAGGGCAAAGCCCTCGAGCCATTCCCACACGAGATAGCCGAAGACGCTCGTCCGCTCCGCAGCCAGCACGGCGGTAAAGTTCGGATGCGCCGCGCCCTGGAGGCGAGCGACTTGTTCGCGGATGACGGCAAACGCGGTTTCCGGGCAACGCACGATCTGGATGCGGACGCGGCGTTTTTGGCCGGTGTCCTCGCCGTGAAAGGTGTGGCCGGGGTTCGATGGATTGAGGTCCTCGATCAACTGGTAACGCGAGCCGAGGATCGACCCGGGCCGCGGCGGTGGCTCGAGGCCCTGCGAGCTGCTCAGGGCGACGTTTTCCAGCGCCTCATCATAAATTGAAGTGGCCGGCCGGGTCACGCGGGACGGTTCGCCGCCCAGCACTTCGATGCAGCGCTTGAGTTCGATGCGAAGTTCGAGCGGCGTCTGGATCCGCGTCCCAACATCCTTCTCGAGCATCCTGCGCAGCACCTCGACCACGCAGGTGGGAAGCACGGCGAGCGATTCGAAGGCGGGCACCTTGTCGAGGTGCTGGGCGATGACGCTGGCTACCGAACCCATGAAAGTCGGCTTCCCGGTAAGCATGAACCAGAGGGTGATCCCGAGCGAATAGATGTCGGAGCGGATATCCTCAGAGCCCTGGTCCAGTTGTTCCGGGCTCGCGAAATAGGGCGTGCCGACAAAACCGCCCGAGGTCAGCGCGCCGGCGGTGGAACCGACGAAGGCGGATTTTACGAGGCCAAAATCGATGACCTTGACGATCAAATCGCCATCGTCCTCGTGGATGAGCATGAGATTGGCAGGCTTGATGTCGCGGTGGATGAGGCCCCGCTTGCTGGCGGCGATCAGCGCGGCCGCCACCTGGCTGGTGATTTCCAGCGCGAGCAGCGGGCTCAGCGGACCCTCGCGCTTGACCTGGGCTTCGAGGGTCTCGCCCTCGATGAATTCCATGGAGTAGAAGTACGAATCGCCGCATTTCCCGAGGTGAAATACGGAGGCGACGTTGCGGTGCCGCAGTTGGGCGGCGCCACGGGCTTCGCGCAGGAAGCGCTCGGCCGCAATGGGATCATGGAGATGCGCCGCACTGATGACCTTCAAGGCGACGTTGCAGCGCAGATTGGTGTCGAAGGCCTTGTAGGTGACACCCATCGCTCCATGGCCCAACTCGACGAGGGAACCATCATCGTTTTTCAAAAGCAGGTAATGCTCGAATTTCTCCGGTGGCGGCATTGGGCGGCGATTTGGCCGGAGGGGAAATTAAGCGGTTGGGGGCCAGCAGGCAACCTTTCCCGGATTCAAGTTTACGAAGTACTCTTGCTTGGGCGGAACGCCAGGCACTCGTAGAGGACGCGGTCCGGCTGGTAATTGGAGGAAGCGCGAAGCACCACTTGGATTCCGTTCTGTTCGGCGTGGCCATTCTGAACGAGCTGAGAACTCAATTGCTCGCTGGCCTCAAGGAGTTGCACCAATTCCCGATCCTGACATAGGATAATCGGCTTGGAACCGGGAATCGCCAAAATGGAAACCGGAATGATGGAGCGGGCGAGTTCCGCGGGCAAACCAACGCTCCCTTCCTGCGCCGTCGCGTGCTTCACCTCGAGTTGGATCATCCGTGCCCGCGCGTCCGGGGTGGTGGATTCCAGGGCCACGCTGATTGCGTCGAGCAAGCGGTGACGAACCTGGTTGAGATCGACCAAAGACTTGAGATCCTGGAGGGCGGGCTGTGTCTGGATCGCCTTGGCCAGGAGAGAAATCTCCTTGAGATAGGTATTCTTCTGGCCTTCCGGGATGAAATACATGACCAGAAGATGGACGCTCTGCCCGTCCGGCGCCCCGTAGTCGATGCCGGCGGGACTCCAGCCCACGGAGCAGACGACTTCCCCGCTGCGCGGAGAGCGCGCGTGCGGGCAGGCCCAACCCTTTCCGATGCCAGTGTTATGCGCCTGCTCCCGCGCCAGGACGGTTTCCGTAATTCCGCCCTCCACCCCAATGTCCGGAACCGCTTCCAGAAGCGCGGCGAGGTATTCCAACGCGCTTTTCTTGTCGTTGTCCGGCAATTCAATCAACCGGCCTTCCTGAAGGGCATTGAGAACGCTTTTCATCTTAATCTATGCCGAATCTTCTTTGAAACCAAACTTTGACCGTATGCGTCAGCGCCATATAGCAAAAGAGGAAGGCCACGATCCAGATCCAAAAACTTGCCGGCAGTGGAACGAAGCCAAAGTAAGGTCCCAAGTAAGGCAGATACGGGAGCGCGCCGCCGATGATCATCACGACGACGGTTGTCAGCAGGAGAAACGGACTGGCGATGCTTTGCAAAAAAGGAATTCGGTTGGTTCGAATGATATGAACGATGAGGGTCTGGGTCAGAATGGATTCCACGAACCAGCCCGTGTGAAATAGTTTCTCGTAATAGTCGTTGTCTCGTGAGTGAAGTACGCAGTGATAAAAGTAGAGCATGAGAAAGAAGGTCGCATAGTCAAAGATGGAGCTGATCGGCCCAATGAAGATCATAAAGCGACGGATGTTATCGATGTTCCACTTCCGTGGAGTGGTCAGGAACTCTTCATCGACATAGTCCGACGGAATGCCGACTTGAGAAGCATCATACAGCAGGTTGTTCAGCAAAATCTGAATCGGCGCCATGGGAAGGAAGGGCAGGAAGTAGCTTCCGCCCACCACGCTGAACATGTTTCCAAAATTCGAACTCGCGCCCATGCGGATGTATTTGATGATGTTGCCAAAGACCTTTCTTCCCTCGATGATGCCGTCCTCCAGGACCAGGAGACTCTTTTCGAGCAGAATGATGTCCGCCGACTCCTTCGCGACGTCGACGGCGGTATCCACGGAGATGCCCACGTCCGCGGCGCGCATGGAAGGAGCATCGTTGATGCCGTCTCCCATGTAGCCAATCACGTGTCCGCGCTTTTGCAGGGCGGTAATGATGCTCTCCTTCTGGGAGGGGGACAAGCGGGCAAAGACGTCGTTCGCTTCCGCCAATTCTCCGATCTGCGCTTCGGTCAAGTCGACGAGTTTGTCGCCGGTGATGACCTCTTGTTCACCCAGGCCAACGTCCCGGCAGATCTTGCGCGTGACCAGCGCGTTATCCCCCGTGAGGATTTTGGTCGCGACCCCGAACTGCTTGAGCGACGCAATCGCCTTGGCCGCGGACCCCTTGGGTGGATCCAGAAAAGCGATATATCCGAGCAGAATCAGATCGCTTTCGTCGGCCACCGAAAAGACCTGCTGGGTCCGTGGAAATTCCCGGTAGGCAATGGCCAGGACGCGATAGCCGTCGCGGCTCAATTCCTCATACTCCTCGAGAAGATCGTTTTTGATGAGGTCGATCATCAGATGGATTTCCTCGTCGATCTGATAATGGGTGCAAGCCTTGTAAATATCTTCCACGGCGCCCTTGCAAATCAGCACGTGGTCGCCCTGGTAATCCACGACCACCGACATGCGCTTTCGTTGAAAATCGAAGGGGATTTCGTCCACCTTCCGGCACCCATGCTCGACGTCCAGGTCGGTATGGGAAAGCACGGAACGATCGAGCAGATTGCGCAGCCCGGTCTGGTAATAGCTGTTCATGTAAGCGTAGCGCAGCACATCGTCGCTCTCGCGATTGGTAACGTCGACCGCCTTTTCCAGAATGACGCGGTCCTGCGTGAGCGTTCCCGTCTTGTCGGTGCAGAGGATATCGATCGCGCCGAAGTTCTGGATCGAGTTCAGGCGCTTCACGATCACCTTCTTCTTTGACATGGCCATCGCGCCCTTCGACAGGTTCACCGTCACGATCATGGGCAGCATTTCCGGCGTCAAACCGACCGCGACCGAAAGGCCGAAGATGAGCGCCTCCATCCATTCATGATGGTGGAGGCCGACGATCAGGAAAACCACGCTGACCATCACGATCATGAAGCGGATCATGAGCCAGGTGAAACTGGCAATGCCTCTGTCAAAACTGGTTAGAGCGCGCTGCCCCGCGAGCTTTTCGGCGATGGAACCGAAAAGAGTCCGGCTGCCGGTATTCACCGCCACGGCGCGAGCGGTGCCGCTCAAAACATTGCTTCCTTGGAAACAAGCGTTCTGCAACTCGATCACGCCTCGGCCGGTGACTTCCGCGGGTGCGGCGTGTTTCTCCACCGGCATGGATTCCCCAGTCAGCGAAGACTGGCCAACGAAAAAGTCCTTGGCGGCGATCAGTCGCAGGTCCGCCGGGATGAGCGCGCCCGCCTGGAGAATGATGATGTCCCCGGGGACGATCTCCGCGATGTTGATCTCGCATTCTTTTCCGTCGCGGAGCACCAGGCAGTTCGTTTGCACCATTGCGTGCAGCTTTTCGACCGCCTTGCTCGACCGATGTTCTTGCACGTAGCCCAGCCCAACGCTCAACACCACCATAGCGGCAACCACCGTCGCCGCGCGGTAATCCTCCACCGGATAAATCGCGACGATCGCGATCACCAGCAACTGGATGACCAGTGGATTGCGGCATCGCTGCAAAATTTCCATCACGAAGCCGATTTCCTTTCGGTGGCTGAGAATGTTGGCCCCGTGCTTTTTCCGAGCTTCTTCCACTTGCTCTTCCGACAGACCGCCTTCGGGCACAAAAAGATGTGGCAACACTTCTTCAGCCGGCAACTTGCATAGCTCCACCAGCTTCAGCTCATCCTCGGAAATAGTCGTCGAGGCGGCTTTGACGGCGCTGCGTACGGTGTTGGGATTGAGTTTGCCCGAAAAGAGAAATCGAAACATGAATGAGGAGAATTCAATTTAGATTGCGGCCCGGCGCTCAAAGCGTCCGATTCCGGGGAACAATTGGGGGCGGCCGGAGGAATGTCGAGTCTGCGACGATGCGAACAGTTTGAGCCGACCCGGTGGAGGTGCCCGATGCGGCCGAATCGCCTGGTTGCTGAGCGGGTGGCCGGGCCGCGATGGATGAGGCAGGGTCGATTTCATGCGCCCGGATGGGAGTGCGGGGCGGCAGGGTTCCAATCCGCATCCACGGTGGCAACCCGATTTTTGAGAAATTGCTTCATGATCAGCGGCCAGCAACTTGGGATTGGCTGGTTTTGTGGAGCAGTCGTAATCTGGATTGTCCGGCAGCGCGATGATGCCCGCGGGACGCGTTCCCAACAGGATTCATGAAACTTGCCCTTCCCTATGCTCCTTGAAATCCTCCCGGTTCCGATTGGACAGCGCGTGCGCTTCGGCTGGATCGCTTTGCTCGCGGCGGTGGCGATGCCAGTGGTGGCCGAGGACAAGGGCCTGCCGGCTCCGCGGTTGCTGGTGAAGGTGGAGGCCATCCCTCCCACATTTGCCGACGTGCCCTACGGCGATCAGGTTCGCCAGACGCTCGATCTGTGGCAGGCCCGGTCCGACAAGCCGACTCCTCTCGTCTTCTACGTCCACGGCGGCGGTTGGGCCGCGCAGGACAAGACCGACATCGACGACCATCTGAACGTGCGCGCTTTCCTGGATGCGGGTATTTCCGTGGCCACGGTGAACTATCGTCTCCTTCAGGACGCCAACGCCGCGCACGTGGTCCCACCCGTGCAGTGGCCGCTCCACGACGCCAAACGCGCGCTCCAGTTTCTGCGGTCCAAAGCCGGCGAATGGAACCTGGACAAGACTCGCACTGGCGCCTCGGGTGTGAGCGCTGGCGGCGGCACCTCGCTGTGGCTCGCTTTGCATCCGGACATGGCCGAACCGGACAGCGCCGATCCGATTTCCCGTGAATCGACCCGCTTCTTCTGCGTCGGCGTGAAGGCGCCCGTGGTTTCACTCGATCCGAAGCAGGTGCGTGGGTGGATCCCCAACGCGATCTTCGGCGCCCACGCCTTTGGCTTCGCCAACTTGAGCCGCGCCGCTTCCTTTGAGCCCTTTCTTGCCGCCCGCGAAACTTATCTCAACGAGATCCGGCATTACTCGCCCTACGAATTTGCCGGCAAGGACGCGCCCCCGATCTTTGTCGAATTTCCCATGCAGGACAAACCTCCGGTCCCGGGTGAACCGCAAACCGATCCCAATCATTCGGCAATCTCCGGGCTCATGCTCCAGCGCAAACTCCAGGAGCTGGGCGTAGCGATGGAATTGCAATATCCCAGCGCTCCCGGGACCAAACACGCCAACATGCAGGCCTACCTGACCGAAATGCTGACCGGTGCAAAAAGCCTTCCGGCTACCGATCAATCCCCCGCGCGCTGACCAATCACGAAAGGCTTCAAACGATCAACCATGCGGAAGTGCGCCCGTGCCGAAGTGATGTCGCTGCCAGGCCGAGTCGCCGCGCGGGTCGGCTTTCGCGAAGGCGGCCTGACCAAATTCCACGCTTGGGACGTCGAGGACCGAAGGGCAAAGGACCCGCCCGATTCGCGGGTCGAGGCGGCCAATTACGCGGGCTTTGCGTTACGCGGGCTTGACGTAGATGCCGAGGACCGGCCGCGGGTATGGCTCCGCGGAAATGAAATCGCTGGCGAAGCCGGTTTCGGTGCGCAATTCGACATGGCCGGCGTCATTTCCGCCGTACACGATGACGGCTCCGACCGGGGCGTCGTAGGGGTTGTGAATGGAGAGCTTTTTGAAACCGTAATTCTGCGTTAGTTCGACACCGGCTTCACGGGCCCAGGCACTGGTGGGGCGGGTCGGGACGACATCGGCCGCAAGCAGCGCGTCTTTGACGTAGGCCCAACAGTGCCAGGTCATTCGCGGGTGGGCGCGCTGACGGGCGATCTCGGCGGCGCGGATCATGCGCGCATCATAGCGTAATCCACCGGATCTCGGCCCGAAGACCGTCTGTTCCGCCGGTGCGAGCCGGCGCATTCGCGACGGGTCGAGTAGCAAGTCCTCTGCGGAGGCGGCTGCGCCGGTCGCGAGCAGGACGGTGAACAGGATGGGCCGGTGGAATTTCTTCATGTGCAACAAACGAAGCGCGGACGCTAGCCGCGCGGGTCTTTCCGTCAAATTAGCATTGCGCATTCCAAAGCGGCCTCCCATTAGCCCGATTTTGGCATGGGAATTTTGCCCAGAAAACCGGGAGGAGAGCCTGCAGGCGAATGATTGTTTGACGGTCCGCGACCTGCCCGATTTAGTGACGCGCGGTTTTTCTCGAATACGCATCAAAATATACCACTCAAAATATGATCAAAATTGGCATCAATGGATTCGGCCGCATCGGCCGTCTTGTTTTCCGCGCGCTTGTCGACCAGGGTCTTCTGGGCAAGGAAATCGACGTCGTCGCCGTCAATGACCTCGTCGCGGCCGACAATCTTGCCTATCTCGTCAAATACGATTCCACCCAGGGCCGGTACCGGGGCGAAGTTGTGAGCGCAAAATCCGATCCCTCGCTTGCCGAGGACGATCTGCTGATCGTGGACGGTCACAAGATCAAGACGCTCGCCGTCAAGGAGGGCCCCACGGCGTTGCCGTGGAAGGCGCTGGGAGTCGATATCGTCATCGAGTCGACGGGGCTTTTCACCGACGCAGAGAAGGCCAAAGGGCATCTCGCCGCCGGCGCCAAAAAGGTGGTCATCAGCGCGCCCGCGAAGAACGAGGACATCACCGTGGTCTGGGGTGTGAACCATGAGAAGTACGACGCGGCCAGGCATCACATCATTTCGAATGCGAGTTGCACCACGAATTGCCTGGCGCCGGTCGTGCACGTGCTCCTCAAGGAAGGCTTCGGAGTCGAGGAAGGGCTCATGACCACCATCCACAGCTACACCGCCACCCAAAAGACCGTCGATGGGCCGTCCAAGAAAGACTGGAAGGGCGGACGGAGCGCCGCGATCAACATCATTCCATCAACCACGGGCGCGGCGAAGGCCGTCGGGCTGGCCATTCCGGAAGTCAAAGGCAAGCTCACGGGCATGTCTTTCCGCGTGCCGACGCCGACGGTTTCGGTCGTCGATCTCACCGTCAAGACGGTGAAAGAGACCAGCTACGGCGAAATCAAGGCGGCCATGAAGAAGGCCAGCGAGACCTATCTGAAGGGCATCCTTGCGTATACCGAAGACGAGGTCGTTTCGAGCGACTTCATCCACGATGCGCACAGCTCGATCTTCGACGCCGGCAGCGGCATCGAGCTCAACAGCCGTTTCTTCAAGTTGATCAGTTGGTACGATAATGAATGGGGCTACAGCAATCGCTGCGTCGACCTGGTGAAGTACATCGCCGGGAAGTAAACGGCCCCATTTATGGCCAAACTCTCTGTTCGCGATGTCGATCTTGCCGGTAAGCGCGCTTTCATGCGCGTGGATTTTAATGTCCCACAGGACAAAAATACCGGCGAGATCACCAATACCGCGCGCATTTCCGCGGCAGTGCCGACCATCCTCTATATTCTGGAGAAAGGTGGTTCGGTGGTCCTGGCCAGCCATTTGGGCCGGCCCGACGGGCAGCGGGTGGAAAAGCTCACCCTCCAGCCGGTCGCTGGGAAGCTCGCCGAACTGCTGGGCAAGCCGGTGAAATTCCTTCCCGATTGCGTCGGCCCGGAAGTCGAGGCGGCGGCGGCGGCGCTGAAGCCTGGCGAGGTGATCCTGCTGGAGAATCTGCGTTTTCACATCGAGGAAGAAGGGAAGGTGAAACGCGAAGATGGGACGAAGGAAACGGCCGACCCGGCGAAGGTCGCGGCGTTCCGCGCGAGCCTCTCGAAACTCGGGGATATCTACGTCAACGACGCCTTTGGGACGGCCCATCGCGCGCATTCGTCCGTCGTGGGAGTCGATTTGCCGATCAAGGCTGCCGGCTTCCTCATGCAGAAGGAACTCGAAGCATTTGCGGCGGTGCTCGACAATCCCAAGCGCCCGCTGCTGGCGATTCTAGGTGGGGCAAAGATTGCGGACAAGATCCCGTTGATCAACAACCTGCTGGACAAGGCGAACGAGATCATCGTTGGCGGTGGCATGGCGTTCACCTTCAAAAAGGTGCTCGAAGGCATGGAAATCGGGGACAGTCTCTTCGATCCCAAGGGCGCGGAGATCGCGCAGGAACTCTTCGACAAGGCTGCGGCCAAGGGCGTGAAGATGCATCTCCCGGTCGATTTCGTGTGCGCCGACAAATTTGCGCCCGATGCCAGCACCAAGCCGGCGACGGATAAGGAAGGCATCCCGGCAGGCTGGCAGGGTCTTGATGCCGGGCCCGCGAGTCGGGCGCTCTTTGCCGAGGTGATTGCCCGCGCGAAGACGATCATCTGGAATGGGCCGCCTGGAGTGTTTGAGTTCGAAGCTTTCATGGGCGGCACCAAGGCCATGGCCGCGGCCATTGCCGCGGCGACCGAAAAGGGCGCGATCAGTGTCGTTGGTGGCGGCGATACCGCAACTGCGGCCAAGAAATGCGGTATTATCAAAAAAGTGACCCACGTCTCGACCGGTGGCGGCGCCTCATTGGAACTCCTCGAAGGCAAAACGCTGCCGGGAGTTGCCGCGCTCACCGACAAGTGACCCGCCGCGAACCTCGTTGATTCATGCGCAAAAAAATCATCGCTGCCAATTGGAAGATGAACCAGACCGTCGCCGACGCGGCCTCGTACCTGGACAGCTTTCTGCTCGACGTCGCCGACGAAAAGCGGATCGACATTGTCATTATCCCGCCATTCACGGCGCTCGGCTTTGTTTCGGAGCGCTTGAGCAAGGTGCAGCACGTCAAGAGTGGTGCGCAAAATATGCACTGGGAGAAAAGCGGGGCATTCACGGGCGAGATCAGCGCGGCGATGATCCGCGAGCTTTTCGCGCGCTATGTCGTGCTCGGGCATAGCGAGCGCCGCACCCTCTTCGGCGAGACCGATGCGATCGTGAACAAGAAAACCAAGGCGGCCATCGCCTCGACGCTCACGCCCATCGTGTGCGTCGGCGAAACACTCGCCGAACGCGATGGCGGGCAGGTGGAAGAGGTGCTCGATAGGCAGCTCAAGGGAAGTCTCGACGGCCTCCCGCCCAAGGAACTCGAGGATGTGGTGCTCGCCTATGAGCCGGTGTGGGCCATCGGCACGGGCCGGACGGCCACACCCGCGCAAGCGCAGGAGGCGCACGCCTATATCCGCAAAGTGCTCGCCGAAATTTCCGACGCGACGACCGCGGAGAAGGTACGGATTCAGTACGGCGGCAGTGTGAAACCGGGCAACACCGCCGAGTTGATGAAGCAACCGGACATCGACGGCGCGCTCGTCGGGGGCGCCAGCCTGGTGCCGCGCGACTTCGCGGAGATCGTGAAGATCGCGGCGGCGCTTTGAGGAAGTGCCGGGGAAACGGTGGCTGACCGCGGAGGAAACGCGTCCGGCGCCCGGGTGCCATCGATCACATGTGGGATTGCGGCATTGATGGAGTTGCGGCGAAAGAAGGTTGATTCCTGGAGTCGCGGAAATCGCGCAGTTCCTCGTGGGTGGAGTGCATCCCCAGGAGAAGGAGGGCGATCAGGCCGAAGTACATCGCGGCCACCCTGGCGCGGCGAACGGGAGTGACCTCGAAGTAACGTTGTTCGGCCTCGGTGCGGTGACGGAAGAGCGAGATGACCCGCGGGACGGACATGATCAGAATGAGGATGATGATTGGGTTCATGTGCTGCAGACCGAACCAGATCATAATGGCAAGTCCGGGCAGCCAGAGCCAGGGGGAGAGAGCGGTGGCGATTCGTCCACCGTCGAGCTGACCGACGGGGGTGAGATTGAAGAGATTCAGGAAATAAGCGGAATAGCCGAGGCTGACGAGCAGCGGCGATTCGAAGTAGAGGCCCAAGGCGTGACAGAAAAGCCCGCCGATCGATCCACAAATCGGGCCCCCGATACCGACGCAGGCCTCCATCCAGGCATCGCGGGGCGCTTCCTTGAGGAGGATAAATGCGCCCATGAAAGGAATAAACACCGGCGCACTAACCTTGAGGCCAAATTGGCGCGCGACGATGAGGTGCCCGCATTCGTGCACGAAAAGCAGCAACACGAAGCCGACCGCCCATTTCCAGCCGTAGGCCATGGCGTAGACGCCGACGGAGAGGATCATGGTACCGCCGGTCTTGAGGATCAAGGGGAAGAACTTGAGGAGCGGAAGAAGAAGCAGCTTGAACTGGCCGAAGAACTTCAGGAGGAGGACGCCGACGCCGGCGATGGGGCCGAAGATCTTCTTCCAGGGTGAGGCGGGTTTTGTCACCGGTTCGTAACCGACGATAGTCCTCGGATCCTGCGGCTGGGGATTGGATGGAGGCGACCCAGGCGCAGGCCACCGGGGCGGGAGGTCTGGTGGTTCGTTCATGCGGATAAACAATAGTGCCCCAACGGGGAATCAAATCGAGTCACGGAAAAGAACCGTGCGAAGGCGCCGGCATTGAGCAAGGTGGCCGGGCTGGGATTACGCACGTATCGTTGGAATGTTCACGAACCGCGCGAAACAATGTTTGCTTGGTGGACGGGACGGTTCATCGGAGGACGCGATGGAATCGGAAATATTTCAACCATGCGAAATGAAATGAATATGAGAACGGTCCAGCAAAAAGGATGGGAAAATCGCGGCGGCGCTTTGAGGAAGTTCTTCGTCCTTAGTTCTCAGTGCTCGGTGCCGCGTCGGTGTTCTTACTGAGAACTGAGCACTTCTGCCCCGCTCACAGCAGCACAGGGCGTCCGCTCTGCGCCGACTCATACACCGCCAGCACCAGTTGCACCGCTTTCCGCGCTTCGGCCCCGGGGATCATGGGCGGGCGGCCCTCCTGGAGGGCGCGGGCGAGGTCGCCGACTTGCAATCGATGCTCCTGCCAGCTCATGCCGCGCGGGTCGCCGCTGCCGACTTTCATGGTGCTGGCGGTGGCAAAGGACTGCCGGATCTTTTCGTCGTCCGGCAATGGATCGGCAAATTCCCAGCGCATCAGACTGTCATTAACGAGCACCGCACTGCCGCGCGAGCCCATGACTTCGATGCGCAGGTCGGAACCAGGCCACGCGGACGTCGCCGCCTCGATGACGCCGAAGCCCCCGTGGGGATAGCGGAGGGCCGCAACGACCGTGTCTTCGGTTTCGATTCCAGTGTGCGCGAGCGTCCCGGCGTAGGCTTTTACTTCCTCGGGCAGCCCCGCAATCCATTGGAGCAGGTCTACCGCATGAATCCCCTGGTTGATGAGCGCGCCGCCCCCATCCATCCTCCGGGTGCCTTTCCACGAAGAGGTCGCATAGTACTCCGGCGAGCGCCACCACTTGATGTAGGCGCTGCACAGGGTGAGCCTGCCGAAGCGACCCGCCTCGACCGCGTCCTTGAGCAGGCGGGCGCCGCGTCCGAGCCGCATCTGGAAAACACCCGCGAGCACGCCATGGCCGCGACGTTCGGCATCCAGGATGCGATCGACGGCGGCAAGTGAAACCTCCAGCGGTTTCTCACAGAGCACCGCCTTTCCGGCCTCGAGAAAAGGCACGGCGATCTCGGCATGCGCGCCGCTCGGCGTGGCGATGGTGACGGCGCGCACCTCCGGGTCGGCCAGCAGGGCCTCCAGGCTTTCCGCGGCGCGGCAGCCAAAACGCGCCGCAAATTCGCGGCACCTTTGCGCCGAACGCGTCCACACGGCGGTGAGCCGGGCCTCGGGCGTGTCCTGGATGGCTTGCGCGTGGACCTCGGCAATCATGCCGGTACCGACGACGGCGAATCCGATGGGGCTGCTCATGCCGAAAGCCTACCGCTCGGCAATCGGGACGACCTTTTTGCCGACGGTCGCGCCGTTGTATTCGCTCAACGGGCGGAAGAGGCGGTTGTCGGCGTATTGTTCGAGGATGTGCGCGGTCCAGCCGCTCATGCGCGAGATGGCAAAGATCGGCGTGAAGAGGTCCGTCGGGATGCTGAGTGAATAGTAGACGGTGGCCGAGTAGAAATCGACGTTGGCGTTGAGACCCTTGCGCTCCTTCATGATCGCGGCGATGCGCTCGCTCATCTGGATCCACTTGGGATCGCCGAGTTCTTCGCTGAGCTTGATGGCCATGGCCTTGAGGTGCGGGGCGCGCGGGTCGAGCACTTTGTAGACGCGGTGGCCGATGCCCATGATCTTTTTCTTTTGCGCGAGCGCTTCCTCGATCCAGGCATCGACTTTGTCGAGTGAACCGATTTCCTGGAGCATGTGGATGACGCCTTCGTTGGCCCCGCCGTGCAGCGGGCCCTTGAGCGCGCCGATCGCCGCGCTGACGGCCGAATACATGTCGCTGAGCGTCGAGGCGACGACGCGGGCGGTGAAGGTACTGGCGTTAAAGCCGTGCTCCGCGTGCAGGACGTAGGCGACGTCGAGAGTCTGCACGGCTTCGGCGCCCGGTTCCTTTCCCGTCATAAGCCAGAGAAAGTGCGCAGCCTCGCTCAGGTCCTTGCGGATCGGCGGGAGATCCTTGTCCGTGCGCACGCGGTGAAAGTAGGCGGCGATAATGCCGATCTGCGCGACCAGCTTGATCGCGATGGCGTGGCTCTCCGGCATGTCCAGGTCGTGGCGGTGCGTCGGATAACAGCCGAGCATGCTGACGACCGTGCGCATGATGTCGATCGGTGCGGAATCCCTCGGCGCGCTTTTGATCCAGTCGATGACGCCTTTGGGCAATTCGCGTTCGGCACGAAGCGCCATGGTCAATTTATCGAGTTCGTGGGCCGTCGGAAGCCGATTGTGCCAGAGGAGATGGACGACCTCTTCGTAGCTGACTTTACCGGCGAGTTCGTTGATGTCGTAGCCGCAATAGATGAGCTGGCCGATGTCCCCGCGCACGTCTCCAATGCGGGTTTCCGCGGCGATAATTCCTTCGAGTCCTCGTGAAATGACTGCCATAAGATGTGGTGCGATTTGATGGATTGAAAATTGCCGCCCGCGGCGCCGTCGGTCGTTGCCTTCGAGCGGACGCCAGCAGCCTCTCCGCGGCACGCCCGCGCTTCAAGCGCGAAGGCGTGAAATTGCGCGAATTCCTGGACGCCCTCCTGGACGCGCTCTCAATTCGCGCCGACCCAGTGCAGCCCGACCTGGAGCCAGAACGGAATGGTCAGCAGGCCGAACGCCGAAGTGAAAAGGATGATGCGCAACGCCTCCGCAGGGTCGCCGCCGTAGTGCTTCGAGAGGATCACGGGGACAAGGGCGCAAGGCATGGCCGCCTCGACGAGCATCACGCGGCGCAATTCGATCGGGCAGGGGAGCCATTTGGCAAGGGCGAGCATGCACAGTGGCAGCAGGCCGAGACGGAGCAGACAGGCGCCGAAGGTCGTCACCGCGCGGCCACCGGCGGAGAGATCGCCCACGTGATCGGCAAACGTCGCGCCGGTCAGGATGAGGCCGAGCGGGATGGCCGCGGCGCCGAGCTGGTGAACGGCATCCAGGGACACGGCCGGCAGCCACCGGCGGGCGCCCGCGAAATGCAAAGCCGCGGCGCTGAGGATCGCCAGGACGGGTCCATTGAGGACCTGCCGCCAGCCGCCGCCTTGGGCGACTCCCGAGATCACCATGACGCCGACGGTCCAAAGGGCGATTTCCACGCCAAGGTTGTGAATGAACAGCACGCCACTGGTTTGCTGGCCGAAGCGGGCCTGCGTGATGGGCAGCGCCAGGTAACCGTAATTGTAGATTCCCGTGGTGAAGGAAAAAGTGCGCCGTTGCCGCGGGTCCCGTGCGCCGAAGAGCGGCGCCGCGAAATAGCAGACCGCATAGCCGAAAACGACCGTCCCAAAGCCGACCACGGGCGCGAGAAGAACGTTACCGAGCTTTTCGAGGGCGGGATTGCCCAGGATCGTGTCGAGGATGAGGCACGGAGTGAGCAGGTTGACAATGACCCGCAGCAGACTGGCGTCGGCTTGCGCGGTCAGCCAGCCGATGCGCCGGATGAGCCAACCCACACCCATGATGACAAACACCGGGGCGACTGCGGCCAGGAGCGGGAGATATTCAGACACGTGGCTGTGCCAGGCGCTCAGCGGGCGGGCCGCCCTCTCATTGCCCGGAACTCCGGCTCATATCAGAAGGAACCTCGCTTTTTTCTTTCTTAATCTGCGGTTTTGCCTTGATGAGGTGAAATTCCCTGGCGAGCACCCCGATTTCGATATCCGTGAGGCCATGGGGAATGGTAATGACGCCGTCGTCGATGGGTTTGTCGATGACCATGTCCGCGACCTGGTGCGTGCCGGCACTCGTCGCCACGAAAACGACTATCAGCTTGCCGCGCATGGAGTTGCTCAGGACCTGGAGATTCAACCGGCCGCTTTCTTCGAGCACGAGCGTCGCACCCCACGTCCCGTTGGCCGCGTGGAACGGATAGATGCCCCGGATCTCCCGCTCGTTGATTCGCGGGAGTTTCTCGATGTAAATGTCCCGCGGCGGATTCTGTAACCGGAGCGGATCGGAAAACCTGTCGGTATCCTGGGCATTGGCCTCGACAAAAAAGCGGAGAGCCACCGTCTTCTTATGGGCCATGCCGAGAAGCGGCAGGCAGAGCAGCGCAATCAGGAGCCGGAGGCATGGTTTGAGGTTGGGGGAGAGTCTGCTCGCAAGGGAACCCATTTGCCAACCATGGCACGCCCGGTTAAATGAGCGCGATGAAATTCCGCATTCCGATTCTGGCGCTGATCATGGCTTTACCGCTGGCCCTCCTGGCGAAGGAGGAGGGCTCCACGCCCGCGCCTTCCCCCAAGCCGCCGACGATTTTGAAAAAGTGGCTCCGCACCCTCGGGATTCAAAAGGATCACGAGGGTATGACCGCGACCGGTTTCATGGGACTGGATATCGGTCTTCAAACCGATCCGCCGAAGGCGACTCTTCCCGACGTGAAGGCCCTCAAGGTGACGATCCGGCTCACCAATCGCGGAAAAAAGATGGTGCAACTGAATTTCCCATCGTCCCAGCGGATCGAGGTCCTCGTCAAATCCAAGGTCGGCAAGGTCATCGAGCAGTGGTCGGAGGATCAGGCGTTCACGGACGAACCTTCGATGGTCACGATCAATCCCAATGAACGCGTCGAGTACGTCGTGGACGTGGCCACCCGCGACATGGTCGTGGGCGAGACTTACACGGTCGACGCGTATTTCCCGAATTTTGAGCAACTGCGGAAGTCGATCAGCGTCGCGGCCATCACTCCTGCACCCACGACCCCAAAGCCGACAGGGAGTCCGGCGCCGGGGTCATCGCCGACGCCCGAACCCGCGGCGGGGGGGCATCATAAGCGCACTCCGTAAGCGGAGTTTAAAGAGCGCTGCTCGGATCGGTGGCGACCTCGGTCTCTGGCTCGGGAGCAAGCTGGTGTGCCTGAGCCGGAGCTGGAGCGGGAGTGGGTGCCGCCACGTCGCCGGCGCTCTGCGTGGTCGAGATCGATTTCGGTTCCCGGTCGATTGCCGCCTCCTCCGCCGGGTTGGCCGGAACCTCCGGCGCCTCGAAGGTCGTGCCGGAGGCGATGCCCGCCCCGCTCGCGGACCCCTGCGTCAACCCTTCATCCAGTGGGGCAGGCTCCGGTTCCGCCGGTGAGCCGGGCGCCGCGTCAACCGGCGGCTCTGACGATGCCTCCGGAGGCCCGCCTGAACCAACCGCGAGGGCGGGATCTGCCTGGCCGGCTTCCGTCATCGTACTTTCATCGACCGGCTCCGCCGCGGCTTCGTTCGTCGCCGGTTTCGCGGCGCGCTCGACGCCGGATTTGTCCTGCGGCGCGAGCGGCAATTCGAGCGTGCCCGTGGAGAATTCGATGACGTGGCCCGCGTGAATCAAATAATGAAGATCGCTGGCCAATTGTTCCTTGCGGGCCGCGGCCTCGGGACCCTCGGGCTGGTCGCCAAGTATTTTCGCCGCGAGATCAGGCCGCTTGATGCGGGGATTCGCTTCGACGGTTGCCAGGATGCTGGTGATCCCGTCGGAGAAAACCTGCCCCGCGGGATGGCGCACCGGCTTGGTCGAAGAAACGTAGAGCACCCGTTTGCGATGCTTGAAGAAGTGCAGGCCGGATTCCATGAAGAACGACCGCAGTCCGTTGACGATCTGCTGCGGAAAATGGCTCTCTTTTTCCCAGCCACTCCGCACCGCCCCGGCGACAAAACGATCCGCGCCGGAACGGCTCGCCTGGCCGCTGCACTCCAGCATCGGTCCGCTTTTCACCAACTGCGGCAGATACTGCTTGCGGAAGTGCTGCTCGGTATCGTAGGCCGACTTGAAGGAAAGCGGCTCCGTTTCCTTGGTCGTTGTATAGGTGGTGCTGGTGCGCGCCTGCTCCTTCCAGTCCGCGACCGCTTGCTCGTCGCTCACAATCTCGATCTCGTGCTGCTGAAATTCCGGAAAGGACATGCGCCGGCTGTAGCGCTCCTCGTAAAGCTTGCGCAAGGCCGGCTGATAGCTGTGGTAGTTCGTTGGGCCGAGCAGCGCGCCGGTCGCCCGGACGCGGGCGAC
>Ga0302325_10002067_pt1 | contig 49493 bp, 42 predicted proteins | sample Palsa_T0_2_FD_201948 | JGI IMG/M metagenome (GOLD analysis project Ga0302325, IMG submission 201948) | Peat permafrost microbial communities from Stordalen Mire near Abisko, Sweden - Palsa_T0_2 | ecosystem: Environmental > Terrestrial > Soil > Palsa > Peat permafrost | place: Sweden: Abisko...
CCTGGACCAGCCGCACCGCGATGCGGGTGCTCAGGGGCTTCCCCTTGCGCACCGACTCCATGTACTTGCTGATGAAGAAGACGGCTCGGGCGTAGACGGTGATGGCGTATTTTTTTCGGTCGACCTTTTGGTCGTCCTCCAGCTTCTCCTTGTCCAGCTTCTCCTTCAGCTTCGACCAGCGAGCGATGCGGATGGAGAGGAGGCGCTTGCTTCCCAGCCCCTCTTCGTCGATGGGCTCGGCCGTCTCCTGGGCGAAAATCCACACGAAATTCTTGAGCTCGGCCACCTGGATCGACTTGTTGATCTCAAAACCCCCGACGTCCTTGGCCCGGAGTTCTTCGAGGAGGTAACGGATGTTGTCCACGGCGTTGAAGTCGACCTTCACCAGCATGCTGTTGACGTAGAATGAGTTCTTGATGCCCATCAGCTCGAAGCGGCCTTCGCGCGAGACGATGGCGTTGAGGGAGTCCTGAAGCGTCATCAGCGGCCGGTCGAAGACCGCGTTGTCCGGGTCGTACATCTTCGCGCTGCGCACCAGCATGTAGAGCGTGGAGAGCACCGAGCGCGAAAGGTTCTGGAGCTTCTCGGAGTGTTCCCGGCCGAAATCGGTCAGGTTGTCCGCCTGCGGCTGCGAAATCTTGAGGTTCTCGGCCATGGGTCGCCTCAGGCGGTCTTCGTCGGAGCGTCGCCGAAGAGGGCCTTTCGGGTCTCGGCCAGAGCTCGCCGCGCGGTGGAAAGCACCTCGGTCGGCTGGGAGCGGTCGTCGGCCAGGAGCTGGAGCGCCTTGTAGGACTGGATGGACATCACTCCAGCCAGCCCGTGGACGGCGAGCAGCTTCTCGTCCAGGACGCGCCGTCGATTCCACAGCCGGGGCTGGGCGGTGAGCATCTGCTGCATCAGCGAGACCGCTGCTGGGATGCCGGTGCTTCCGAGCGCGGTGTAGAACGACGCCCGTTCCTCCGGCGTCCGCTTGCGGAAGTCGCGCTGGCGGATGTGAAAGAGGATTTCGAGATACGCCTGATCGCGGTCGTACTCCGGCAGCAGCCGGGCGGCGAGCATACGGACCTGGATGTTCTCGTCCTTGAGTGCTTGGGCGATGAGCTTGCGGGACTCATTGCTGCGCCCGCGGGCGATGATGTTCATCACCTCGAGCCGGACCGCGAGGTTCTTGTGTCGGAGGACTCGAGCGAACAGCTTCAGCCGGTCTTGCACCTGGGCCCGTTCGAGAATGTAAACCATGTCCCGAACCGTCTGCGGGCGTTCCGATGACAGCTTGTCCACGACGTCCGACGACTTGGTCTTGGCGAACTCCGCCAGCACGTCGCAGAGAAGGACGCGGTGCTCGGGAACCTCCACGGTCTCCAGGGCGGTGAGCAAGCTTGGGACGACGGAGGGGTGAAGGGCCAGCAGGTACCGTGTGACTTCCTGGGGTGACCGCAGCCGGCCAGCGCGCAGCACGTCGCCGATGCGGGTCAGCCGCTGTTCCTCTCCCATCTTTGTCACGAAGGTCTGCTTCAGCTCTCGCATCGCCCCCATGTTCGGCCGCTCCTCCATGGCCGTGAATTTGAGGACGATTTGATTGATGGTGGCGAAGTCCTCCTGCAGCAGGAGCGCGTCGAGCAGCTGGAGGAACATCTCCTCGAGAAGCCCCGGGTCATCGACGCCGGTCTCCGCCACCTGGAAGATGCCGGCGACCAGCTTGGGAAAGAGCCGGCTGTTCTCCTCCTCGGCAATCTCCCGCTGCATCTTGGCCTTCAGGTCGTCGGTCGCCGTCTCGCCGGCGATGACTGCCCCCCGGACCTGTTCCACTCCCTCCAGCTTCAGGTCGAGGTCCGAGGCCGTCACTCGCGCGAAGCGCATGAAATCATCCGTATGGCTGCGCAGGCGGAGGTAGAGGAAGTTGATGATTTTATCGATTTCCACCTGAATGGCCTCGTCGTCGAAGCCTTCGATGTGGAAACCCTCCACCACCACATATTCCAGGTGGTCGAGCGGAGCCCGCCAGAGCTGAGCGACCGTGTCCTCCCCCTGCTTGTCGACGTCCGAGAGTGCGACCAGCGTGAAGGTGACGAGCTCGTCCAGCCGAAGCCCAGGCCGGAAGATGAACTGCCGGATGCCGTCCCGCCAAAACTTGAAAGGGAGGTTGGTCTCTTCGGGGAAGAGCTCCGTGTCGAGCAGAAGGAAGTTCTGCTGTTCCACCTTGAACGTCAGTGCGCCGAAGGTGTCGGTGTACGTGCGAACGGCTTCGTGGGACTTCTGCAGGTAGTCGCCGTACCGGGCCTCGTTGTGCCGGTACATGCCAATCTGCTTGATGCCCTTCAACAGATGGAAGGCGAAGGCCTTGGCCAGTTCAAGCCGCTGGCGGTTGCGCTCGTCGGCGAGCGGATCCAATGGCGGCGCTGCCGGCTCCGCCGGCGGAGCCTGGGCTGGTGTCGCTTCGGACATCGAGGGGAAGCAGTCTAGTCGGTCAGCCCCCAGCCTCCCAATCCGCGGCTCCAGGCTCCGGGGGAGAGGAGGGGTGAGCGTCACCCCAGGGGAAAGCGCTCAGACTGCCCGCGGCTGGCTCAGGGCTGTGCGGACGGCGTGGAGGAGTGCGCGCCGCTCGCCGGTGTGCAGAGGGCGGGTGCCAAAGCGCGCCTCCAGGTAGCGTGCGACCGCTCGGTGCACCGGTGCCGGCACTGCCTGCGGACCGCGCGGGAGCTCCTCGAGCCACTGCCCCGGCTCGAGCAGTCCAGCCCGGGCGACCAGCGCGCGCAGCGCGCCACCGAGCCGGCCGGCCTCGTTGCGCCGTCGCCGCCAGAGAGCCCAGAGCAGGCCGGCGCCGAGGGCTGCAGTGCCGAGTGCGGCCACAAGCGCCCTCGGAAAGTACGCTGCCAGCCGATGGTGTCGGGGCGAAACCCCTCCCACGCCCTGGAGGAGGGTGACCTGGTCGGCGAAGGAGTAGTCCACCACGCTGTTCAGCCAGCGAACCTCGAGCGTCTCGTACGCGCCGAGGAACCAGCTGAGAAGCGTCGTGCTCGCCGCCGAGCGGTTCTGTGGAGGCGTCGCGTCGAGGCGGAGCGTGCGGCCCGGCACATCTGCCTCGACCCAGGCGTGGGCGTCTCCGGCACGGACGGCATACTCGTTGGCGATACGCTCGCCCCCGTAGAAGCCGGTCACCACGCGGGTCGGGATCCCCAGCGTCCTCAGAAGGACGGCCAGCGCGGTCGCAAAGTCCTCGCAGTGTCCGGCGCGGCGCTGGAAGAGAAAGTCGGCGAGCGGGTCAGCAACCGCTCCAGGCAATTCGAGGGTGTAGCGATAGCGCTGCAGGAGGCCTCGCTCCAGCCGCCGGGCCACCTGGGCAGGATCGCTGCTGTTTCCCGCCAGCTCACGGGCCAGGACTGGGATGCGTGGGTCGAGGTGCCCGGGGAGCTCGAGACGGCGTTGGCGCGTCGCAGAGTCGGGCTGCACGCCCCCGGTCTCGGTGACACTGTAGGCGTGGTAGCGGAAGCCGCTGGCCGAGCCGTCGAAGCGGGCCGACTCGTCGCCCACCGGCACCAGGGCAGTGCGCATGCTGTAGGCCGGCAGGTAGGCCGTGGCCATGAAGAATTGCACGGGGCGGTCGAGCGCCACGGCTGTGCGGCTGCCGTAGGCGGGGAGGAGCTCGATGGTTTGTGAGACGCCGTGGGTGCCGGGTGGCCCGACCGTCAACCGCTGCATCGCCCGGCCGGGCTGGGCTTGCCCGCGCCATTCCACCCCATCGAAGCTATCGAAGCGGTAGGCCACCCAGTAGGCGCCGAGGTTCTCCAGGCCTGGGTCCGGCTTCAGCTCGGCGCGGAAGACGATGCGCGGGTTGGACTTGAGCTCGCCACTTCCGCCGAGGCGCACGCGGTCCCCGAGTCCCGCCACGCCCCCGCCGAGAGACAGCGTGCTGCGGCGAGCCGCCAGGTTCCAGGAGAGCCTCGGGAAGGCGAAGAAGAAGAGCCCGCCACCCACCACCGCCACCAACGCCAGGACCGATGCGGCCCGCAGGACAGGGCGCGCCGGTGTGGGCTCGCCCATCGGTGCCATCCGTTCCACCTCGCCCAGTGCCAAGGCCACGCTGGTGAGGGCGGTGTAGCCGAAGAGACAGGGGAGAAAGGCGAGGTCAGCCGAGAGCGCGGCGCCGCCGCACAGCATCAGGAGTCCGGCCAGGGCCACCTGCTGGTCGACCGCTGCGCCCGGTCCAGAAAGCATGCGTTGCGTCGTGAGCAGCGCGGCGCAGACGCAGGCTGCCACCACCAAGTCCATGTGGCCTGAGGCCACCATCGCCCAGAGGATGAGGATGCTGCCGAGCAGCAGAAGCGCGCTCTCGCGCACGTGCTCGGCGAAAGGCCGTATGTCGAGAAGGGCCAGACCGAGCGCGCCGACGAACAGGAGTGCGGTCCAGAGGGGCACCTGTCCAGAGAGGGTCATCGCCAGGAAGGCCGTACCGACGCCCAGGTCCCGCAGCCCCACGCGCAGCCGGTAGTTCCCGCGCTCCGTCATCGGGGGGCCGCCTCGTCAAGGCCGGCGCGCGCCAGTGCGCCCAAGAGGAGGCGCTCGTGCCGAGCCCCATGGTCCGGAGGAAGCCTTTCTGGAGCTGCCTCGAGTCCCACCTCGGCTCCGCCGGCGAGGAGCGCCCGGACGCGAGCCGCGGTCTCCTCGCAGGCTCGCTCCAGCAGTGCTCCCCGCGCCGCCGTGTCGAGGTAGAGCACCACCGAGCGCGTCTCTTCGGCATCCCGTTCCACGCGCAAGAGCTGACCTCGCTCGGCACTCTTCAGCCAGTGGACGCGCCGGGCATCCTCGCCTGGCCGCAGCGGACGCAACCCGGCGGTGTCACCGTCGCCCTCGCGCCGGAACCGCCGCGCGGCTCGTTGTCCGCGGCCGCCGTCCGAGAGGGCGTCGCCGCTTGGCGCCGGAACGCGGCGCGGGAAAACGAGCAACTCTCCGGGGACTTCCAGGATGCGCCCCTTGCTAAATAAGCCCAGCGGGAAGGTGGTGGTCACCCGGACGCCCCTGAGGGCGTAGGGTCCGCGCCGGGGGGCCAGAAGGTGGCATCGCACCACCACCTCGACGCCCGGCCGCAGGATGGCAAGCGCTGCTGAGCCTTCCAACTGCGGATGCGTCTCGGAGAAGGTGAGGCCGAACGACGTTCCCCGCTGGCGCGAAATGGCCAACCGGTAGACGAAGGGCTCGCCAGCATGCGGCGCCTCGGCTCCCAGACGGCGGACGCGAAGACCGCGCAGCGAGGCTTCGCTCAGCACACCGGAAGCGACGATGGTGGCCAGCTGTACGCCGAGCACCAGGTACAGCAGATTGTTCCCGGTGTTCAGCGCGCCCAGCCCGATGCCTATCGTGAGGACGAGGTAAGTCCGGCCGGCGCGCGTCACCTTTTGAGTTCGGCGCGGTCGCAGCCAACGCCACACCCCTCGCAGCACCGCTGCCAGCCTCATCTGGGGGCGGGAATGCGCCGGACTATTTCGGCGAGCAACTCCGCGGCCTCTTCGCGGGCTGCCGCTCCCTGGGCTCCGCTGCGGAGCGCCACCCGGTGCGCCAGGGCCGGCACGAAGAGGGAGGCGATGTCACTGGGGGTGACGAAGTCCCGCGCCTCCCACAGGGCATGCGCCTTGGCCGCAGCCATCAACGAGAGCGCCGCGCGGGTGGACGCCCCGCGCTCCAGCTGTGAATGCTGGCGGGTCGCTCCCACCAAGTCGACCGCATAGCGTGCGACCTCGAGTGCGACGTGGACGTCCGAGGCGCGCGCCTGCAACCGCAAGACGTGGTCCGCGTCGAGCACCGGTTGGACCGAGTCCAGCGGGTGGCGCAGCCCGCGCGAGACGAGCAACGCCGCCTCGACCTCCGGCGGTGGGTGCCCGAGCATGAGCCGCACGAGGAACCGGTCCAGTTGGGCGTCCGGGAGGGGGTAGGTGCCCGAGAGGTCCAGCGGATTTTGGGTGGCCACCACCAGGAAGGGTCGCGGCAGCGCGTGGGTGACACCGTCGACGGTGACGTGGCCGTGCCCCATTGCCTCGAGAAGCGCGGACTGGGTGCGGGGCGGCGCGCGATTCAACTCGTCGGCCAGAACGAGCGAACGAAAGAGGGGTCCGGGTCGGAAATGGAAGCTGGTGCTCGCCGCCGAGAAGACTTGAACGCCGGTGACGTCTGCCGGCATCAGGTCCGCGGTGAATTGGATGCGGGCGAAGCTCAAGCCCAGCGCTCGGGCCAGCGCATCGGCCAGCGTCGTCTTTCCGACGCCCGGGATGTCCTCCAGAAGCAGGTGGCCGCCAGCCACCAGACAGGTGAGGGCGAGCTCAATCTGCGGTCGCTTGCCGGCCACCACCTCGGACAACGCGTCGGCGACGCGAACCAGCGCCGATTGGGCCGCCGTCGTCGCGAGCGGCGTGGGGAGGGGAATGACGGGAGAGTTCACGGACCGGTCGTACACTAGCAACGTTGAGTGGGGCCTTCCGCGCACCTGCCGGTGTCGCTTCCACCCGGGGCCGGTGGCTGAGATGTCGTTGAACCTGCGCGGTTGGGCGCCCAGGGTGCCTCGGGCAGCGCGGCGAGGGGCCAGGGCCTTGATTTATGGACGTCCCCTGTCATATTGCGCCGCTTTCCGCGGGCCCCCCAACGGTGGTTCGCCTTGGACGCAGGCCTACAAGAGACGAGGGACGAAGGTCGTGAAGGGACTCATCGGCAAGAAGGTGGGAATGACCCAGGTGTTCACCGAGGACGGTTCGATGGTCCCGGTAACGGTCATCGACGCGACCTCGTGCACCGTCGTGGACAAGCGGACTGCGGAGAGAGACCACTACTCGGCCGTCACCCTGGGCTTCGGTGAAGTGAAGGAGAAGCGGCTCAGCCGAGCCGAGCTCGGAACCTTCAAGAAGGCAAAAATCGCCCCGCGGCGCCACCTCAAGGAGTTCCGCCTCACCCCGGAAGAAGCTGCCGCATTCACCGTGGGGGAGTCGGTCAAGGTCGACCTCTTCACCAAGGGTGAGCTGGTCGACGTCACCGGCATCACCAAGGGCCGTGGTTTCCAGGGCGTGATGAAGCGGTGGAACTTCCGCGGGTACGGGCAGACGCACGGCACCCACGAGTACCGCCGCCACCCGGGCGCCATTGGGCAGCGCAAGACGCCGGGCCGTGTCTACCCGAACAAGAAGATGCCGGGGCACTACGGCGTCGAGCAGGTCACCACTCAGAACCTCACCGTGGTGGACGTCGACGTGGAGAAGGGGTTGCTCTTGGTGAAAGGCGCCGTCCCGGGCCATGGCGACGGCCTGGTCTTCGTCCATCCCGCGGTCAAGGTGGCCACGCGCGCCGCGCACGTCAAGGCTCGTTCCAAGAAGTAGCGCTCGGTCGCAAACCTCCGCCGGACACTGAGGTGTCTGGTGGGGGAGAGCCCCTGGCTCAGGCAGAGGCAGAGTCGCGCTTACGCTCGCGGTCCGCTCGATACCGTTCACCCGTCGTCAGCTGCCGCTTCCGCAGTCGGACGGACTTGGGGGTCACCTCGACCAGCTCGTCCGGCCCAATCCATTCCAGCGAGCGCTCCAGCGTCATGTCCCTGGGTGGGGTGAGGATGACATTCTCGTCTCGGCCGGCGGCGCGGACGTTGGTCAGCTTCTTCTCTCGGCAGGCGTTGACGTTGAGGTCCGAGGGGTGGGCGTGCTCGCCGATAATCATCCCCTGGTAGACCGAGACGCCGGGGCCGACGAAGAGCGCGCCCCGCTCCTGGATGGAGAACAGAGCGTAGGGAACGGTGTCGCCGGCGCGGTCCGAGACGATGGCTCCGTTACTCCGCTTGGGGATGTGGCCGAACCAGGGCTCGTAGCCATCGAATTGGCTGGAGAGGATGCCCTCGCCGCGGGTGATGGTCAGGAACTCGCTGCGAAAGCCAACCAGGCCACGGGCCGGGATTCGGAACTGAAGCCGGGTTCGGTGGGAACCGAGGGGGGTCATGTCCATCATCCGCCCTTTGCGCGGCCCGAGCCGTTCGGTGACCACGCCCACCGCGGTCTCCGGAACGTCGCAGAACATCAGCTCCATCGGCTCGTGGATCTGGCCATCCACCTCGCGCACCAATGGTTCAGGGTTGCTGGCGGTCAGCTCGTAACCGTCACGGCGCATGTTCTCGATGATGACCGCCAGCTGGAGCTCTCCGCGTCCCACCACCCGGAACGCATCCGGCGCATCCGTGTCCTCGACCCGGATGGAAACGTTCCGGTACGCCTCGCGGTACAGACGCTCGCGCAGGTTTCGCGAGGTGACGTACTTGCCTTCGCGTCCGGCCAAGGGCCCGTCGTTCACCCGGAAGACCATCATCATCGTCGGCTCATCCACGCTGATGCGGGGCAGAGCCACCGGAAGCTCCGCATCGGCCAGGGTGTCACCGATGGACACCGCCTCGATGCCGGCAACGCTCACCAGCTCTCCGGGGCCGGCATCGGCAATCTCCACCCGTTTCAATCCCTGAAATCCGTAGAGCTTCAGCACCTTGCCGGCCTCGACCCGGCCTCCATCACGCACCACCGCCAGCGCCTGTCCGGACACGATGCGGCCGGCATGGACACGTCCCACCGCCAGCCGCCCCACGTAGTCGTCGTAGTCGAGGTTGGCCACCAGCAGCTGGAGGCGATCCCCTTCGCCGGCCGGTGGCGGCGGGATGTGAGAGAGGATGGAGTCGAAAAGCGGTTCGAGATTCTTTCCGGGCTCAGCCAGCGAGCGCGACGCCTGACCGGCCCGGGCGACTGCGTAGAGCACCGGAAAATCGAGCTGCTCCTCCTCGGCGCCAAGGTCGATGTAGAGCGAGTAGACCTGGTCGAGGACTTCGCGCGGACGTGCGTCCTGGCGGTCAATCTTATTGATGACCAGCACCGTCTTCAGCCCCATGGCCAGGGCCTTGGTCAGCACGAAGCGGGTCTGCGGAAGGGGACCTTCGGCCGCATCGACGAGGAGGAGGACCCCGTCCACCAACCGCAACGCTCGCTCCACCTCGCCGCCAAAGTCGGCATGGCCAGGGGTATCGACGATGTTGATGTGGTGACCGTGGTACTCGACGGCGGTGTTCTTGGCGAGGATGGTGATGCCCTTTTCACGTTCCAGGGCATTCGAATCCATGACCCGCTCCACGAGTGCTTCGTTGGCGCGAAATACCCCGGCCTGACGGAGCATGTGGTCAACCAGCGTCGTCTTGCCGTGGTCGACGTGGGCGACGATGGCCACGTTGCGGATTTGTGCACGGGGGAACATGAAAAGAGGCCGCGCGGCTTGTAGCGTCCGGCCCTCCGCGAAGCAAGCGGGGGGCCGTCAGGCGGCAGCGCTGGTGCTTTCCAGAGCCCTGCGGATGGCGGTTCGCAGGCTTTGCAGCGTCAGCGGCTTGGTGAGGTGGGGTAGGTCCAGGGAGCGGAGGAAGTCCTCACTCCGGGGGGTGAAAGCCCCACCGGTCATGATCACCATCCGCCGTGCCTGCTCGGGTGCCACCTCGCGCAGGGTCTCCAGGAGGTCCTCGCCAGACATCTCCGGCATCATCAGGTCCGAGAGAATCACGTCGAACCGCTCGCCGGCCCGTACCAGACTGAGGGCCTCGCGCGCCGAGGTGACAGTGGTCACGACGTGCTCGCGCCGGAGCAGCCTCTGGATGGCGGTGCAGATGAACGGCTCATCGTCGACCACCAGAACCCGGGCTCCCTGTCCGCCCGCCTCGGTGTGGGCGGGAACCCCCACCGGGACGGTGCTCGGCAGGTAGGCGGGAAGGCACACCGAGAAAGTCGAGCCGCGACCGACGTCGGAGCGGACGGTGATTTCCCCACCCAGTGCGCGAATGATGCCATCGCACACCGCCAGGCCAAGGCCGGTGCCTTGTCCCAGCGGCTTGGTGGTGAAGAACGGATCGAAAATGCGAGCTTGGAGCTCCGCAGGAATGCCGGCGCCGGTGTCGGAGACCTCGATCACCACCATCCGGTCACGACGGAGGCAGCGGATGTGGACCTCGTTCGACGCTGCGGCTCCGTCGGGAATGGCCTGAGCTGCGTTGAGCAGCAGGTCGAGGAACACCTGGCCCAGTCTCCCTTCGCTCCCCAGCACCTGAGGAACGTCCTCCAACTCGGTCACCACCCGGGCCCGCTGACGCAGCTCCTTGTCCGCCATCTTGGCGGCAAAGGTGAGCACCTTGCGGACGTCGACCGGTGTTGGCGCGTCGTCGGCCTCTACACGGCTGAAGGCCTTGAGCTCGCGGACGATGTTGCCGATCCGCTCGATGCCGATGCGGGACTCGGTGACGACCGCGTCGAGCTCCTCGAAGCTCGCGTCGCCAAGCGCCGAGCGCCGGGCCTCGAGCTGGTCGCGGAGCCAGACCAGGTTTGCGTTGATGAAGGCCAGGGGGTTGTTGATTTCGTGCGCAACGCCGGCGGCCAACGTGCCCACCGAGGCCATCCGACTGGCGGCCATGAGCTGGGCTTGCATTGCGCGACGCTCGCCGACGTCGCGGTGTACGGCCAGGGAGGCCAGATGTTGTCCATCCCGGTCGCGAAGAGCGACCACCGTGGCCTCGGAGAACCCCTGGGTGCCGTCCTTGCGGAGCGTGGCGAGCTCCTTATTCCACCGTCCGTAGCGCTTGATGGCGGTCTGGATGGCCGCCGGCGTTGCCTCGGGGTCCTCGATGCGGAGGACCTCGCGGTAGCTCTTCCCCTGGACCTCGGCCTTGGAGAAGCCGAAAAGCCGTTCGGCGCTCGTGTTCCAGTCGATAATCAGACCGGCCAGGTCGATGAGCACGACCGCGTCGTTGAGGTTCTCGAACATCAACGCCTGGCGCTGCAGCTCGTCCTCGGCCGCCTTGCGCGCGCTCACGTCCATCACCGTCCCGACCACGCGGGACGCGACGTTTTCGCTCGTGCGGAGCACGTCGCCGCGAACCGCAACCCAGGTCGCAGCCGACGGGGCGTGCAGGAAACGGAAATCGGCCTGGAATTGCTGTGAGCCGCCAATCGCCAGCTGAAGAGCGTCGGTTACCCGGGGAATGTCCTCCGGGTGCACGAAGTCACTGAGCGGGCGAGGTGAGCGGTCGAGCGAACCTGGCGTCGCGCCCACCAGCCGTTCGACGGATTCGGACCAGGTCACCCGGGAAGAGGTGACCTCGAGGCTGAAAGTGCCCACCTGAGCCGCTGCCAGCGCCTCGCGCAGGTCTTCATCGCCCTCCTCGGACTCCTTCCAGGAGAAGCGCAATCGACAGTGACCGCCAAGCTGGACCTTGTCACCCTCGTCCAGACGGATGCTCCCCTTGAGGCGCAGGCCGTTGTGGTAGGTGCCGTTGGTCGACCCCAAGTCGTGAAGCTCGAACCTTCCGTCTGCGCGCCGGACGATGCGAGCGTGGCGACGGGAGATGCCCTCGTCCGCCAGGCGGACCTCGGCGTCGGGAGACCGGCCGAGCACCGCTTCACCTCCGGTGAGCTTGAAGAGGCGCCCCAGGGTCCCAGGCGTCGAGGAACGGGTGACCACCAGCCAACCGGCGTCCTTGGGCGCAGGGGTGAACATGGACATCACCGCAGTGGCTGTGTCGACGCTCATCCGTCCTGGAAATAAGAGGCGCGGCGTTCTCACACCGCCTCGATTTCTAGAATGGTCCCCGCTCGTCGCGTCGGTCAAGCCGGCGTGGAGTGGGTGTGGCACTCAGGCACACGCCTGCGCAGGAAGTCCGCCACGGCTTTGTCCACGCGTTCCGGCGCCTCGAGCGGCGTGGTGTGGCTTCCTCCGGACACCATCACCAGCTCAGCCCCCGGAATGGCGAGCGCCATCCGGCGGGACAACCAAGGTGGGGTGAAGTGATCCCGGTCCCCCCCAATCACGAGCGTGGGGACATCCACCGCGGACAGGTGGTCCTCAGCAGAATGCTCGGACGCGGCCTGCATGGTGCGAAGGAACAGCCGAGGGTCCATCGACGAGAGATGCGCGAAGTAGGGTTCGAGGTCCTCGCGGTGAACGAGCGCGGGGTTGACCTCGAAGAGGAGTGCCACCTGCAGCGCGAAGCCAGACCGCACCGCCGCTCTTGTCAGCGCCGCGACGCCCAGGGGTAGGGCCTCGGTCGTCCTTCGCAGCAGCGGCAGGAGTGAACGCAGGACACTGGTGTCGTGGAAGGTGTCGAGCGGGTGGCCCGGGCTGCCACAGACCAACACCAAGCCCTCCACTCTGGCACGGTGCCGGCGATGCATCTCCAGAGCGACCTGGACGCCCATCGAATGGCCGATGACCACCGCGCGCTCCACACCGGCGGCGTCCAGGACCGCCGACGCATCATCTGCAAAGCTGGGTACACTGATGGCGCGGGTGTCGCTCGGCGGCGGCGAGCGCCCATGTCCCGGGTAGTGCCAGTGCACCACCCGGTGCTGGTGGGCGAGCACTGGCTCCAGGTAGCGCCAGATGAAGCCGTCGCACCCGAGCCCGTCGCAGAGCAGGACGGCAGGAGCGCCCTTACCCTCGGACGTCCAGAAGAGTTGGGTCCCATCCCGAGGGCGGGTGAGAACGCCACGGCGGCCACCTGCAGGACGGGACCGACGGGAGGCCGACGTCGGCCGAGGGAGGTCTGGACGCGGCACCCGACTCTCTTTAGCCGACCAGGGGACTGGGCCGCTCGGCATGCGGGGCAGCTGCGATGGGGTTCGCTCTGCCTCGCACGGCCGGCGTGTGGATGGTAATAGTGGATGGGCGGCTGATGTCTTGGCCCCCAGGGGAGTCTTCGACCTGTCGTCTGCTCCGCACGTCCACGACCACTCCAAGCCTGGGCACAGCCACGCGACGCCGGCGGCTGACAGGACGGGGAAAACGGTTGCGGCTCACCGTGCGGACGATCGCCGCCGGATGCTGGGGGCGTTGTCACTCACCGTGGGAATCGCCGTCCTGGAGGCGGTGGGTGGCTGGATGACCCACTCGCTCGCGCTCCTCTCGGACGCGGGCCACATGTTGACGGATGTTTCCGCTCTGGCGCTCGCACTCTTGGCGCTCTGGTTTGCGGGGCGCCCTGCCGACCCCCGCCGCACGTACGGCTACGTGCGGCTGGAGATTCTCAGCGCACTGGTGAACGGGGTGCTGCTTCTGGGTATCACGCTGCTGATCGTCGTGGAGGCGTTCGCGCGGCTGCATGATCCGCCCCAGGTACGACTTCTCCCGATGGCGGCGGTAGCCGCCATCGGCTTGTGCGCCAACCTGGGCGCGCTTTCCTTTCTGCACAAGAGCCACACCCTCAACGCGCGGGCCGCCTTCCTCCACGTCGCGGGCGACACGCTTTCCAGCGTGAGTGTGCTGGTGGGGGCAGGCGTCATGGCCCTCACCGGCTGGCGATGGGTCGACCCTGCGCTGTCCCTGCTCATCTCGGTGGTGATTGTGGTCGGCAGCTGGCGGCTGCTCCGCGGCGCCGTGGATGTCCTGCTGGAGGCAGTCCCAGCACACGTCGACCTGGAGGCCGTTCGGGTGCTGCTCGAGCGTGCCCAGGGCGTCGTGGCGGTGCATGACCTTCACGTGTGGACGCTCTCGAGCGGGCTGTACGCGCTCTCGGCCCATCTCGTCGTGCTCGACCCGATGGTATGCAACAACGACCAGATTCTTTCCGCCGTGAAGCACGAGCTTCTCGGCCGGTACGGCATCGACCACACCACCATCCAAATCGAGAGTGAAACCTACGCCCACGCGGGTGAGGTCCACTGACTGCTCGCTGGCTGGCGGCGGAGGAGGGGAGCGGAAGATGCGCATCGTGGGCGGCACGCGGCGCGGCCGAAGGCTGCTCCCCCCCCGCTCCTCGGGAACACGACCTACCGCGGACCGGGTACGGGAGTCGCTCTTCAACGTCCTCGGGCAGACCCTGGCGGGCGGCGACGTTCTCGACCTGTATGCCGGTACGGGCGCGCTCGGGCTGGAGGCCCTCTCTCGGGGTGCCGAACGGGCTGTCCTGGTGGATTCTGCCACCGAGGCTTCCGAGCTCTGCCGGAAGAATACCGAGGCTCTTGGCTTCGAAGGCGAGGTCAGCGTGCTTCGCCTGCGCGCGGAGAGGGCGGTGGAGCGCCTCGAGCGCGAGGGCCGTCGCTTCGTGCTTGTCTTCGCGGACCCCCCCTATGCCGCGCGAGCAGGCGCCTGGGTGGTGGGGGCAGTGGCGCCCTTGCTCTTAGGGGGTGGGACGCTGGTGGTGGAGCACGACCGGCGCGAGGAGCTTCCTGAGGCCAGCGGCGTCCTTTTGCGGGTGGACCAGCGCCGCTTCGGCGATACCGTGCTGAGTTTCTACCGGGCCACGCAGCCAAAACCTTGACCTTGCAGACAAGGCCCGGGAACACTCAAGAAACGCCATGGCCGTCGCTATCTACCCCGGCTCATTCGACCCGTTGACCAACGGGCACCTCAGCATCATCCATCGTGGGCTCAAGGTGTTCGACCGCCTCGTGGTGGCGGTCCTGAACAACCCTACCAAATCGCCGATGTTCGCCGTCGAGGAGCGCCGGCAGCTGATACGGGAGGCATGCCCGGACCCGAGGGTAGAAGTCGACGACTTCCAGGGCCTCCTGGTGCACTACACCAGGCGTAAGGGCGTGCACCTCGTGCTGCGCGGGCTCCGGGCCGCGTCCGACTTCGAGTACGAGTTCCAGCTGGCCAACATGAACCGCAAGCTGGATACCGAGTTCGAGTCGGTGTTCATGATGACGGGACAAGACAGCTTCTACATCTCCTCGGCGCTGGTGCGGGAAGTCGCCTCGCTGGGGGGCGACGTAGAAGGGCTCGTCCCGCCGAACGTTTTTCGCAAGCTCCACGAGCGCTTCCGTCCGAAGTGAGCGCCGGTAGCCTCCTGACGTTCCAGGGGAGGTGGTGACGTCCCAGGGCCGGCTTGTCCGGCGTCGGCCCCGCCTTGTATAGCCGGGGGACCACACCATGAAGCTTGCCCGCCGGTTGCATGCCATCAAGCCGTCTCCGACCCTTGCCCTCAATGCCCGTGCCAAGGCCCTGGCCGCCGCTGGTGAGGACGTGGTGGGCTTCGCCGCTGGCGAGCCTGACTTCGACACTCCCTCGCACATCAAGCGCGCGGCGGTGCAAGCGCTGGACGATGGGTTCACCAAGTACACCGCGACGGCGGGGACGCCCGAGCTACGCGCCGCCATCTGCGAGAAGCTCAAAGCCGACAACGGGCTGAGCTACACGCCGGAACAGGTGGTGGTGAGCAATGGGGCCAAGCAGTGCCTCTACAACTTCTTCCAGGCGCTGTTGGATGAGGGCGACGAAGTCATCATCTTCAACCCGGCCTGGGTGAGCTACCCGGAGATGGTGGCCCTGGCCGGTGGAACGCCGGTGCTCGTGCCGACGCGCGAAGAGGAGGGCTGGGTGCCCGACCCGGAGCTTTTCGCCCGAGCCATCACCCCCCGCACCCGGGCTGTGGTGTTGAATAGCCCTTCGAATCCCACCGGTGCGGTGCTGTCCGCAGAAGCGCTTTCGGCGCTGGCGCGTGTCCTCGAACGCCACCCCGAGGTGGTGGTGGTGACTGACGACATCTATGAAAAGCTGCTCTACACCGGGCGTCCCTTCGTCGAGGTGCTCAACGTCGCGCCTCAGCTGGCCGACCGGACGCTGGTGGTGAATGGACTCAGCAAGGCCTTCGCCATGACGGGTTGGCGCCTTGGTTACGCAGCCGGTCCAAAGGCACTCATCGCGGCGATGCAGATGATTCAGGACCAGTCCACCTCCAACGCCTCGAGCATTGGCCAGCGGGCTGCGGTCGCGGCCCTCCAAGGGCCGAAGGACACGGTGGAAGTGATGGCGCGGGAGTTCCTTGCCCGGCGGGACCTGTTCGTCGCCGGGCTAAGAGCTCTGCCCGGGGTGAGAATCCGGCCTCCGGACGGCGCGTTTTACGTCTTCCCGAGCGTTCACGGTCTTCTGGGCAAGCGACACCGAGGTAAGCCTCTGCAGGGCTCGGTTCAGATTTCCCAGGTACTTCTCGACGACTACCGCTTGGCGGCGGTACCCGGCGAGCCCTTCGGCGGAGAAGGTCACCTGCGGCTGAGTTTTGCCGCGTCGCGGGCCACCATCGAGAAGGGTCTGGCGAGGCTGCGAGACTTCGTCGGCGGCCTGACGGGCTGACGTCTTTCCAGCGCGTTCCCCAGAGGGGCGAAGCTGGAGGTGGAGGCCGCCCGGAGCTCCCTGGCCGCTGCCCGCGCGTCGCCTCTTCGTGGTACACGCCCCGGCCCGATGCCCAAGCGTACTGACATCCACAAGGTTCTGGTCATCGGCTCAGGGCCAATCATCATCGGCCAGGCTTGCGAGTTCGACTATTCGGGGACGCAGGCCATCAAGGCGCTCCGCGAGGAGGGCGTGCAGGTGGTCCTCCTCAACAGCAACCCGGCCACGGTGATGACCGACCCGGAGTTCGCTGACCGCACGTACATCGAGCCCATCACTGTCGACGCGGCCGAGCAGATTATCGAGCGCGAACGCCCCGATGCGCTCCTGCCCACCATGGGCGGGCAAACTGCACTCAACCTGGCCAAGGCGCTCGCGGAGCAGGGAATCCTGGAGAAGTATGGCGTTCGGCTCATCGGAGCGTCGCTCAACGCCATCAACAAGGCGGAGGACCGCCAGCTCTTCAAAGCAGCGATGCAGAAGGTGGGTATTCCGCTTCCGAGGAGTGGCTATGCCGGCTCGCTGCCAGAGGCCATGGCCGTCGTTCGGGACATCGGCTTTCCCGCCATCATCCGCCCCAGCTTCACCCTGGGGGGCACCGGCGGGGGGGTGGCCTTCAACTCCGAAGAATTCGAGGCCATCTGCCTTCAAGGACTGAAGGCCAGCCCGACGAAGACGCTCCTCATCGAGGAAAGCGTCCTCGGCTGGAAGGAATACGAGCTGGAGGTGGTCCGCGACGTGGCGGACAACGTCATCGTCGTCTGTTCCATCGAAAACTTCGACCCGATGGGCGTGCACACCGGAGACAGCATCACCGTGGCTCCGGCGCAAACGCTGACCGACAAGGAGTACCAGCGGCTCCGCCAGGCGTCCTTGGCCATCATCCGGGAGATTGGCGTCGACACCGGCGGCAGCAACATCCAGTTCGGCGTAAACCCGGTCGACGGGCGGATGGTGGTCATCGAGATGAATCCTCGGGTCAGTCGCTCTAGCGCGCTGGCATCCAAGGCCACCGGATACCCCATTGCCAAAATCGCGGCGAAGTTGGCGCTCGGTTACCGCCTCGACGAGTTGAAGAATGACATCACCCGCGACACGCCGGCCTCCTTCGAGCCCACGCTGGACTACGTGGTGGTGAAGGTCCCGCGCTTCAACTTCGAGAAGTTCCCGAGCGCCAACCGCACCCTGACCACCACCATGCGCAGTGTCGGCGAGGTGATGGCCATTGGACGCACCTTCAAAGAGGCATACATGAAGGCGCTCCGGAGCATGGAGACCAACCCGCTCACCTTCTCCGCTCCGGAACTCCCCACCGACCCCGCCGAACGGGCAGAAGCCCTCAGGGACGGGGTGCGGGTTCCACGCCCGGAACGCCCGGCGATGCTCTTCCAGGCGTTTCGTGAGGGGATGACGGTGGAAGAGGCGCACGGCTTATCGGCCATCGACCCCTGGTTTCTCCGCCAGCTGAAGGAGCTGGTCGAAGAGGCGAGCGCCATTGCCGCCGTCGGGGGCCTCGACCGGCTCGATGACGCGGTCCTGCGCCGGGCAAAGGCCGACGGACTGTCCGACCGGGCGCTCGCGCAGCTGCTGGCCACGAACGAGGGCAATGTGCGCGCCCACCGCTGGGAGCGCGGCATCCGGCCGGTCTACAAGCGGGTGGACACCTGCGCCGCAGAGTTCGAGGCCTACACCCCGTACCTCTACAGCAGCTACGACGAGGAGGACGAGGCGCCGCCCACCGACCGCCAAAAGGTCCTCATCCTCGGCTCGGGCCCCATTCGCATCGGGCAAGGCATCGAGTTCGACTACGCCTGCGTCCATGCCGCCTTCGCACTCCGCGCCGCCGGGTACGAGACGGTGATGGTGAACTGCAACCCGGAGACCGTTTCCACGGACTACGACACGTCGGACCGCCTCTACTTCGAGCCGCTCACCCTGGAGGATGTGCTGGAGATTGCCGCCCGGGAGAAGCCGCTGGGCGCCATCGTCCAGTTTGGAGGACAGACTCCTTTACGTCTCTCGGTGCCGCTCGAGCGTTCCGGACTCCGCATCCTCGGCACCAGTCCAGATGCAATCGACCGCGCCGAGGACCGCGAACGGTTCTCGCAGCTGATTGAGAAGCTGGGTTTGCAGCAGCCTGAGAATGGCGTCGCTCGCAGCGCCGAGGAGGCGTTTCGCACCGCCGAGCGCATCGGTTACCCGGTGATGGTGAGGCCGTCCTACGTGCTAGGCGGACGGGCCATGGAGGTGGTGTACGACGCCAGCTCGCTCGAGCGCTACATGCGCGAAGCGGTGGCCGCCAGTCCGGAGCATCCGGTGCTCATCGACCGATTTCTCAAGAATGCCATCGAGGTGGACCTGGACCTCATCGCGGACTCCACCGGAGATGTCCTGGTGGGGGGTGTCCTCGAGCACATCGAGGAGGCGGGGGTGCACTCTGGGGATGCGACCTGCACACTGCCGCCCCACTCCTTGGCCCCCGAGCTGGTGGAAAGGATGAAGGACTGGGGGGTCGCGCTGGCTCGCGAATTGGGCGTCGTCGGACTGATGAATGTCCAGTACGCCATCCAGGGCAAGTCGCTCTACGTCCTCGAGGTCAACCCCCGCGCCTCCCGAACCGTCCCCTTCATCTCCAAGGCCACCGGCGTGCCGCTGGCGAAGCTGGCCGCCCTGTGCATGGTGGGCAAGACTCTGGCCGAGCTCAATCCGCCTCGCGACGTGGAGCGGCGACACGTGGCGGTGAAGGAGTCAGTCTTTCCCTTCGCCCGTTTCTCCAACGTCGACGTCATCCTCGGGCCGGAGATGAAGTCGACGGGCGAGGTGATGGGACTCGCCCAGGACTTTCCGACGGCATTCACCAAGACCCAACTGGCTGCCGGCGTGAAGCTGCCCACCTCGGGGACGGTTTTCATTTCGGTGAAGGACGACGACAAGCCAGCGGTGGTCGACCTGGCCAAGCGTCTCCGGGTTCTCGGCTTCTCGCTGTGCGCCACCGGGGGCACGCACCGGTACCTCGCCGGCAAGGGCATCCCCAACGAGGAGGTGCGTAAGGTGAAGGAGGGCCGGCCGCACGTGGTGGACAAGATTGTCGACGGGAAAGTGGCCCTGGTGGTGAACACCACGTTCGGAAAGCAAGAAATCGCCGACAGCTTCTCCATCCGGCGCGAGTCGCTGATGCAAGGTGTGCCCTACTACACCACGGTGCAAGCGGCGCGGATGGCGGTAGGCGCCCTGGAAGCGATGGCCCGGGGACGACTCCCGGTGCTCACCCTGCAGGAATACCTCGCCCGCTGAGCCTCCGTTTGGATTGTCGGGGCGCTCAGCACGGAGCGTTCCCGGAGCTTCTGGGACGTGGCAGGCCCCGGGGCGCCGGTTGCAGGGGAGGGCGCACACGGGAATTGCCCGAGGCAGCGTCCTCTCTTAGTCTGCTTGCTCGCCAGCGAGGAGATGTCGACGCGCATGAGCAGTAGCTCCATCCCCATCACAGCGGCGGGCTTGCGACGGCTCAAAGTCGAGCTGAAGCAGCTGCAGACGGTCGAACGCACGCGCATCTCGCGCGAAATCGAAGTGGCCCGTGCGCACGGCGACCTGCGCGAAAACGCCGAGTACCACGCCGCGAAAGAAAAGCAGTCGCACATCGAAGGGCGAATCATCGACCTCAATGACTGGATTGCGCGCGCCGAGGTGATTGACATCCGCAAGCTCGGAGGCGACCGAGTGGTGTTCGGGGCCACGGTGACGGTGGTCGACCAAGAAACCGAAAAGTCGGTCACCTACCGCATCGTTGGGGAAATCGAAGCTGACATCAAGAAGCGGCACCTCTCGGTGACGTCGCCGCTTGCGCGGGCACTGATTGGAAAGCAAGTCGGCGATGTGGCCTCGGTGCAAAGCCCGGGAGGCGCGCGCGAGGTGGAAATCGCCGCTGTGACCTTCGATGAGCCAGCGGACGACGAAGACACCGCCGGGTGACGTGGCCGTGGGGAGCCTCCGGTAAGCTGGCCGGAGAGTTCCATGGCCAGCGCGCACTTCAGCCCACTCGCGGCACCGCTCCGCTTCCTCGCTCAGCGCGACTTCCGTGCCCTGGGCCGGGTGCGCGGACTGACCGGGCTGCTCGAGGCTTCGCTGAAGGAAGCTCGAAGCGCGGGCGCGCCCGTGGAGGAAGTCCGAGTGCTGTCCGAGGCGTTGGTGGCGGCGCGTGGAGGGTCGCTCGAGGCCCAGGCCGTCGCTCTGCGACGACTCTCCGAATACGTCCAGGCGCCGGGCAGCGTGGTTTCGAGTCCGGCCGAGCAAGGCCCTCCCGCTGCGTCCTCACCGGACCGGCGAGGCCGCCCGGCGAGGGTTGAGCCCCCGGTCAAGGCCGAGGTGGCCTCCGCGCCGCGGCTGCCTCGGCCCCGGAAGGTACGCAGCCGTAAGGCGCCGCCGTCCCAAGCCGAGCCGACCCAGGCACCGCGGACCCTCTCCATTGCACCCCGCGCCGGCCCGTTGGCAGTTCCGCTGCGAGGCTCGGGGATGCGTCTCAACCCGCGGCTTCTGGTTGCGCTGGAGAAGAAGGGACTCGTCCGCGTGGGCGACATCCTCTTCTTGTTGCCGCGGGGCTACGAGGACCGCCGGAGGCTCTCCACCCTCCGGGAGCTTGTCCCCGGCGTGCGCGGCGTGACGGTTGGGACAGTGCGCGCGGCAGGCGAGGTGGTGCTTCGCGCTGGCCGCCGTGTCTTCCAGGCGGTCATCGCCGATGCCTCCGGGAGCATGGCGCTGACTTATTTCCAGACCGGGCCGTGGATGAAGGGGCGTTTCCCTTTGGGGCAGCGGCTGATTGTCTCCGGTGAAGTGCGGGTCTCACCGGCTGGCCGGGAGATGGTGCATCCCGAGGTAGAGCCGGCCGACGAAGGCCAGGGGGCAGCCGTCCATTTTGGTCGCATCGTTCCGCTCTACCCGGGTTTCGAACGGCACGAGCAACGGCAGATGCGTGCGTTGGCCCATGTGATTGCCAGGGACGCGAGCCCTGCCGTGCCGGACCCGGTTCCGCCTGCGGTGCTGCAACGGCTGGGGCTCCTCCCGCTCCAGGAGGCCCTGCTGCGTCTGCACAGCCCGCTAGGGGATGACGACCTCGAGGCGCTCGGTGCGCAAAGGAGCGCGGCACACCGGAGGCTGGCCTTCGACGAGCTCTTCTTCCTCCACCTCGGCCTGGCGCTGCGCCGGCAGGTGGTGAAGAGCAGTCCTGGCATTCGCTTCCGGGTGGATGCGGACCGAATGTCACGCGCCCGGGCGCTGCTCCCCTTCCGCCCGACGGGAGCGCAGGAGCGGGCAATGGGTGAAATCGCGCGGGACATGGCGCGGATGGAGCCGATGCATCGCCTGCTTCAAGGGGACGTCGGCTCGGGAAAGACGGCCGTGGCAGCCATGGCCGCCTCCCTGGCGCTGCAGGACGGCTGGCAGGTGGCGTTGATGGCGCCGACGGAGATTCTCGCCGCGCAGCACTCCGTCACCTTGGCCAACTTTCTCCGCCCCATGGGGGTGGAGGTGGCTCTGGTGACTGGTACCGGCGCCGCCGCGGACCGCCGCCGCGCCCGTGAGCTGGTTGCGTCCGGGAAGGCAGCGGTGGCCGTCGGGACCCAGGCGCTGATTCAGGAGGGGGCGTCCTTTCAGCGGCTGGGACTCGTGCTCATCGACGAGCAACACCGCTTCGGTGTCCTGCAGCGTCAAGCGCTCGCCGGCAAGGGCGTGCGACCGGACGTGCTGGTGATGACGGCCACGCCCATTCCTCGAACGCTGGCGATGACGCTCTACGGCGACCTCGACTTGAGCGTTCTCGACGAGCTGCCCCCTGGCCGGACGCCCATCGCCACCCGCGTCCTTGCGGCGCGAGAGCGCGCCAAGGCCTGGGCGGTCCTGGAGGCGGAGCTCGCCCGAGGGCACCAGGCCTATGTCCTGTTTCCACTGGTCGAGGCCTCGGAGAAAATCGACCTTCAGGATGCGACCCACGGTGCCGAGGAACTGCAGGCCGCATTCCCCTCAGCACGGGTGCGACTTCTCCACGGTCGGCTGGCCGCCCGGGAGAAGGATGAGACGATGGACGCCTTCCGGCGCGGCGAGGTGCAGATTCTGGTTTGCACCACCGTGGTGGAAGTCGGGGTCGATGTGGCCAACGCCACGGTGATGGTGGTCGAGGCGGCGGAACGCTTTGGGCTGTCCCAACTCCACCAGCTCCGAGGGCGGGTGGGACGAGGCACCGCGCCCGGACATTGTTTCCTGGTTTCCGGCTTCACCGGGGGGCCGGAGGCGGTGGCGCGACTCCGTGTCCTCGAGGAGACGAGCGATGGATTCGTCGTGGCCGAGCGCGATCTCGAACTCCGTGGCCAGGGCGAGTTCCTGGGCACCCGCCAGAGTGGCATCCCGGAGCTGGCCGTCGCGAACCTGGCGCGCGACCAGGCGCTCTCGGCCGTCGCCGCCGAGGAGGCTCGGGCCATTGCCGAGGCTGACCCGCTTCTCTCCCGACCTGAGCACGCACCGCTGGTCCGGGCGCTCGAGGAGCGCTGGGAGGGCCGCCTGGCCCTGGCTGGCGTTGCCTAGGTAGGCTCCTTGGTCAGCCTTGATGGAAGACCCACGGCTCATCGACGCGCTCCGCGCGCAGGGAATCCGCGACCAGCGAGTACTTGCGGCGATGACGGCACTGAGCCGTGCCGATTTTGTCGAGAAGGACGTACGCACGCATGCCTGGCGCGACGAGCCATTGCCCATCGGTGAGTCTCAGACCATCAGTCAGCCCTACGTGGTGGCCCTGATGACACAGGCCCTGGCCCTGGAACCCGGCGAACGTGTGCTCGAGGTCGGCACGGGCTCCGGTTACCAGACGGCGGTGCTCCTCAGTCTCGGGGCCGACGTGTACACGGTGGAGCTGCGCCCGATGCTCGCTGAACGGGCGCGCCGGCGGCTGACGCAGACCTTCCCCCAGAACCTCCATACGCGGGTGGGAGATGGGTGGCTGGGATGGCCGGAAGCTGCGCCCTTCGACGCCATCATCGTCACGGCGGCGCCGGAGGAGATTCCACAGGCGCTCCTCGCTCAGCTTCGGCGCGGTGGACGCCTGGTTGCCCCGGTGGGACCGCCAGACGCACCGCAGCAGCTGGTGCGCGCCGTCCGGCAGGGCGATGATTCTCTTGCCACTGAGGCGCTGCTCAGCGTCCGCTTCGTCCCGATGACGCGAGGCACCGCGCGGTCCGGCTGATAGGCTTCCTTCGACCATGACTGCCTGCCCGGTGTGCGATGCCCCTGCCCTGGCTCGGGTCTGTGACGTGTGCGGCCATGCCTTCGCGGCAGCGAACAATCCGGACGTCGAGGTCTTCCGGCTGCCGGACCTCGAGCTGCCGCCGACCGCCGATGGTCCGACGCCCGTTGTCCCGCTTTCCGAATTGGAGCCTACCCGCTTCGCCAATACCGCCGTTGCTGCCGACTGGTCCGAGGTCGACTGGGAGCGGACCTCCGTTGCCGGAGTGCCCGACGTGGCAGCCGGAGGGCTGGCCGAGTTGGACACCGGCCGCGAAGTGACGCCGCCCGAGCCGACGGCGCCGACGGGGGGCCCGGTGACGTGTCGGTACTGCCGGCACGTGCAGGCATCGGGGCTGATGTGCGAGGTCTGCGGGATGCGGCTGCCGTGGAGTCTGCGCATCGCGCCGTCCGTCGCTCCGCTGGCGGACCCCGACGCGCTGGTGCGCTGCCAACGGTGCGGAGAGCGGACGTACCAACGCGAACGGTGTTCGAGCTGCGGCGGCCTTCTGAGCAGTCCGGTGTGAGCGGACCGGGGCTTGGCCGCGTAGCCCACGGCTGGGGTAGGGTACCTACCCCCTCTTGGTCCCCTCCGAGCCGCCAACTGCCCTAGACGCTCGACGCGTCGAGCTCGAGAGCCTTCGGGCTCAGCTCGCTTCCCGGGCAAGTACCGTCCATTTTGCGCGCACGGGCGTGTCGTTGGTGGTGGCCTTCATCTTCACTGGCGCCGCTGCCAAGCTTTTCTGGGATTCCATCCGCTTCCCGCGATTGGGCCTCGTCGCTCTCCTCGTCGCGTTGGGGTTGGTTGTCTATGCCGCGGTCCACTACCGGCGGGGAAGGCGCGAGCTGACGCGAGAGCTCGCTCTCTTCGAGTCGCTGAAGGGAGTGCGGCACTCGCTGCGGCTCGACGACCCGGCATCACTTCTCCCGCGATGAAGCGCCGGGGGCGCTTCGTCGTCCTCGAAGGGCTGGACGGCGCCGGGACCACCACCCAGTCCGCGCGTCTGGCCGCAGCGCTTCGGCGCGCCGGGCGCCGGGTGGTGCTCACCCGGGAACCGTCGGACGGCCCGGTGGGGGCGATGCTGCGGCAGGCGCTCAACGGGCGTCTGCGTCGTCCGGGCGGCAGGATGCTCTCCGACGCCGCCTTGGCGCTGCTCTTCGCCGCCGATCGGCTCGACCACCTGGCGTCCACTGTGGAGCCGAGCCTTGCCTCCGGTGCCGTGGTGGTGTCGGACCGCTACGTCCTCAGCTCTTTCGCTTACCAGGGACGGGTCCTCGACCCGACGTGGGTGGAGGCGCTCAACGCCAATGCCCGCCCCCCGGACTTGACCCTGTTCCTGGAAGTCCGTCCCCGCGTCGCGGCCACCCGGCGTCGGCTCCGGGGGGGACCCAAGGAGCGCTTTGAGGACGCCCGCACCCAAGCAGCGGTGGCACGCGCCTACGACGCCGTGGTGGCTCGCCACGCCAGGAAGCACCACGTGCGCCGATTGAATGGCGAGCTGGGCGTGGAGGCCGTCGCGAAGCAGGTGCAAGCGGCGGTGGCCGGCCTGCTTCCCGGCCGGACCGCCCGGACGAAGCGGCGGGTGCGCTAGGCTTGTGCCCAAGGCTCCATGGAACCGAGCGTCGCCGCAGCGGTCGTGATTGGGAATGAGGTGCTCAGCGCCCAGGTCCCCGACGAGAACGGTGCCTACCTGATTCAGCGCATGCGCGAGCGTGGCATCGGCCTGCGCTCGCTGAGTGTCGTTCCCGATGAGGTGGATGCCATCGTCGACGCTGTCGTGCGCGCTCGTCGGCTCGCGCGCTGGGTCATCACCAGCGGCGGGATTGGGCCAACTCACGACGACGTCACCGTCCGGGCAGTGGCGCTGGCGCTCGGACGCCGCGTGGTGCGGCTTCCGGAGATGCTGGCGCTGCTCGAGGCGCACTACCCGGAGGTACACACCCCCGAGGCACTCCGGCTGACAGAGGCGCCGGAGGGGACGCAGCTGCTGCTTCAGGAGGGCTCCTGGTACCCAGTGCTGGCCTGCGAAGGAGTCTTCTTGCTACCGGGGGTGCCCCCGCTCTTTCGCCGGCAGCTGGAGACGGTGCTCAAGACCCTTCCCGTCCGGACCGTTTTCCAGCGGGCGCTGTACCTGGGGCGGAGTGAAGCGGAGATTGCAGGCGCGTTGGACCGAGTGGCCCTTCAGACGCCGGGTGTCGGCATCGGCAGCTATCCGCAGTACGGCCCGGGGGTCGACCACCGGGTGCGTGTCACCGTCGAGGGGCCTGAGCAAGGTGCGGTGGATGCCGCCGTGGCGCGACTCGAGCGTGAGCTTCCGGCGGGCACGGTCCTCCGCGTCGACTGAAGGCCGCTAGGGGGTCTGTTCTGGCAGGGCCAGGCCGACCCTGCGCCGCAGCTGGAAGAAAGTCTCAGAGACGGCAAAGGCCATCAGCGAGCGGAGGTCACTGCGCTCGCGCACGGCCAACCGCACCGGGTCCGCCGTTTCCGAGCGGATGCCGGAGACATGGGGGTCTTCCCGGAGTACGAGTTGCAGAGCCACCGCAGGGTCCGCAGCCATCAACATCCCGGCGCGGTTCGCAGCAGTCGATAGGGCGCTGAGAGTGGCCAAGAGGTCACTGCGAGGAGACTCGGCGAGGGCTCGAGCCGCAGGCCCGAGGTCCCGAAGGTTCCGCCGCGAGAGGTGCTTGCGCAGGCTGCGCACCAGCTTCTCGGTGGGGTTGCCCATGCGAGCGAAGCTTGGAACGACCACCCGGACCGCGGCCCCGAAGAAGTTGGCGGTCTCCTCCATGCTGAGCCGGGAAAGCACGGCCGTTCTGTTCAAAAGCCCGAGGACTGCACGCCCAATGAGGAATTTCTGTTCGCGGGCGTTGAACTTCTTGACCACGTCTTGGCCGACGCACAGGGCCTGGGGCTGACTCGGTTCGAGGACCACCAGCCCACGCCGAGCCTGGTAGGCCTCGAATTCATCGACGCCCAGCGTATCGGCCACCATCCGGATGGCCCGGTAGACCGCGTGGTCTGGGCGAAGGCGGTCCAGCCGCTGGTCCACGCCCAGGCTGTCGAAGGAGGGCTCCAGCTGCTTGCCCATGTCGGCACCGGCGGCGCGGAGCACGTCCACCAGGGGTCCATTCGCTTCCGGGCCCTGCAGGAGGGCGAGTTCCTCGGGACTGAGTCGGTCATGGCCGTCTTGGGGCAGGCGGGCTCTCCAGTCGAAGTGAAGATTTCGCTCGCGTTCGGTGGCGCTCTGCAGAAAGACGAGGACCGCGGCGGCACAGAAGGCGCGGTCAAGCAGCCGCGCCTGCTCCCAAATCCGGAACAAAGCGTGCAAGCTCGCGGTACGGGTTGGGTCGACTCCAATGACCGCCCGGTGCGCCTCGACTGCCTGGTCCATGGACGCTGGGTCCTTCTCCAGCAAGATGGCCAGCGCGGCGTGGGCTTCCAGTCCGGTCGGCTGGAGCTCCATGGCTCGCCGGTAGTAGAGGATGGCGCGCGTCTCGTCGCCGAGCACCTTGGCGCACACCTCGCCGAGCTTGGACAACAACCTGGCCGCCCGCGGAGGCGCCGAGGCCGTCGCCTGGGCTTCGAGAACCTGAAGCAGGCTGGCCATCTCGCCGTCGCGCTCCGTAAGTTCCGCTAGGCGGTCCAGGGAAACCGTGTCCTCGGCCCCGAGCTCAAGCGCGCGCCGGTACAGGTCGGCCGCACGCATCGTGTCTCCAAAGCCGCTGTCCATGATCCTTGCCAGCTCGAGCGTGTAGCGGCCGCGAACTTCAGCGTCGTTGTCCAGGTCCAGCAGCCGCTTGAGTGAATCGGAGGCTCCGGTCCAGTTTTCTGAGGCCACGTAAAGCGTCACCAGGCGCTCGAGCGCTTGGGGCAAGCCGGGGTGTCCGGCGAGTGCGGCCTGGAAATGGGCCACGGCTCGATTTGGGTCCCCGAGCCTCTCCTGGAAGAGATACCCGAGTCGCAGGTGGAGTGAGGAGAGCACTTCTGGGTCGCCGCCGAGTCGAACTCTGGCGGTGAAGGACTCGGCCGCATCGGCCCAGCGGCCTTGCTCCATCGCGAGCTCGGCCTTGTCCAAGAGTGCCCCGGCATGCCCCGGGTCAGCGTCGAGTACTCGCTCCAGTGTCGCCAGCGCTCGAACTGGGTCTCCCACTGTTCGCCGCCAGGTTTCCGCCGCCCGATGGAAGGAAGCTGCGGCTCCGGAACGATCTCCGGCAGCGAGCCGGGCCTCTCCTTGTCGCTCGTGAAGTTCGGCGAGATTGGCGGGGTCGCCGCTCTTTGCGAGCAGGAACTCGACCTCGGCTGACGCGTCGAGGTGCAGCGGATCCCGCTCCAGCGCCCGTTGGAACGACTTGAGCGCTCGCTCGGTGTCGCCTAGACGTTCGCGGGCGAGCCGGCCGGCGGCAGTCCAAGCGTCGAGCGAGCTGCGCAAGTCATGGGAGGCAGCGGCCTCGGCCTCTCGGGCGGCGACCGCGGTCGTCCAATCACCGAGCCGTTCGGCAACCCGCCGGATACCCTGCAAGGCAGGCAAGAAGCCCGGGTGCAAGACGAGCGCATCGCGGTACGCCTCCCGCGCTGTCCGGAGGTCGGCGGCGCCAGACTCGGCGGCCTCGGCGAGGCGCATCTGGAGGGAGAGCCGCTCGGTTTCGTCGCGCGTTTGCTCCAGACGCAGCGCATAAAAGGCGAAACGAGGAGCTGGGTCGCCAGCCAGCCGGAGCATGCGGTCGAGCGCGAACGCCACCCGGAGGTCCGTCGGGTCGACCTTGAACGCCGCGCTGAGCTCGCGCGTTCGGCCCTGGAGGTCGGTCTCCTCCCGGTCGCGCGATGCCATCAAGCGAAGTGCCGAGGCCAAACCGGCGTCCGTGACTCGGTCTGCAACCCGTGCTTTCACCTCGGCCCGTCGCCCCGGGTCCGCGGAGCGCATACGGTCGAGCACCAGGAGAGCGTGGAGATTGCGAGGATCGATGTCGAGGGCCTCTTCGGCCATCTGTGCTGCCCGGACGGGCTCGTCGAGCCGGTCAAGGTACAGCCGTGTCAGCTTGAGATAGGCCGCCACCCGGGCCTCGGGAGCCTGGGCCGTCTGAGCCGTTCGCTCCACGGCCGCAAGCAACGCCTGACTGTCTCCTCGTGCGGAGGCCAGCCGCTCCAGGGCGCGGAGCGCACCGGCGTGTGCAGGCGAGAGTTGGAGGACTTCTTCGTAGGTTTCGGTGGCCGCCTCAACGTCCCCCAGCGGGTACTCGCGCAGCGAGGCGGCCTCAAAGAGCACATCGGCACGGTCTCGCGGGTCGGTGCGGAGTCCAGCCTCGCGCAGAAGCACCGCCACCAGCGGACCCCATGCGCCGCGGCTACGGTACAGCCGGCCGAGTGCCCCCAACGCCTGGAGATCACGGGGCGTCCGTTCGAGCACTTCTCCGTAGGTGGCGAGCGCGCTCTCGACGTCCCCCAAACGTCGCTCCTGAAGTTCGGCGACCTTCAGCAGAAGCTGCGCCGCGCGCTCGGGAGCGGTCACTGCAGCCTCGGTCCGGTACAGCGATGCCAAGTCCGGCCAGCGTCCTCCCGCCGCGTAAAGCCGTCCGAGTGCCGTGAGTGCCGGGAGATAGGCGGGCGACACAGAGAGCAACTTCTCGTAGGCCACCACTGCCGCGGTGGGGTCCGACAGCCGCTCGTCCAGGACCGCCGCGGCTCGATGCCGAAGCGCTACGATTTGCTTCGCGTCGGTGGAGTGAGCCGCCTCCCGCTCCAGCAAGTCTACGAGGTCGCGCCAGCGGCCCAGCTTGTCCGCCAGCTGTTGGGCGTGCCGCAGAGAAGGCAGATGATTCGGCGAAAGGTCCAGCGCACGGTGCAGGCATTCCAGTGCCCGTTCCAAGTCGCCGATGCGGGCCTCGTACAGGCTGGCCAGCGTTCCGAGTCGAGCCACTGCGTCGGAGGGGCCCTCCGCTTGCAAGACGTCTTGCTCGAGCATTACGGCCAAGTCCACCCACCGCCCCAGCCGCTCGAAGAGGCGCTCCAACGCCTGTTGTGCTGGCAGATACGCTGGGGCGAGCAGCGCTGCCTGCTGATAGCGGCTGATGGCACCCTCTGCATCGTGAAGCCGGCTCTCGCAGATTTCCCCAGCGCGGTAGTGAATGGTCGCCTTGGCGCTGGCCTCCGCGGTGACCGCCAATTCGGCGTCGTACACCTCAATCAGTCCCGGCCAGTCTCTCCGGCGGGCGTGTAGCCGCCCCAGGCCCGCCAGCGCAGCGGCGTTGCCGGGCACCCGGGCCAGGATTGCCCGGTAGCATTGAACGGCCCGTTCGTCTCGATGCAGCGACTCCTCGTACAGCGATGCCAGGCGGAGGTAGAGCGCCACCGCTTCCGCCTCGTCGTGAACAGTCTCCGCCAAAGCACCGAGCACATCGGCCAATTCCTCGGGTCGCCGCTGGTCGGCGAGCAGGGCGGCCATCGCCGAGAGCACCAGGGGATTGCGCGGTTGAAGACGCCGTCCCGCCTGGAGGGCGGCCAGAGCATCCTCGGGGCGTCCCAGCCGTTCGTAGACGCGCGCCAACTCGAGAAAGGCGGCACTCCCTTCGGGGCCAGAGTTCTCCGCTTCGGCGGCCAAGACGCGCAGCAACTCGTCGTCGCGCTGCTCTCGAGCGGCCACCCGGGCCAGCGCGGCGAGCAGCACCGGGTCGCTGCGGTCCAGGGCGAAGGCCTCGCGGAAGGCCTCGGCCGCGCCGTGCTGGTCCCGCAGCCGCTCCTCGAGGAGCAGGCCCGCTGATAGGAGTGCCTCGGCTGCCACCCGAGGGTCCTCCACCGCACGTGCCAGCAACTGGAGGGTATCGGCGAGTGCGCGTGGGTCACCGCGCGCCGCCCAGATGCACGCCAGCTGCGAAAGCAGCCCGACGTCGCCCGGTTGGGCAGCGACGACCTCGCGAAAGGCGGCGGCCGCATCCTCGCGACGGTCCAGACGATCGTCGAGAACCAGCGCGCGCTCGTAGAGGAGCGCGGTCCGGGCCCGCCCCGTTTCAGTCGCTTCCAACTCCGCATCGAGCAGCTGGAGCACCAGTTGCCAGTTACCGACGTCGGAGAAGATTCGGCGCGCCGCCCGTATGTTTTCAACGAAGCGTGGGGCCAGTCGGTAGGCGGCTTGGAAGGCCGAGGCGGCATTGCGGGGGTTGCGCAGGGGGTCCTCCCAGAGGAGGCCCAACTCGTGGAAGAGGAGCGCCGCTTCCGGTCCGTCACCCAGCGCCCGAGCCTCGCGTTCGAGCGCAGCGATGCGCGCGCGGACCTCGTCCACCCGGACCTCTGCTCCACCGACAGCCTCGGAACCCGGGGCGTCCGGGCTGGTGTTGCTTCCAGGTTCCGAGTCTTCGCTCATGGCGCTTGGCACCGAGGCCTCTGAATTAGGCAGAGGCAGCACGCACTGCCGCCGAAAGCTCGCCAGAGTCAATGAGTGCGGCCACCGTGGTCACGTCCCTGTGGACTTCGCGGTCCTGGTTCAGTGTCGGGACATGGCTGCGTACCAGACGGTGCGCGGCGTGAACTCCACGCCCCGGGAGGAGCGGAGCTCGGAGGTCCAAGGCCTGTGACGCCACCAAGATCTCGATGGCCAGGCAAGTGCGCGTGAATTCGGCCACCTGGGCCGCCTTCAGCGCGGCCGTCATGCCCATGCTGACGTGGTCCTCACGCCCAGCTGAAGAGGGGATGGAGTCCACTGACGCCGGATGGGCAAGGATTCGCGACTCGGCGACCAGCGCCGCGGACGTAACCTGGGCAATCATGAATCCGGAGTTCAAGCCTGAGTCGCGCGCGAGGAACGGTGGCAGCCCGCTGAGCGAGGGGTTGACCAACTGCTCGACACGTCGTTCGCTGACGGTCGAGAGCTGGGTAAGGGCCATCGCCAGGACGTCCAGAGCGAGCGAAACGGGCTGTCCGTGGAAATTCCCGCCGCTGACGATGAGCTCCTCCTCGGCGAAGACGAGGGGATTGTCGGTGGCACTGTTCACCTCAACCGCCAGAATCCGGCGGCAGAAGGCGATGCCCTCGCGTGCCGCGCCGTGTACCTGCGGCATGCACCGGAGCGAGTAGGGATCCTGAACCTTGGCGCAGTCTTTGTGGCTATCCACAATCTCGCTCTTGGCCAGCAGCGCGCGGAGATGCGCAGCGCAAGCCTCCTGGCCAGGGTGGGGCCGCACCTTTTGGATGTTGGGCAGAAAAGGTCGGTGGCTTCCGAGCAGCCCCTCCAGCGTCATCGCGCCCGCCACGTCGGCGAGCTCACTCAAGGACTCGGCGCGAAGGAGCGTTAGGCTGCCAACCGCGCTCATCGCCTGGGTGCCGTTGACCAGGGCCAGCCCCTCCTTGGCCTCCAGAACGACGGGCTCAAGTCCCGCTCGCGTGAGAGCCTCACCTCCCGGAAGTCGCTCTCCCCGGTAGAACGCCTCTCCCTCTCCGATGAGAACGAGTGCGAGGTGGGCCAACGGCGCGAGGTCGCCCGAAGCGCCCACGCTGCCACGGGCCGGCACAACCGGCACCACGTCGCGGGCGAGCATTGCCAGCGCGAGCTCGAGGGTCACCAGCCGGATTCCAGAGTAGCCCTTGGCGAGCACGTTGCAGCGAAGGAGCAGCAGAGCGCGCGCCTCGGGGAGCGGAAGCGGCTCCCCGACTCCGGCCGCGTGCGACAACAAGAGGTTGCGCTGAAGGGTGCGCAGGTCCTTCTTGTCAATGCGCACCTCGGACAGAGTGCCGAATCCGGTGTTGATGCCGTAGACGGCTGCGCCGCCCTCGGCCACGCGCTCGACCACGGCTCGAGCACGCTCCACCCGGAGGCGGGCTTCGCCCGAAAGGCCCACCGCAACTCTCTGGTGGGCGACATCCGCGATGCTTTCCAGGCTCAGCGTATCGCCGTCGAGCAAGATCTTGCGTGTGGTTGCCATCTGCGTCAGAAGCCGGCCGTCCGAGAGGAGGACCGTGCAACGTAGCGCACCGTCCCTCCTCCCGTCTAAACGAGAGAGTGGCTCGTTGCACGAGCTATCGCATGAGCTGCTTGGTCCAGAAATTCGGCGGAACTTCGGTGGGCGACGTGGAACGAATCCGCAATGTCGCCCGACATGCGCTCAAGGCCCGCGCCGCCGGTCACGACGTCGTCCTGGTGGTGTCGGCAATGGCCGGGGAGACGAATCGACTGCTGGGGCTGGTCCGGGCGGTGGCGCCAAACCCGAGCGAGCGGGAACAGGATGTGGTGGTCGCCACAGGCGAGCAAGTTGCGGTCGGCCTGGTGACCCTCGCCATCCAGGCCGAGGGCGGTGAGGCGACCAGTTTTCTCGCCCAACAGGTAAGGATTGTCACCGACGGCGTCCATGGGAAGGCACGAATTCAACACATCGATGCTGGTGCGCTTGACCTGACCCTGCGGGCCGGGCGGGTGGCAGTGGTGGCCGGATTTCAGGGGATCGACGACGCGGGCAACATCACCACACTTGGGCGCGGCGGCTCGGACACCACGGCGGTGGCGTTGGCGGCGGCTCTTCACGCCGATGCCTGCGAGATCTACACCGACGTGCTTGGCGTCTATACCGCTGACCCCAACATCTGTCCTGCGGCACGCAAGCTGGAGCGAATCTCTTACGAGGAGATGCTGGAACTGGCGAGCCTCGGAGCGAAAGTGCTTCAAATTCGCTCGGTGGAGTTCGCCATGAAGTACCGCGTCCCGCTTTGGGTGAAGTCGTCTTTCAGCGAGGATCCCGGAACTCTGGTTTGCGAGGAGGATGCGACCATGGAACAGGTCGTCGTCAGCGGCATCGCCCACGACCGAAACGAGGCGCGGATTACGCTGCGCGAGGTCCCTGACAACCCGGGCGTGGCGGCGCGTATTTTTGGCGTCCTCAGTGACCGCCACATCGAAGTGGACATCATCGTTCAGACTGCAGCCCGGGAGGGGCGGAGCGATTTGAGCTTCACGGTGACCAAGCCGGACCTTGAGGCGGCTCGGGAGGCGATGGCGCAGGTGGCGGCTGAACTCGGAATCGCCGGAGTCGAAAGTGACGCTCAAATCGCCAAGGTTTCCATCGTCGGGGTTGGCATGCGTAACCATGCCGGTGTTGCGGCGAGGATGTTCCAGGTGCTCGCCAACGAAGGCATCAACATCCAGATGATCTCCACTTCGGAAATCAAAGTGAGCTGCGTTGTGCACGAAAAGTACACTGAGCTTGCCGTGCGCAGCCTTCATACCGAGTTCGGCCTGGATGCTGAGGCGAGCGAGGGCGTTCGCGGTTGACTCCGCGCTGTGCGGGCCAGAGCGGGTACCGCGCCGGGTGTGGGCAGTCGGGGTAGGTGCGACTGGGCTGTCTGGGGGGTCGAGAGCTGCCCAGGGCCTGAGCCGTGATATGGCTCGAGGTCGTGCAAATCGGCTGCCCTCAGTGCCAGACGCACTACGCACTCGATGACCGGCTGGTGCCGCCCGGCGGGGCGCCCGTCCAGTGCACCCGGTGCGGCCACGTCTTCATCGCCTATCGGCCAGGTGAAGGGCCGGCACCGGGCGCCGCGCCAAAGGCCGGAGCGACATCCCCGCCCCCGACCGGAGGGACCCAAGTCTTCGGGGGTGCGCCTGCGACTCCTCCGCCGCCCGCGCCCGGTAACCGCACGCAGGTCTTCGGCGGCCGGACGCCGGTGGCGACGCCCGCGCCGACCGCCGGGACCCAGGTCTTCGGAGGCCCACCTGCACCTGCGACTCCTCCCCCGCCCGCGCCCGGCAACCGGACACAGGTCTTCGGCAGCCAGACGCCGCTGGCGACACCAGCAGCGCCCCCACCGACTGGCGGGACCCGAGTCTTCGGGGGTCCGCCCGCGCCAGTGGCACCAGCGCCCCCACCGACTGGCGGAACGCAGGTCTTCGGAGGTCCACCTGCGCCGGCGAAGCCAGCAGCGCCCCCACCGAGTGGCGGGACACAGGTCTTCGGAGGTCCACCTGCGCCAGCACCTCCCCCGCCAGCCGCGCCTGGCGGCAACCGGACACAAGTCTTCGGAGGCCCGCCAGTCCCGGGGCCCGCGGCTGCCGCCCCGACCGGTGGGGACCGGACGCAGGCCTTCGCTTCAACTGGCCCGGCCACCCCTCCCAAGCAGCACCCGACGGCCGGCGTGGCCGGGCCGTCCTCCGTGACAGAAGGGGGGGAGCCGCTCCACTCTCAGGGTCCTCCGCCCGCCGTTTCGCCGTCGGCCTCGAGTCCTGAGGGAGGGACACAGTTCTTCGGCGCACCGACAGGCACTTCCTTACCCGCACGACCTCGCACGGGGACGGCCGGAGGCAGCGGTGCGCCGAGCCCCGCAGCGCCGGGTGGCACCGGCGCAGGACGAGTCGAGGTCTTGGCGGGGGTGCCCTCCGCAGTGCAACCCTCACCGTCCGAGGCCGCGGTCAACCGCGCCGGGACGGTCCACTTCGGTGGGGCCGCCGCGCCGCCGCCCGGTGTCCGGTCGGGGGGGGTGATGCTTCCGCCGGAACACCCCAGCACTTTGGCACCGGTGCTTCCGAGTCTGAACCTGCCGGGCTTCGACGGCCGGAGCGCGACTCGCGCGGATGCGGCCGAGTTGGCCCTGCGGCGCCAGTACGAACGACGCAATCGGCTAGCTATCGGCGTCATCCTGACAATCGTTCTCGTCGCCGGCGGCGTTGCAGCGTTTCGTGTCATCCTTCCTAACTTCCAAAGCGCGCCGGCGGCAGCGGTCGTGGAGGAGGAGTCCGCCTTCGCGCAGCTCCGCAAGGATGACCCCACCTCACGGGCCAAGGCAGTCGTTCGATTGAAGGCGCTGGTGGCAGCTCAGCCGCGCTACGTCGAGGCCCAGGCTGCTCTGGCACTGGCCCTGCTCCTCGACTTGGATGACCGCCGGGCGAGTCTCCAACGTTACACGCGCGAGGCGGAAGCGCTCGCCACGCAGAAGGCGCGTCTGGAGGCGGAACGTCCCGGTCCAGATTGGCGCGTCCTGGCCAATCGCCTGGTCGATCGAATTGCAGCGCTCAAGGCCAGGAGCGACCCGCTGTTCGAAGATGCCAAGGGGCTTCAAGCTCAGGCCAACGCGGCGTACGCCGCGTTGACGAAGCTAGAGGCCGTTCAGCCCGGGGAGCAACTTGCGCGAACGCGGACCGAAGCGCTCTTCAGCGCCATCGACGGGCGCGACCAGGCCATTGTACTCGCTGAGCGCTACCGCCAGATGGGGGGACAGGACGGCTGGTCCGATGTGGCCAATGCGGAGTACGCCCTCAACACGCGCGTCACTCCCGAGACCTCGACGCAGGCGCTCGAAGCAATGCGGGCGCTACAGAAGCGCGACACCACCTTCCTGCGCGCCTACGTTTTGGGCGGCCGGCTGGCGATGCAATTGAAGCAACGGGATCTGGCAACCAGCCAATTCGAAGCGGCACTCGCCCTCAACCCGGACCATGTCTTGGCGCAGGCGCTTGCCGAGGAAGCCCGGAGCGTCGAGCAACACGAGCACTGAGGCACTAGATGGAGCCACCCGCGGGTTGAGGCGCGAGAACAGGAAAGGCCGTGCGCTGCCCCTGCTGAACGTCGGCCGGCAACAACGACGCAAACGCAACGAAGAGCTGTGCGGTCAAGACCGGTGGGTTGGAGCCCATCGACCCGCGAAGGTAGTCGTTGATGATTTGGCCGGTGCGGGGGTCCGTATGCACTTCGGGGCGGCCGAGGTTCATGCGATAGCGCATCACCCCTCGGCGAACGCGGTGAATAATCGCGACCGTGCCGTCCTCTGACACGGACTCCACGAGCGCGACATGGGTGAGACCATCGTGGAGCAAGCCGTCGTGGTTCTGGTCATACGTGTCCCGGAAGAAGACCAGGTCCCCAGGCGCCGGAACTCCTGAGGCGAAGATTCGCCCGCGCGCTCGCGCGTACCGGTAGAGCGCAGTCACGCCGTTGTCGCCGCGGAGCGCGGCCCCCTGCAGAGGCATGCCCACCGAGGCGTAGATGCCCTCCACCAACCCGGAGCAGTCGTCGGGAAATCTCTGTCCGGGCCAGCTCACCGTGCTTCGTCCCAGGAGCCGTCGCGCCAGCGCGACGGCTTGTTGGCGAGCGTCCGGTGCGGCGTGCCGTTCAGCGAGCGGTGACAGGGTAGGTGGCTCGCGCACCGGTGCGGTGGCGCAGCCCCACGCAGCAACGGCCAGTAGGGGTAGGAGGGGGAAACGGCGCATGGAGACGTGCCGCCCATGGTCGGGCCGCCAAGGCCCTGGGTCAAACTCTCGAGCGGCCTTGGGAGTGGTCGGGGGCCAGCGACCGGCCTACACTCGCTGGGCGCTCCATGGCTGAAAAACCACGCATTGTCGGGATCGACCTCGGAACCACGAATACTTGCGTGGCGTCGGTTCGGAACCGAATCCCCAAGGTGGTGCCCACAGACCGGGGAAACCTCATCTTGCCATCGGTCGTGGCGCTTTCCGCCAAGGGTGACCTCTTGGTCGGAAACGTGGCCAAGGACCAAATGGTGGTCAATCCCAAGAACAGCATCTACGGCGCGAAACGCCTCATTGGCCGCCAGTACAACTCGCGCGTTGTCCAGGAGATGAAGGGCTACTTCACCTACGAGATTGTCGAAGGGCCGCGGGGCGATGCCGCGGTGAACCTGGGTGGTGTGACGTACTCGCTGCCGCAGATCTCCAGCTTCGTCCTGGCACACGCCAAACGCATCGCTGAGCAGTTCCTCGGCGGCCCGGTTCAGGAGGCCGTCATCTCCGTTCCGGCGTACTACAACGACCACCAGCGCCAGGCCGTCAAAGAGGCGGGAAAACTCGCTGGCTTTGATGTGAAACGCATCGTCAATGAGCCCACCGCTGCGGCCCTAGCCTACGGTTTCAACCGCGGGCTGGACCAGAACATCCTGGTCTACGACCTCGGCGGTGGGACTTTCGACGTTTCCGTCCTTCAGGTCACCGGGAACGTCTTCGAGGTGCTCGCCACCGGTGGGGACACATTCCTCGGCGGAGTGGATTTCGACAACCGCATCATCGACTACGTCCTCGCGGCCTTCCAGCGCGAGGCCAAGGTGGATCTCACCCAGAGTCCGATCGCCATGCAGCGGCTGAAGAACGCCTCGGAGGCCGCGAAAATCGACCTCACGTTGATTCCCAACGTGGTCATCGAGTTGCCCTACATCGAGGAGCGCAAAGGCAAGCCGGTAGACCTCCGAGTCCCGCTTTCTCGAGAACAGCTCAATGCGTTGACCCGCGATCTGGTCGACCGAACGTTTGCCATCTGCGATCGTGTTCTGGAGGAAAAGGGCATCGAGCGGTCGACCATCGATGAGGTCATCCTGGTTGGCGGGCAGAGCCGGATGCCGCTGGTACAGCAGGAAATCGCCCGACACTTCGGAAAGCCCGCACGCAAGGGTGTTCATCCCGATGAGTGCGTGGCCCTGGGCGCGGCGCTGCTCGGGGACTCGCTCGGGACCATCGACGCCGTGACGCTCCTCGACGCGCTATCCATGCCGATTGGCTTCGCGCTGCCTAATGGTCGCTTTCGTAAAATCATCGACAAGAATTCTGTCATTCCCCTCACCACCAGCTTCCGGCTGCCAGGGCCGAAGGACCACTCGCCCACCATCGAACTGGACATCTTCCAAGGGGACAGCGAGTTCATTGTCGACGACGAGTACCTCGGCACGGTGAAGGTGCCGGCATCAGCCGCCGGCCGGCGGATCGATTTTCGGCTCAACGAGGAGTGTCTGCTGGAGGTGGTGGTCGATCTTGACGCAGGCCCGCGGCACGTCGCCCTCGCAACGCGCGATACTCCGGACACTCTGAAGCGGGCGCTGGCCGAGGAGCGCCAACGACGCATGACGGTGGCCGCGGCGGCGGCCGACGAACCCAGAGCGGGGCTGATGTCCGGGATCAGGCGTATTTTTGGGCGCGGCTGAGCCCCGTTTCATCCCGGCATGCCCGACTTTCCTTCGCGTGCGTGGTGTGAGGAAGCGCTGCGGCTCCTCGAGGCAGATCCAGAGACCGTTCGGGCTGGACAGGGCTGGACGTCTGCCATTGGCCTTGTCGTGGAGGCCGAGGCCGGCAAGTTGAAGAACCCCTTCGTTGTCTATCTGCAGCCGGTGGATGGGAAGATCGAACGCTGGCGGGTCCTGGTCGATCCGGATGATCTCGACGAGTTCGAACCGGAGTACCGCATCCAGGCGCCTTACAGCGTCTGGAAGGGGTTTCTGCTGGGGACCTTGGACCCGGTGGAGGCCGTCCTTCGCCGGCAGGTGAAGGTGGAGGGAGACCTTCAGCCGCTCGTTGAACGGATGCAGCACAAAGGGCTCGCCGAGCGGGTACTGGGACGCATCCAGACGCGCTTCGTCGACGAGCCCTGACCGCTCATTCGGTACGTCTCGAAGCCGAAAAGCGGAGACCGTCTGTCGATAGTGGAGTCCCAGGGGAACGGCCGGTCGGTCCTCTCCAGTCGGCTCCCGGCACGCGCCGGAATGCAGTAGAAGGGGCTCTGCTTCATGGGAATCCGCAAGACACTTCAGGAACAGGCCTTCAACTTCTCGCGCCGGACGATGGAGCGTCTCCTGGCCGACGACAAGCGAGCTCAAGCCGTCGCCGGTGCGCTGGGTACGGTCCAGCGGGGGAAACGGGCCCTTGACCGTGGCCAGGAAGAAGTTATGCGGGCACTGCAACTCGCGTCAAAGACCGAATTCAAAGCTCTGGGCAGAGCTCTGTCCGGGCTCAAGCGCCGTGCGCGCGAACTCGATGAGCGCCTGTCGGCGGCAACCCCGAAACGGGATTGACAGGGGAAGATTCGTTTGGCACTCATGGCGGCCCTGCCTGAGTGCAGCGGGCGCATAGCTCAGCGGTAGAGCACTGCCTTCACACGGCAGGGGTCCCAGGTTCGAAACCTGGTGCGCCCACTCCACGGACAAGGGTACGGACAACGGCTTTGCGGTTTTCGTTGTCCGTACCGAGGTCAGTGCGCATTGGCATCCTCTGCGGCGCTTTGAGCGGTGACGGGGACAACGTGGGCGTGTGGGAGGCAGTGCTGCACGTCCCCGACGGCATCGAGCACACCTACGCCGTCGCGGTGGACGCCACGCAGAGGCCGCTATCCAGGCGGCGATGGCTGGACCACCTTTGGGCCTCGGTAACTGATGGTGTGCGTGGATTTGCCAGGCTGCGGCGACGAGGCCAGCGCGAAGGGACTTGTAGTCTAGTCAACGGAGACAAGTACAAGCTTCGCGTTCAGGTTCTGGTCCCAGACCCGCACCTGATGGCCGCCGCGGGTGGCGATTTGCTGCAAGAGCTTCAGGCGCGCTCCCTGCTCGACGAGGGACCACTTGCGCCCCGGGAGCTTTAAGTACTCGGCGAGCTTTTCATCGGCGTTAGGCGGATAAAGTTGCTTGACTGTGTTGCGCGAATAGAAAGTCTCACCCTTCCAGTCCATGTTGAACGCGGCGATGGGCTCGCCGGGTTTGGCGTTGTCGTAATACCGCCAGAACACGTCGCGCTGCGTCCAGTGGTGGGAGAGGTCCACCCAATGGCCCCAGCTGAACCAGAGCGCCCAGAGCGTTACGAAGGTCGCGAACACCGAATACAATCCGAAACGCGAACGCCTGATTGCCATAAACGCGATTGACACGCCCGCCACCTCGAAGAACGCGGTTATGAGCGTACGCAGCGTGATGCTGTTGTTGCGGAACGTGAACAGCACACGGGTGAAGAGACTGATGGGGTAGGGGCGGTCGTGCTGGTAGGCGATGAGGTCTGTGAAGAGTTTCATGCCGCCCGTGTAGCCGGGCACGCCCCCCCAGTCCCGCCCGCTCGGGTTCGGGCCCCCGGCAATGTCCTTGGCCACCAACGCGAAGAGAATGAAGCCGATGACCAGCGCCGCCGGGTGCTTGGAGATTCCTTCGTCCCACAGGTCCTGGATGAAAAACCCCATGAGGATGGCGAGGCCCGGCAGCGCCGCGAAGATGTAGTGGGGGAATTTGGTGGCGGACGAGCTGACGAGGACAAAAGTCAGCACCGTCCAGAGGTTGCCAATCCAGATGACGTGGTCGCGCGTGCTCAACTTGCGCGCCTGCGCCTTCACGGCGACGAAGAAGGCCCCGGGAATGAGCGCCACCCACGGGAAGGTGGCGTAGCCCCCCTGCTCCAGAAAGTAGGCGAACGAGGTGTTCGTCTCGGTGGTGTGGACCCCGGCGAACAGTCGCCCGAATTGGTCGTGCCAGAAATAGCGGGTAATGAAGGTCTCACCTTCCTTCTCGCGGCCGCTGGCCATGAGCGTCATCGTCACGAGCCAAGGTAGGGCGACCGCGGCGAAGATGAGCAGCCCGCTCCCCAGGCGCATCCGGTACATGTAGTCGAACAGCACGGGCATCGGCTGGCGCCCGGCCTTGACCTCGGCACGGTACTCCTTGCTCGACAGCCAGGTGACGTGCTTCACCCAGCCTTTGCCGTCGGTCGGGAGCACGCAAAAGAGGGCGTAGAAGATGAGGATGCCAGCCGGCAGCGCCACGCCCAGGAGCTCCTTGGCGAGCGTGCCCAGCCCGCAGAACACGTAGAACCCGTACCACCAGGCCGCTCGGTGTTTCGTCGTCTTGTCGAAGAGCCCGATTATCGCGCACGCCATGGCACAGATGAGGGCGGACTCGAACGGCGTGTCCGTAATCGCCTGCCGCGACAAGAGGAAGTAAAGCGGCATGGTGGCGAGCACGAACGTGGCGGCGTAAGCCACACGCTTGCCCACCGTCCGCGCCAGCGCCACCGCGAACAGGCACAGCGCTGCGATAGAGCAGAGCGCGCAGGGCAGCCGCATTCCCCACTCGGTATAAAGTGCCTCCCTTCCCACGGAATGTGCGGTGCCGACCAGGGACAGCCCAATCACGTCCAGCCACATCAGGAGGGGCGGCTTGGAATAGAAGGGGCCGCTCTCCCAGAACGGGAAGACGTAGTCGCTGCGCTGAATCATCTCCCGGGCTACTTCGCCGTAGTTCGACTCCCACGCATCCCAAAGTCCCACCGCTCCCAGGTAGGGAAGGTAGAGCAGCGCGGAGAGCGTCGCGACCACGGCCACGACCCTGCGGGTCAGGGACCAGGTTTTGAAGCGCGCCCAGAGGGCGCTCGACGTCACTTGGGGGCCGAGCACCATCTCAACGAAGGTGGAATGAGAGGAGTCGTTCTTAGGTTGGTCAGTGTCTGCCACGGCCGGGGACCATATCCAGGGACCTTCAGCAACGGATATGGGACTTCCTGCAGGACGTTGCCGCCACCGTAGGGGTGCCACCCCCATAGGAAGCCGGCAAGATCCGTTCCGAGCATGCTGGCTTGACGCAATATGCGCCGACACACGCGAGCACGATCCAGACTTTCCCAGCTTTCTCAGCGCCGATGTTGGCAACCTGACTCAGAAGCGAATCCATCGTCACGGCTGCGAGTCGTCTTCGTCCATCAGTTTTCTCCCCTCCTTGCGAGCGCGATTTGGGCCCGGCTGCGTTCGTGAATCTTTCTTCGTTGGTTTCTCTAGTTGATGAAACCGGGTTGACCGATGAGGCGACGCAAACCCGGAAGCCCGAAGATGCGTCAGGCCAACGTCAAGCTTGCAGTCGAAGCCATCGCCTTCCTCAAGAAAGCGCTCGGCTTCAGGGCTGCGCCGACCGCTCTCCGAGCGATGGTCGCCGAGCTGCTGCAACTCCCGTCTCAACGCGCTGGAGTTACTTCCGGCTTGCGCTGCATCAAAGGTACGAGCAACTGGCCGCGTGGGACCGGAAGCGTCCGAAGAGAGGCCAATGAGTGAACACGACGACCGCATCGCCCGGCACAAAAAGGAGCGCGAGCAGATGGACTTTCTCGAACTCGTGTCCGACGAGGGGTTGGCAAACATCCTAGATAGACTCCTGGTCAAACACGGCCTGACGCTCGACCTCGCGACGAAGGTCGCCATTCGCAGCGCTGTCCGTCGGTTGCGGAAGAGCGGAGGGTGACTGACCCGGACTTGGCAGGCTTGGCTCCTCGTCCCGGCAGGCATCGAGCACGCTCAAGCCACCGTGCAGGAGTGCGAGCCCGAGGCAGCCGTGGAGGCGGCTCAGGCCCGGGCCGGCGTCGTGTGGCTGGCCTTTACCCTTGGGAGCAGCCGGTGAGGGTGGGTCAATTCCAGCGAGGGCTTCGAGTTGTGGAATGCCGCGGCCTGCTTACGGTGGGAGTAGGCAACGGCCCAAGGGCCAAAAACGAAAGACAATATGCACGCGACGTTTACAATGAGTTTGACTAAGCAGACGCGAGACGCGGCGGACGACCCAAGCACTCCAGCAATGGAATACGTCTTCCGCGCCAAGGACTTTCGCTGGCACGGTCTTAGGATGCTGGTAAGCGTTCCGCTGATTCGAACGCTCGGAAGCGACAGGGAGGCCACCAAGCTTGACTGCGTGAGGGCCTTCGCCACAAAGCAGCCGGAACTGTACGGATGCCTCGATAGCGTGGCCGAGGTACTGAACAAAACCAACCTGGGCCCCGACTCCCTCCGCGGGGAGGTTCAAATGAAGGTCGGTGGTCGGCCGGTACTTGTGCTCGCGCGGGCCGTTGCACTGCCTTTCTCGCCCGAGTCCGGCGAGGAGTATGTCCTTGCGCTGGACATACTCCCCTGGACGGATGCGGACCCTGCACAGCGCGGGCTCACGTAGAGTGACGCCCCGCACACTCGCCACCGCCGCCTACGTCCACGCGTGCGAGGCCTCGCAGCACTTTCGCGGCAAGCGGAAAAAATACCTGCGTCGCGCCTGGAAGATTGCGCACCACTTGCCCCATTGGCCGGACGGTCCGTTGAAAGCGACCGCGCTCGCCATGCTGATCATGCTGCTCTTGGCCGCGGCGCGCGCCAAACCCAAGGGGGCGGTGTGATAATACCGCGAACGCCACCCGGGTTGCAGACGCCGCGTCCCCTACGACGAGAGCGTTCGATCGAACTTGCCACCGAGCGCGCCGGGTCAGGCGCTTCGATAGCTCGACCAGGCCCTCCCAGGCTAACCTCGGATGACGGATTGCTCGAGGAGTACGCCTAGATGCAGCCATGACGTTCCCGGTCCTGGTCCTCTTCCTCGTTCACGTCCTCCTCGGCTTCGGTAGGACGAAACGGGGCCGCGAGCGTCGGCCGCCGGTCGCTCCTCGGGTGCGGCCGGAGGACGCAGCGGTGCGTTGGGTCTCGCCCACGACCTGGAGTGAGCAGGCGCTAGAGCGGTTCTCGAGGTCGAGGCGCTAGTTCCCATCTGTAGCAAAGGGGTGCGGGATAGGATGTTCGTCGTCGGCGTGACGCGGCTGCGCCTCAATCGACGGGTCCGGTTGGCCTTACCCTTCGTCCTCCAAGGAGTGGGATGATCTCGTCGAGGAGTCGCTTCGTCGCGTGGTCCCTCAGGGCTTCGGGGTCATCGCTCTCAGCGGCTAAGCCGAGGTTCACGACATAGAAGGCCATACCGTGCTCGAAAATCCGCGCGCTCGCCCCTTCAACGAGCCTCCCGCTGATCGAGTCGGGCTTCCATTCGGAGTCGCGCTCAAACCACGAAGGCGGCGAGGTCTGGACCCGTTGCAGCATTTGCCGGAGCGTCAGATCGCTCCGAAATGACCACGCGTTCGGAGCCTTGTCCAGCGGCTGCTGACTGGCGATAAATTCCCGCAGGGTTTCCCCCATCAATCGGACCGTGTCGTCTGAATCGGCGTCCGGCGAGATGATCTGGTTCCCCCTCGCCCCGTCGTGAACGACCTCGACTCTGCAGTGCGGCGTAGCAAGGACCCACCGGCTGGCGCCGCGACGGTCGCGGGGGTCGACAACGAGAGCTCGAAGGACCTTCACGAAGAAGGTCAAAACGGCCATTCGCCATGGTCTGTCCTTGTGGTCGACCCATAGGGCCGCAGGGCCGTCGTGGCGCTCGACGATGCGAGCGCGAAAACCCTTCTCGAGGAAGGTCAAGATGGTCGCGAGCCCCGCTCTGTCCTTGAGAATGAGGACGTCGCACACGGACCGGTCCCCCCGCTGGGAGAAGGCAACCGTGGGACCCTTGGTTACTTCGGGCGCGGCCATAGTGTCCTCATAGACTTCTTTCGAGTCTCTTCGGCATCGACGAGTCCACAATACGTGAGGCGTACCGGGCCCTCCTCTTCACGCTGTACGGTCAGATTTTTAGCGCGTTTCTTGCCGTACCTCTGGAGAACGCGCGGCATGGCCGACTCCACTGATGCTCATCCGCCAGGCGTGCAGTGGACGGAGCGGCTGCGGCGAACATTCGTCGCACCGCCAATTCCCATGCGGGCTAGGCACCCTTAGCGTATCGTCTGCGCCAGCCAGAGATTCATCATGAGAGCTTCCGCCCTCGTCGCCGGTCTCGTGCTCTCTTCGTGCGCAACCCAGAGCAGTTCGTCTGCACCGCCGCTCGAAACCGAATTCGGTGGGACCTGGACAGGCGCCGCCAGCTTCGCACTCGCGGGGAAATTTGCGGTGTACTACTCGGTGCCAGTTGTCATCGCCGTCTCGGGTAACACGGTCAGCGACGAGAACATCTGCCCAATGGACACTCGATACTTGACCACCAAATCTGATCGCCTGTTGCCGCCGTCCTTGAAGGCGACGGGCTCAGGAGCGGCAGCGGCGTGGGGAGGAAGCCTGGAGTGTCCCACGGTCGAGTTGATTGGATGCGATGCGGTGGCCGTGACGTACACGAACGCGACGTTGACGCTCAGCGGCATCAACCGACTGACCGTCGTAGCGCTGGGGAAGGCGAGGGGTTGCAACACTTCCTACCCGGTGATTCTCACATTCGTCGGAGCGAAGTAGACGGGGGAGCGCGGATTCGGCCCTCTCGGAGGCCCCATGGCCACTCGGAGTGGGCAATGCGCCTTGGAAGAGCCGCTAGGTTGCAGGCTCTATCAGCCGGAAGGTTTCATGAGGTTGGCCATTCTCGTCGCCTGTCTGTTGCTCTGGTCCTGCGCAAGTTCGACGAGCGTGTCGGCGCCGCCGCTCGAAGGAGACCTCGCCGGGACGTGGACAGGCACCGCGACCCTCGCTCTCGCGGGCAGAAGTCCCATTCCCTACTCGGCGCGGCTTCCGGTCGCAGTCTCGGGAAACACGGCCAGAGTTGCCAGCATCTGCCCGGGGACTGTCGAAAACGCCAGCGTGCGCGGCAGCGCGGTTCGCCTGCCTACTGAATCAGCTCACATTCTGTCGTATTTGAACGCGACAGGCTCCGGAGCTTTCGCGTCTTGGTCAGGCATCCTGGAATGTCCCAAGTTCCAGGTGCGTGGATGTGATGTCCTGACCGTGACGTACACGAACGCGACCGTGGCGCTCACCGACAAGAATCAAGTGACGGTCGTTGCGACGGGGAACGCAGAGGGCTGTAGCATTGCCTACCCAGTCTTCTTTACGTTCGTCGGAGCGAAGTAGCCCGGTGCGGCCCTGCAGTCGGCTGGGCGCCCGAAGGCGTCGCCGAGGAGGGGAGGAAGGCGGAAAGCAACGCTGGGGCGTCGCTGACCCGCTTCGAGCACGCCGTCGCCGACGGGCGCGCAGTCGGTGCGCGCTCCTGCGGTGCTACGGACGGCGTATTTCGTCTGGCGATGGCCCGGATGCTTCAGAAACCGTGCCACGCACATGCCGGGCCTCCGGGCCATCTGAGAGGGCGGTAAGCCGGACAAGTGTCGTCCCTTTGCCTCGAGGCTGCTAATACGTTTGACGGTCGGGTCGTCGGTGTCGCTTCCTCGTGACTCGTTTGTGCAGCTTGGTCGCCCCGTGAATCGCAGCCTTTTCTCTTCACCGAGTCCGCTCATTATGGCCGGCGCACTCGCCGTGAGCTGGGCGTGCTTCCCTGCCTCCGCAGAGCCCACCGGCGGAGCCGTCTGCAGACCTCGCTTGGCGTGGGTTCTGCCTCCCGCGCCCTCGTTTGCTCGCGCTGACCTTGTTCGTGAATTATCGCGGCCCTGTCCGGACGGTCAGGTCCCATCTCCTCTGGGGCGACCGGGATTGAAGGGTTCGCCCGGAAAGTCCTTGAGGGACGCCTCGTCGACGGCCGGAGTCACTTTCCACTATGCGGGCGTCCTTGAAGCCGTCCCGGCATTGGGCGCATCAGGTCAATGGGCCCAGTTTCAGCCCACGGTGACGGCGGCCGACGCTCACTCGTTGGCCGAGATGGCGGTCGAGTCCGCGGACGGAATGCAAATTGTTGAGGTGGGCTGGACGGTCGACCCAGGGCTGAACGGCGACGCGCTCCCGCATCTGTTCGTGTTCCACTGGGTCGACGGTGTGGCGGGGTGCTACAACGGTTGTGGCTGGCAGCAGGTGTCGCGAACGCGCTACCCGGGAATGATCGTGGCGCTCACCAGCGAGCCGCAGCAAGCCATCTACCAATTTTTCAACTCAGCCTGGTGGGTTTGGTACCAGTCCGAATGGATTGGTTTCTTCCCGGCGAGTCTTTGGGGGGGCGATTTCGCAAGTGCGGGATTGATTCAGTGGTTTGGTGAAGTGGCTGGAGTGGCAGAGCCCGGAAGTCAGATGGGCGATGGGCTTCTGCCTTCGCAGACTGGTGCCGCCTTTATGACGAACCTGCAGGTAGAGGATGCGTCGGGCGACAGTCAGACAGCGTCCCTCAGCCCCTCCGGACTCACGGACCCGGCCGCGTACGGATTGACCGTGACGGATGCAGGCTTCCTCTTTGGGGGGCCTGGTTACAACCCAACGGCCGAATGCGGCACCTGCGCGTCGCTTCTGGCCAACTGCGGCCTGGTCGACGATGGCTGCGGCCGCTCGCTCTCCTGCGGCGCGTGCGTCGAGCCAGAGACGTGTGGAGGAGACGGCCAGATGAATGTCTGTGCGCTGCCCAATGGCGGCATGGGTGGGCTACCTTGGACCGGAGGCTACGCCGACGCGGGCACACCGGACGAAGGGAATCCGGACGCAGGCTCAACTGCGACCGGTACTTCTGGTTGTAACTCCTCGGGTGCGGGTGGTTCAGTGCTCCTCGCTGCGCTGGCGGTCGGACTCTTGGCACTGCGACGCCGGGCCTCCAGCTGACAGACGTCCGCTCCTAAGACTAGCGTCACCGCGATCGGCACGAAGTTGCCCGCGGGCATCTCTGGCTCGAATCCATCGGCGCATGATGTGTGCGAAATGCGGTCGCACCGGGAGTAGGCTCGGGTTTCGCGCACCAACCCCAGGAGGGGACTCATGTCGCTATCGAGGAGAGCTCTGCTCGGAACAGGAGTCGCACTCGCGGCCGTTCGCGTCGAAGCCGCAACCGGAGAGAAGAACACCGGGACGACCGTCACTGTGGCGTGTGCCGACCGGATGCCGGAGATCCCGCCCGACCGGCAAAGCGACGCCCAGAAGAAGGCCTCGGCCGAATTCCTAGCCGGTCGTGGAACGCCTGTCTTCGGACCCTTCGTTCCTCTTCTCCGGAGTCCCGAGGTGATGCTCCGGGCTAAGGCCATGGGCGACTACCTCCGCTTCAAGAGCTCGCTGCCACCCAAGCTGAACGAGTTCGCCATCCTGCTCACGGCGCGCCACTGGAGCCAGCGCTATGAGTGGGGTTTCCACCAGCCGATCGCACTCAAGGCCGGTCTGAGCGCGGAGGTTGCGACGGCAGTCGCAGAGGGCCGCCGACCCGAGCGGCTCGACGAGGGCGAGCAAGTCGTCCACGATTTCGTCACGGAGCTGCTCAATCAGCAGGCGGTGTCGGACATTACGTACCAGACTGCTGTGCGCCGCTTCGGCGAGCAAGGGACCATCGACCTCGTCGCCCTCTGCGGCTACTACGTGCTCATGGCGATGGTGCTCAACGTCGCTCGTACGCCATTGCCCAAGAACGCGCCGCCACTCGACCCGTTTATGTGCGCCACCTGAGCGACCAAAGCTCTTCGAGGAACTTGGCCATCGAGCGGAACCGAAGTCGAAAACTTGCTAGATGCGGGTAATCCCCATCGCGTCCGGGATGAGTTCTTGGCTCATCGCGCGGACGCGCGCGGGTCTCAGAACGACGATGGCTAGCGCCGCGGCCACAAAATTAAGGAGAGCTGCCAGGGTGAACACTCCCGTCCAGCCCAACGAGCGCTGGCTGACGTAACTCGACACGGGGATCAGCAGCGATGCTGTGCCCTTGGCTGTGTAGAGAATTCCGTAAATCGTCGTGCAGTACTTCCGACCGAAGATGTCTGCGCACGTCGCCGGGAAGAGGCTGTAGATTTCCCCCCAAGCAAAGAAGACGAGGCCCGAGAGCACGACGAACATTGTCGGGTTGGTGGCGTAGTGCAGAAGGCACAGGATCCCCAGTCCTTCGAGGACGAAGGCGATGAACATGGTGTTCTCGCGGCCGAGGTGATCGGACACCCAGCCGAAGAACGGGCGAGCCAGCCCATTCATGAGCGCGTTGATACGCAGTGCGAACGTGAGCGCTGGCATGCTCAGGCCGATGAGCGTGACCGGCACCTTGGCCACCGCGAAGTCCTTGGCCATCGGGGCGAGTTGGGCCACTGAGATGAGTCCGCCCGCTGCCACCATCACGAACATGGCGTACATTGTCCAAAACATCCGAGTTCGCACCGCTTCCGTCCAGCGGTAGTCCTGCGAGGTCTGCGATTTCCGGACGACCTGCGCTGGCGGAACCTCGCCCGGTCGGGGAGCTCGGAGGAAAGCGCCGAAAATAATCACTGCCAGCCCTTGGGCGATCCCGAAAACGAAAAAGGCCCTCTGGTAGCCCTGCACTTCAATCATCCGCGCGATGGGCGGTACGGTGAGCGCGGTTCCGGCGCCGAACCCGGCAGCCGTCAGGCCAGCGGCGAGCCCACGGCGGTCGGTGAACCATTTGAGCGAGTTGCCTACTGCAGTGCCATAGACTGCTCCTGCTCCCGCACCTCCGATGCCTGCGCCGAGGTAGAGGACGGCCAGTGAGCTCGCCATGGAATTCGTCACCCAGGCAATTGCCACCAGCAGCCCACCTCCGAGCACGACCATGCGCGGCCCAAAGCGATCGATGAGGTATCCCTCGAAGGGGACAAGCCAGGTATCGGTGAGGATGAAAACGGTGAAGGCGATCTGAATGGAGGTGCTGCCCCAATGGAACTTCTGGTCAATGGGGCCGACGAAGAGCG
>Ga0302325_10002070_pt1 | contig 49484 bp, 43 predicted proteins | sample Palsa_T0_2_FD_201948 | JGI IMG/M metagenome (GOLD analysis project Ga0302325, IMG submission 201948) | Peat permafrost microbial communities from Stordalen Mire near Abisko, Sweden - Palsa_T0_2 | ecosystem: Environmental > Terrestrial > Soil > Palsa > Peat permafrost | place: Sweden: Abisko...
TGAAGAAGAATGTCCGGGAGCTGGTGCACTTTGACTTTCACAATCTGAAGACCGAATACCTGCCGCAGGGCAACGACGTCATTTTCTGCCGCAACGTGATGATGTATTTCGACGAAGCGGAGCAGAGGCGGCTGGTGGAGAAGTTTTATCGCTGCTTAAATCCCAATGGATACTTGTTTGTCGGGCATGCCGAGAGCCTGCTGTCGCTGACCGAAAAATTTCAGATGGTGCATCGCAACAGTGGCACGGCCTATCAGCGCGTCGAGGTGCGGGTGTGAGTAGCCCCCCCGAAGACAGGATGACTGAGCTTCGGCAGCTCTTCTTCGAAAGCGCCGGGGAACTGGTCCAGACACTGAACGACGAGGCGATGCGGCTCGAAAAATCGCCGGGCGATGTGGAGACGGCGCGCAGCCTGCGGCGGACGGTGCATACGCTGAAGGGCGACTCGGCCGCCTGCGGCTTCCGGGAACTGAGCGAACTGGCCCACGCGTTTGAGGACGTGCTGGCGCTCGAGAATCGGGCGGCAGCTTCGGTTCCTGAGATTGCGTTGCGAGCGGCCGACGTGTTTGCGGCGCTCCTCGAGGCGTATCGGACGGGAACGAAGCTCCCGAGCATTCAGTCTCTGCGCGCCGATATTGCGCGTCTCGCGCACCCCGCGCCCGGCGGCGCGGCGGCAAAGAAAACAAAAAAGAAAGCCGCCCCAACCTCCAGCCGCTGGTCGGAATACGAACAACTGGCAATCACCCGGTCGTTGGCCGAGGGCAAGCCTGTTTATCACGTGGCGGTGCAGGTGGACCCGCAGTGCGCCATGCCGATCGCAGGACGACAGATGATCCAGTTCGCCCTCGCCGGACTGGGCGAGATTCTGGCCCTCTATCCGGTCGAAGGCAGTCACGAGCCGATTGCTCGCATCGAGGCGGCTCTTGCGTCGGAGAAGCCAGTGGAGCAGATTCGCGCGAAGTGCAGCATTCCGACGATTGCGCTGAAGGTTCGGATCACCGCGCTGCGCATCCAGGCGCGGTCGACAGCCGGGCCTCCGCCGGCTTGGGGTGCCGATTCTGCAAGCCACGCTCGAACCGGCTCTCTAAGCAACGATGAGGTCGCCTCACCGGAGGCGGTCGCTGCCGACCTCGCCAGCGGCATCGCAAATGGCGCCGCTAACAACGACATGTCCTCTAGCGGCGAGGCGCCCGAGGCGCCCGAGGCGCCCGCCGCGCTCGCGACCGGCCCCGACCAGCTGCTGCGCGTGGACGCCGAAAGAATCGACAGCGTGCTCAATCTGGTCGGCGAAATGATCCTGGCGAAATCGATGATGCAGCAGGCGCTGCTCGAATTTGGAGAGCGCTTCCCGAAGGATGTCTTGCGGGGAAAATTCGCCGATGCCATGGCATTCCAGGGGCGGGTCCTGACTGATCTGCAGCATTCGGTCATGAAGATTCGCATGGTGCCGGTCGATCAGCTGTTCCGCCGCTTTCCTCGCATCGTGCGAGACGTCGGCCGCCACTGCGGGAAGGAAGTCGAACTGCTCATCCGGGGCGGCCAAACCGATCTTGACAAAAGCATACTGGATGCGATTGCCGAGCCGCTCACGCACCTGGTCAGAAATGCGATCGGCCATGGGCTGGAGACCGCGGAAGAACGGGCGCGCGCCGGCAAGCGGCCGCAGGGAACCTTGCGGCTGGGGGCTTTCCACCAGGGAAACCAGGTGGTCATCGAGGTCTCCGACGACGGGGCGGGCATCGATTCCGAGAAGGTCCGGCAGCGCGCCCTGTCCCAGGGATTGTTGAGCGCCGAGCAGGCAGCCCGCTTGACCGAAGCGGAGAGTCTCGATCTGATCCTGCAACCGGGGTTCTCGACGGCCGCAGAAATCACCGAACTCTCGGGCCGCGGGGTTGGGTTGGATGTCGTGCAGAGCGTGCTCGGACGCCTGAAGGGAACGATCCAGATCGAAACCGCGCGGGGGCGGGGCACCACCTTCCGTCTGCGCCTTCCGCTGACGCTCGCCATTATCCGGGCGTTGATGTTCCGGGTGGAACGACGACTGTACGCGCTCCCTCTCAACGCGGTCGCGGAGATCACGCGCACGGTCGAGGGAGACATCCATCAGGTGGAGCACTACGACGTGCTGCAATTACGCAACGACGTTTTGCCTCTGCTGCGCCTGGGCCCAAAGCCTCCGGGTGGTCGGGAAACGGCGCAAAGCAAGGTCTTTGTGCTGGTCATCAACAGCGGAGAGCGCAAGTTCGGGGTCATCGTCGACGCGCTCGAGGGAGAAGACGAACTGGTCATCAAGGCGCTCGACGACCAGTCGATCACGACCGACCTGGTGAGCGGAGCTTCGATTCTGGGCGATGGGCGGGTGGTGCTTATCCTGAACATGATCGCCCTGATGGATCGCTTTACGCACGGGCCAGCGGATGCCAACGGGGCGCGTCTGGCGGGCCCGCTGTCGAATGTCGTGTCGACCGCGGCGAGCGTCGACCGCAGCGACCGTCGGGGACAAGGCGCGGCCGGGGGTCAGGCATGAGCAACCCGGTGCGGGTCCTGGTGGTCGACGACTCGGCCCTGATGCGCAAGTTGATCCCCAAGATCCTTGAACGGGACGCATCGATCGAGGTGGTGGGTACGGCGATTGACGGCCATTTTGGATTGAAGAAAATCGAAGAACTGGCGCCGGATGTGGTGACGCTCGACCTCGAAATGCCGGGAATGAACGGGATCGACGCGCTCAAGGAAATTATGCGGCGCTGGCCGACGCCGGTGATCGTGGTGAGCTCGCACAGCACAGCCGGGGCGGCGATCACGCTCAAAGCGCTGACGCTTGGTGCGTTCGATTTCGTGGCGAAACCGAAGGATGTTTCCGCGCGCATGCCGGAAATTGCCGACGAACTGATCAAGAAGATCAGGGCCGCGGCGCAGAGCGGGGGCGTACAGACGCAGTTCCTGCCCGGGGAAGTCGGGGGGAACCAGCCGAGCAAGCTGCGGCCCATCGCACCGACCCACATCGTCGCCATCGGCGTTTCGACGGGTGGTCCGAACGCCCTGCAATACTTATTCTCGAAGCTGCCGGTGGAATTTTCGGGCAGCATCCTGGTGGTGCAGCACATGCCGGATGGGTTCACGGAACTGTTTGCCAGGCGACTGGACGAGAGTTGCCCGATCCGGGTGAAGGAAGCGCAATCGGGCGACTTGCTGGTGGCCGGGCGCGCGCTGATTTGTCCGGGGAACCGGCATATGAAAGTAAAAAAATTGCCGCTGGGCAACGTAGCGTTGCTGGGGGATGAGGCTCCGGTGAACGGACACCGTCCGTCGGTGGATGTGTTATTTCACAGCGTGGCCGCGGAGTTCGGTTCCCAGGCGATGGGCGTGCTGATGACGGGCATGGGAGAGGACGGGGCGGCAGGACTGGGCGAGATCCGGGCAGCCGGCGGATTCACCGTGGCGCAGAGTCAGCAAACGTGCGTGGTTTTCGGCATGCCCAAGGCGGCAATCGAACGCGGATTTGCGATGCGGGTGGCGGACCTTCAGGAGTTGCCCAGTATTTTGCAGTCGCAGTGCGCTCACGAACGCGGCGCGGGGGGACGGTATCAAGTGGATTCTGGCGACGTCAAGCGGGCAACCAGTACCGGAAGTAACTAGAGTTACCTACCAAAGGTAGGTAGATCGTGGTTAAGTGGTAGTTGGGGAGGAGTGTCATGGAAAAGTTTGCGCCCATAACACGGAGCGAGGACGGACAAGCGGTGCGCTATCTGATTGTGGATGACTCCGTGTTCGCCCGCAGGAACCTGGCCCGGATGGTCGAAAGCTTTGGCGGGCAGATAGCCGGGGAGGCTGGCGACGGAGTTTCTGCGATCAAGGAGTACGAACGGGTGACGCCCGACATCGTTCTGATGGACATCACCATGCCACAGATGGAAGGCATTGAAGCAGCGGAGAAGATTGTGCGCGACCACCCCAACGCCCGTATCGTCATGGTGTCGTCGGTCGGTTACCAGGAGAACATCGTGGCCGCCTTGCAGCGGGGCGCCCGTCACTTTGTGCAGAAACCGGTGAAGCCGGAAGTTCTCTATGAAGTCATCAAGTACGTGATGCGGGACGACGGAACGACGGCCCGCGGAGCTGGAGCATAGTCGATGCGGATGGACTTGATTCAGCCTTTCATCAACGCAGCCGACGCCGTCCTGGCGCAGGGCCTCGAGTCGCCCATTTCGATCGAGAACCTGAGCATGGAAGAAGAGGCGTACCGGCGCAAAGGGATTGCGGCCGAGGTGTGCCTCATGGGCGAGATCGAAGGGCGGATCATTTTTGATGTGGACCCGGCAGCCGCGGTGCAACTCGCCAGCCGCCTCGCCGATGTCAAGGTCTCCGAGGCCGACGAAGAGCTAGTACGGGAGGCGGTGTGTGAGCTGGCCAACCAGATCATTGGCAACGCCATCAGCACGCTCAACGATCAGGGATTCCGCTTTCACGTACGTCCACCAACCCTGCACACCTCCGAACAGGGCAGCAAGAGCAGCGAAGATACCGAAGCCCTGGTGATGGTCTTCAATACTTCGAGCGGAAACGTCTTCATGAATGTGGCGCTGCGCCACCACTGCCCAGGGGCGCTCGAACAGGCTGCGGTCGCGGGATAAGGAAACACTCTAGACTCAGCACTTCACCCTCAGTTTTCCACCCTTCCCTTTCGGGATTTGCCTTTCCGCAACAATCACCGTTTCCGAGCAGAGTGTTCAGCATACTTCGAACTCGGAAGCGAACGTTTCTCTGCGGGCGGGCTACGTGCCCAATGCCCAAGGCTGGTTGCGGACACTCAGGGTCCGGCGAGCAAAAAAACCGGATTCTGCGGCGGGTTCTGCGGGTTCGGCGGAATCGGCGATAGCGTACCGATGGGGGCTGGCAGATTCAGGACATAAGTCTCGCTGCTGGTGTCGACGATGTTGACATTGCCGCCATCGCAACTGGCCAAATAGGCGCGGGAACTGTCGCCGCCGACAGCCATGGTCAAGCGAAATCGCGGAGCGCGCGGGGTCTGCGCCGGCGAGCAGAAAGCGTTGTAGGCGGCCGATCCCGGAATGGCAATCGAAGTTTCGACGGAGTTACTCATGGTGTTGACCACCGTCATCTGCGGACAGATATTTGGGGCGGCACCGGTTCCCCCACCGACATATTGGTCGGTCGGAGCATTCGCTACTTCAAACGTTCCTCCGCCAACCGAGAGAATCACGAAGGTGCCATTGAAATCGTTCGGAGTCGCTCCCGAAACGGTGATGACCATCCCGGGAAGCAAGTCAGGAGTTCCCGGCTGCAAACTGTAGGTGTAGGTTGTATCGACACCGTTCGAACTAATTGGAGTCGATATCGTCACATCGACTTCGAACGACGCATACGAGCCGACGTAAGCGCGTGAACCGTCCGGCAAGGAGGCCACCGCGGTTGGGGTAACCGCGCCAGGGCTAAAAGTCGAACATACGTCGCCCGGCGCGCGAGCCGCCGCCGCGACCGGAGAGATCAAGATCGGGGCGCCGGTGAGAACCACGGGGGTCGACTGCGAGACATCCAGTATGGTCAATTGGCCCTGGGTGGCGGACTGGCTGAACCATGGTATGTACAACCGGTTCAGATTTCCGTCGTAGAGCATGGAAGCGGCGCCAGGGACATTGACGCTGGCATCGATCACGCTGTCCGGGCCGGCCGTCGAAGTGGTGTCGATTGTGCTCACCACCCCATTGCCGTTGAGCACATACACTCGCTGGCTGTCGGAGCGCGCGCTCAGCCAGAGCGGCGCATTGAATGAACCGTTGATGGTCCGTGTTGTCAGGTCAACGGTATTGGTAATGGTGAAGCCGTCGACTGTGCCGTCACCCTGGTTCGCCACGTAGACCTTGGTGTTGTTGGGCGTGACGGCAATCGCGTCCGGCATGCTTCCGACTGCGATGGTGTTCACCAGGTTGTTGCTCGAGATATTGATCACTCCCACCGAGGGCGGTGTGTAGCCCGGTAACGACACATAGGCGATCGCGGCCGATGGGGCAACGGCGACAAAGTTCGGCGCCGAATTGGCCGGCAGGCTGATGGTCGTGGTGCTCGAAATGGTCGTGCTACCGAAGTTCAGCTTGGTAATCGAATCGGACAGTGCGCCAGTCACCGAATGGTTCGCAACCAGGATCGCGCTGGCGCTCTGCTGCACGGCGTAGACCGGAGCGAGACCCACGTTCGAAACGCTTACGTCGGTGTCGCCCGAAACATCAACCACCATGGCGGTTCCGGCCACGACGGTTCCATTGTCGTTGATTGACACCACAGTGTGGGCAGCGGCGGGGTTCGGAAACACGGGAGGATTGGGGATAATGATTGGACGGAAAGTGTCGCCGCACCCACTAATGACCAAGTAAAGAGACAGCGTCAAGCCCAGCCAGAGAAACCGCTTCATTCAAACTCCACAGAAGTTAGTATTACGCGGAATCCGATATTGTATCGGGAACCGGGTCGAGAGGGGAAATCGGACGATGCGTCGCCGATGCAACTTTTTTTCCTGCCGCTATGGTGAGAAGCGCTTCGGGGCCGGTTTGGTTGCCGGGGCAGCGTTTCCGGGGGCAATCCTTTTCGGTAGAGTCGCGTCTGGAGCGCCCCCGACCTCGGACAGGGACAGGGACTTGAGGTGCAGCCTGCCGGAGACGCGACGAGCGGCGTCCCTATGGGAACTTAGCTGCGGCTGCGGCGGGTCTTCGGCTGGCTGCGGGTTGGCATCTCGGCAACTTTTTCCGATCCGGCTGGCTTCTTTGTCTGGGCCAAACTTTCTTTGAGCGCTGCCATCAGATCCACGACCGGAGCCAACTTCTTCGGTTGCTCGACGGCTTGAACTTCGCCACCCTCCAGCTTCGCCTCAATCAGCTTTTTCAGGTTTTCCTGGAAGGTATCGTGATATTTCTCCGGGTCCCACTCGCCCGCCAGCGCCTCGATGAGTTGATGTGCAACCTTGATTTCGGCGTCTTTGATCTCGACATCGGGAGCGCCGAAGCTCTCGACTTCGCGAACCTCCTCGGCGTAGTACATGGTGTGCAGCATCATTCCGCCTTTGTGCGGACGGAGGAAGACGGTGTATTCGCGGTTGTGCATGGTGAGTTTGGCGATGGCGACAAACTCACTTTCTTCGAGCGCTTTGGTTAGCAGCGCATAGGGACGGCGGCCGGCCTCTTCCGGAACCATGTAATAGGACGACTCGAAGTACACGGGATCGACTTCGCTTGTCTTTACGAATTCGAGGATCTCCATGGTCTTCGCCGTCTTCGGCTCGATCTTCTTGATCTCTTCGGGATCGATGATGACGTATTCGTCTTTGCGATACTCATAGCCCTTGACGATATCGCTGCGCTCGAGGACCTGGTTGTCGAGCGGGCAAATCAGCTGCTGCTTGACCCGGTGGTGGTCGGTGCGGTGAAGCTGGTTGAACGAGATGCCGCTGCTGCGCGCGCCCGAGAACAGCCGCACCGGCATGGAGATCAATCCGAACGTTAGATACCCTGACCAGACCGAGGCCGCCATGTTTTCCCCTCAAATTGAGACGAGGCTCGCTCGTCCCGGATTCATCCCTGATACCAAATCCTCTTTGTACAAAAACCGGAGTCTTACCGCGTAGTACGAAACCGAGACTCTTCACGCGGCTCGAGAAAAGCTTCAGATGCCCGAACACTGCCAAACGTACAGAAGTTTAGCCTAAAAGGGCCGATGTTGCCCCCGCCAGATTACGGGCGAATCCAAAGGTCAAGCACTACATGAGGCGGTCGGCTGCCGCCGGACACCGAATATAGTGTTATCGAACGCGGCTCCTGCGTTTTCAGGCGTCAGTTCTACGCTGTTAGCCGTCAGCTGACGGGGGACATGAGATTCTACTGAGGGCTGACCGCTTGGTTAGCACCCTTGTCAATCTCAATGCCGAATCCTTTTCTCGCCCACGGCTGGGCTTCGTCCCCGGAGCGCCTGTGCATTGCAGTCCTAGTGACGCTTGGATTCGCGGCGTTGGCTTGCGCCCTGCGCGGCGTCAATCGATCGGGGGCTCTCGGCGGCGGGATCGCCTGTTTCCTGCTCCTCGCCGGCGCCGGTCCCGTAGGATTCGCCGCGCTCGCCGCGCTGTTTTCGATGACTTGGGGAGCGACTCGTCTCGGATACCGCCGCAAGCTGGCGCTTGGGCTCGCCGAGCGCCGCGAAGGCCGGAACGCCGGGCAAGTTCTGGCCAATCTAGCGGTGCCTGCGCTCGCCTCGGTTGTTTTCAGCAACACGGGAAACCGGACCTGGTTAGTTGTGACCGTGGCAGCTTTGGCGGAAGCCGCGACCGACACGGTGGCCAGCGAAATCGGGCAAGATCGCGGCCCCGATGCACGACTGATCACGACTTGGAAACACGTGCCCGCGGGAACCGATGGCGGCGTCACCATGTCTGGAAGCGTTGCAGGAGTGGTGGCCGCCCTGGTGATTGCGGGGGTCGCAACGGCGGGCGGCGCGGTTCCTGCCGGCCGGTTGTGGATTCCGGTGACCGCCGGATTCGCGGGCATGCTCATCGACAGCCTTCTCGGCGCGACCCTGCAACCTGGGGGCTGGATCAGCAACCAGGGTGTGAATTTCCTGGCCACGCTGGCGGCGGCGGCTCTGGCGTACGTGCTCGAGAGCTTGACGAATTTTCCGTAGAGACGGTTTCCGCAGTTACGTTCGCTGCTTGACTCGGTCGAGGAGCATGAAGATCAGGACACCTAAGGCTGCATTGGCCGCGCCCGACAGGAATTCGTGCGGCCAGCTCCATGCCATGCGCAGACCGACCAGGCCGCGGGCTATCATGAAGTAGACGACCTCGTGCACCGCGTAGAAAAAGATCGTCAACAGAAAACGAGCGCCGGCATTTTCGACATCCAGCTTGATGCCGAGCGAAGATGCGCCGAATCCCACCACCGTCAGCGAAATTCCGTAGAGCCCGATCGGCTGGTGCGTCAGCGCGTCTTGCAAAATGCCTATGAAACCACCCGTGAGCAGACCCGCTAGCGGATTTCGGCGTGCTGTCGCGAAACCGATCGTGATCAGCAGCGGAAGATCGAAAATTCGAACAAAGGGCAGCCAGATCGGCAAGAAGGCCTGCAGAACCAGCGCTCCGAGCAGAATGGCCAGCGCCGCCGGCCAACTGAAACGGTAAACCTCAACCTGCTCGCCCGATGTGTAAGTGATCGCCACGTCAGTGCGGACTATCCTCGGTGGCAGGTTGTGGTTTGGGTGCAACCACCGCCTTCACGGGCTTGGGAGAGACCTTCGCGGCATCGGTAGCGCTTGTCCTGGCTGCGGGGGGCAATCCAGACGAAGGTTTGGGAACCGATTCCGAGCCGGGCTCGGCTGAAGACGCGGCGGGCGCTGTTTTTCGCGCGGCGAGCGGATCGACGGCGGCGGAAGCTTGTGGAGGCGCGCTTCTTGGCTTGCTATCGGAGCCGGAGGTGGTTTGTGCGCCCGTCGTGGTTGTTCCAGCCGTGGTCGTTCCAGCTTTGGTTGTGCCGGTCAGGGCTGCGGCGGCGCCCGGGGCGGCCGTCCCGGCAGCAGCATTTTCGGCGGGCCTCGAAGGAACGCCAGGCAGGCGCTGCGCCAGGATATCGACGGCGCGGGACGCTCCGGTCTGGTCGGGCTCGGCTTGCCTTTCATCCATCTTCGTAACCACCAGCACTTCTTCGAGCTTGCTGAGATTGGCCGCGGGACGCACACGAATGTTCAGAAACAGTTCGCTGCCCGGGGTAGCTTTTGTTACCCGGCCGACCAGCAGACCCTTGGGAAAAATGCCATCTCCGCCGCTGGTGAGGACCATTTCCCCGACGGGCACGGTTTCGTCACTCATCACTTTTTCGAGCACCACCTCACCGGATGGCGTGCCGCGCAGGATGCCTTGCAGGCGAGTTTTGTCGAGGATCGCGCCCACGCCGCTGGTCTGGTCGTCGATCAGCAACACCAGCGATGTGGAGCGGTACACGCGCAACACCTTGCCGACGATGCCGTCTCCGGTGATGACCGCCATGTCGGTCTTAATGCCGTCGTTATAACCCTTGTCGATGTAGATCGAGCGCGACAACTCGCTGCCACTTCCGCCGATGACCTGCGCCCCCATGGTCTGGGAGATGAACTGTTCCTTGAATCCGAGCAAGGCCTGCAGACGGCGCCCCTGATCGGCGTCCTGACTCATGCGCACCTGTTCCAGCCGCATTTGCTCAATTTGCGCCTTGAGGCTGCGGTTTTCGGCGCGCACTCCGCGCAGATAAAAGTAGTTGTGCCAGAGGGTACCGGTGGAGGTTTGCGTCCATACCAGGGCCTTTTCGAAAGGAGTAACCGCGCCCACCGCCCAGACCCGGATCAAGCGGGTCGATTCGCTGTCGCTCGTCCGCCTGACCTGCACGGCCAAGCCAAGGAGTTGGGCGAACAACACTCCCACCAGCACGATCAGATTGCGGTAGCGTCCGAGGACGTCCATAACAGCAGGTCTCAGGTCTCAGTTGTCAGGTCTCAGGAAAGCCGTCGTCCCCGAAAGTGTTATCGTCGCTTGCAGCTTGCGGAGCTCTATTCGATCGAAATCTTTCTGAGTAGTTTGAAGTCGGAGAGCATTTTGCCGGTGCCAAGGACCACGCTGCAGAGCGGATCGTCGGCGATCGAGACGGGCAATCCGGTTTCTTCGCGGATGCGCTTGTCGAGGTTCTTGATCAACGCGCCTCCGCCGGTGAGCACGATACCGCGGTCGCTGATGTCGGCGGAGAGTTCCGGGGGCGTACGTTCGAGCGCGACGCGGATGGCGTTCATAATCGTGGAGACGCATTCGCTGAGCGATTCGCGAATTTCGCTGTCGTCTACCGTAATGGTTTTGGGAACGCCTTCAATCAGGTTGCGGCCTTTGATTTCCATGGTCAGCGGCTTGTCGAGCGGATAGGCGGAACCGATTTCCATCTTGATCTGCTCGGCGGTACGCTCGCCGACCAGCAGATTATATTTCCGCTTCAGGTAGTTCATGATGGCCTCGTCCATTTGATTGCCAGCCATGCGCACGGAACGGGAATAAACAATGCCACTCAGTGAAATTACTGCGATGTCGGTGGTGCCGCCGCCGATGTCGACTACCATGTTGCCGCTCGGTTCGGTGATCGGCAATCCCGCGCCGATCGCAGCCACCATCGCCTGTTCGACCAGATGTACTTCACTGGCTTTCGCGCGATATGCCGAATCCATGACGGCGCGCTTTTCCACCTGGGTGATTTCCGAGGGCACGCCGATTACGATCCGCGGATGCACCAGCATCTTGCGGTTGTGCGCCTTCTGGATGAAGTAGTTCAGCATCTTCTCGGTGACCTTGAAGTCGGCGATGACGCCATCTTTCATCGGCTTGATCGCCACGATGTTGCCGGGGGTTCGCCCCAGCATCTCCTTGGCCTCTTTGCCAACCGCTTCCACTTCCCCAGTGTTCTTGTTGATGGCTACGATCGAAGGCTCGTTCACCACGATGCCTTTGCCGCGCGCATACACCAGCGTGTTGGCCGTGCCCAGGTCGATGGCGAGGTCGCTCGAAAACATACTGAACAACGAACGCAGATTGTGGGAACGCGATGAGCCGTTATTAAACCCGTTGTTTGACATGCAATACTTCCCTCTTCCGGGAATTCGTCTCGCCCCTGGAACCTGGCCGCCGCCGGTTCCCCTGAGTCGTTCTCCCCGAGCCTCTTCTATTTTAAGGTTCTTCTATTCTACTTCGATGTTCGGGAGAACAGGTTGCCAGTTGGGGCACCGGCTGCTCCGAACATTTGCTGCCAACGTTCCTGCCGACATCGCTCGAAATCGAAACCTTTACTGAATCACCACTTTTTCCTGGTGAGTATTCACTCCGCCTTTCGAGTTCTGCGCGGTAACGGTAACCACGTTCTCACCATTCGGCAAGGGCGGCGTGAAATAGTGGAACGTACCATCGTCGCTAACCATCGGCACTTCCCGGCCGTTTACCATCACCCGCGCTCCCGTCTCGGTCTTTCCCGCAACTTCGATCACATGCCCGTGCTGGACCAGGGGATCGAGTTCGAGCGAGAGTTCTACCTTTTCCCTTGCCTTGACGATGATGGTGAATCGATTCTTTTCGCTTTCCACCGATTCCTTGCCGGCCGCATTATAGGACTGGATCGACCAATAGTAAGCGCCCACGGGCAGGCCGGTCACCACCACGCTGGGGGCTTCCACCTTACGATCCAGCAGCAATGACGAAAAATATGGATTATGGGAAATGCGCAACCGGTATCCGGTGGCATTGGCCATGGGAGTCCAGGCAAACTCCACTTCCTTCGCTTTCTCGGTGGCGTTGATGAAAACCGGCATCATGTTTCCGGGCGTGATGGGCGTGGGCGGACCGATTTCGGTGGCCCGGTCCATGGTCTTCGATTGGCTTTGGAAACTCACCTTTTCCCAGTTCGACAGCTGTACGACTTCTCCATTGCGCTCAACTTGGCTGCTGCCTTTCTTTACCAGAATTTCGTGCTGGTCGTCCTTGGGATTATTGTGCACCATGGCGGACGAATCGGGCGCCAGCGAAGCCTTCGCGCCGGCGACAATGACCTGCGATTTCGAACCCTCAACATAGGTTGCTGTGGTCAAGTCCACTGTACCGGTGGTGACCGCCACCGCAACATTGGTTTGTTGCTGATCGTTGGCCGAGTTCTCTTCGATTACGATCAGCGAATCTTGCTTCACGGTGTAACTGGTTCCATCGTTGAAAGAAATCTTGGCCATGCCTTCGGCGCCGGTCTGCACCACATCGCCCTTTTCGAGCGGAAGGCTGTAGTCGGCGTTGATCCAGCTGTTGCCATTGCCTTTCTTAACCCGGATCGTGCCATCGAGCACGGTGAAATGCGCCTGCTGCGCAACCGAAGCCGACGGCGTCTTGAGCGGAGGCGCCAGGCCCGCAACCTTTTCCATCAAGATCGAGGAGAATTGGCTCGCCGCCTTCACCGTCGAGTCGGTGAATTTCGGAAACACGAAGTGCATGAACACAACAAAGATCAGCACCGTCCCCAGCGTCAGCAGGAGCACGCTGCGATAGGTCACCGTCTTCCAGGCGACGTAGACTTCCGGCTTGAGTTTACTCGACACGAGGCCGTGCCAACCTCACTGCAAAATTCCGAGACTGCGGGATATCGTTTGAACTGTCTCTACAACTATGACCATCATATCTCCGCTGAGAGGGCTATTAAGCGTGGGTAAGGGGGGAGAGGGTTACGAAAGTGATCGCGATCCGCGGCATCTGCGGGAACAAAAACCGCCTGAGATCATTCCGCGATGTGGCGAACGGGCACGATGGGTGTAGACTGGGTGCCATTCTAGCCGGTAGAGGAGATTCCGACTCCGGCCTTGGTTCTCAGGCGCGGGGCGCTCGGAGGCCGATGAAGTCAGACGAGGTTCTCTGTGGTCGTTCCCAAATCCAAAGTGTTGCTGGTCGAAGACAGCAAATTTCTCCGGATCGCCACCGAACGCGCTTTGTCCAGGGCCGGTTATGAGGTCAGAACCGCCTCGGACGGTGAGGAAGCCTTGCGGCTCGCCAAGGACCAACTGCCCGACATCATCCTGCTCGACATGATGTTACCGAAGGTCAGTGGCCCGGCGGTGCTTAAAGCCCTGAAGGAAAACCCTGCCACGATGAACATTCCCGTGGTCGTGCTAACCAGCCTGTCGCAGAAGAATGAGGAGAAGCTGCTCAGCGAAGGTGCGGCCGCGTATTTCGAAAAATCGACTCTGGAACTCGACAAGAACTCCAACCGCCTGGAGGCCATAATACAGACGGTCCTCGGCCAGCCCGGGCCGCCCAGCAAGGGCCGTTCGTAGTTGGCAGAGGTCGGAGTTGCACCTCCAAACCCCCTGCGTCAGAAATCCTTCGACGATCTATGCTTCGACGATCTATCCTTCGACGATCAGCCCCTCGATTTCGACCCAATGCGAGCGGAGGACAGTCACCAGTCCGGGGAACCTTCGTAACGCGCCCCAGGATTACCCCTCGACTAGACTGGAAGGTAGGAAAGGGTTTATCGCGGATGAATAGAGATACTAGAAAACGGGGGGTGTTGCTCAAGAGATGCATAAACAGAGAGGTTTTTCACTGATCGAATTGCTGATCGTGGTGGCGATCATCCTGATCATCGCCGCGATTGCTATCCCGAACCTGCTGCGGGCGCGTATTTCGGCCAACGAGTCGGCCGCGGTGGGGGCGCTTCGCACATTGAATACGGCGCAAATTTCATATAACTCCACCTACGGGACGACGGGCTTTGCCCACCCCATGTCCGATCTGGCGGGCACGACCTGCGCTACGACTGCGCCCACCTCCACCAGCGCTTGCTTGATCGATTCGGTCCTGGGCAACGGCACCAAGAGCGGTTATGTCTTCACACTGACGAACACCAGCGGCACTCCGGCCGGCAGCTATAACTTCATCGCTTCGCCGGTGAGTGTGAACCAGACGGGCGTGCGCTACTTCTGCTCGTTCGCGGATGCGGTCATTCGCTCCAGTTCAGCCTCGCTTACAAGCTGCGACGGAACGGTCAACCCGCTGCAGTAGCTTTAACGGCAGGTCCCGCGAAGCTGGATTGCGACGTCTTCAGAAGTCCCCCCTTCTGGGACAATCTCGCAATCCCCAACTCGACCCGTGTCGTCGGCAATGTGCTGAGCGAAAGCGAACGGGCTGCTTAGGTCAGGCTCAACGGCCGAGGTCGGCAGCCACACCATGCGTTCTGCAGTCGCCGGTGTCGAGGCTCCGCCGACGTCGTATACGCGACCGCCGGCTGCAGGATGAAGCGCTGCCAATTCGACGCCGGATGCAACGTTTCGACAAAACCGTGAGTCCATCGCCAATCGGGATGGTGGCGATCTCGATAGACGATTCCGAGACCCCGCTGTTGCTCCCGGGCCCATCTACTTTCGGCAACCGCAAAACAGCCCCCTGTTCCGGTGCGGGACAGAACCGAACGCAGGCGTGCGTCTTCAGTCAGCATCCCTTTCTGGATCGGGCCGGCCTCAATCCCAGTAAATCGTCCGTATGCCCGGTCGACGTCTTCTCTGCTTAGAAGAACGATGCGGCCTGCTCGACCCGCAAGCTTCGACAGCCGCATGAGCATCGAGAGCGCCCACTGCCACCGTGGAATCACAACATCCGGCCGGAACTCAAACAGTTCGCCCGGAAAATCTATCGATCGGCATGACGGAGCGTGGGTCGATAATGCTGACCCGCGCTCAGCTTGCCCGTCTTCACGCTGGTTGTTAGCATGGAAGTTCTGCATCATTTCGTGGAGGTTTCTATGGCGACCGATACTTTGACCAAGCCGGTGATCGACGGCGGCACGACCAAGACCAGGGTTTTCAAGAATTTCATTGACGGCGAATGGGTCGAGTCGGCGAGTGGACAGACTTTCGAAGATCGCAATCCCGCGGACACGCGCGAAGTGGTTGCCATCTTCCAGCGCTCGAATAAGGAGGATGTGGACGCAGCGGTGGATGCGGCCAAGCGCGCATTTGCGAAATGGCGTCTGGTGCCTGCACCCCGGCGCGCCGAGATGATCTTTCGCGCCGCCGAAATATTGATGGAGCGCAAGGAAGAGTATGCCCGCGACATGACGCGCGAGATGGGCAAGGTCCTGAAAGAAACGCGCGGCGATGTGCAGGAAGCGATCGACGCTGCCTACTACAACGCGGGCGAAGGCCGCCGGCTGTTCGGGCCGACCGTGCCGTCGGAATTGCCCAACAAGTTTGCCATGGCCATCCGGCAGCCGATTGGCGTCTGCGGCATGATCACGCCCTGGAATTTCCCCATGGCCATTTCATCTTGGAAGCTGCTGCCGGCCGTCGTCTGCGGCAACGCTTGCGTGATCAAACCGGCGCAGGATACTCCGCTCTCGACTTTCAATCTGGTTCAGGCGCTCACTGACGCCGGCATACCGAAAGGCGTCATCAACATCGTTACCGGTTACGGCACCGAAGTTGGCACGCCGCTCACCGAGCATCCGACCGTGCGCGCCATTTCATTGACCGGATCGTCCGCGGTGGGCAGAATTGTGGGCGCAACAGCGGCCAAGAGCTTCAAACATTGTTCGCTCGAACTCGGCGGCAAAAATCCGATGATCGTGCTCGACGACGCGAACCTTGAGCTCGCGGTCGAAGGTGGCCTCTGGGGAGCGTTTGGCACCACCGGACAGCGCTGCACCGCAACCAGCCGAATCATCGTGCAAAAGGGTGTTTACCGCAAGTTCATCGATCACTTCGTCGCCCGCGCTAAAAAAATCAAAGTCGGGAACGGGCTTGATGAAACCGTCGAGATGGGACCGGCGGTCAACGAGAACCAGCTTAAGACTGACCTGCGTTACATCGAGATCGGAAAAGACGAAGGCGCAAAGCTGGTTACCGGCGGCAACCGGCTCGACCAGGGCGAGTACCAGCATGGCTGGTTCCTCGAACCCACGGTTTTCATCGACGTCGATCCGAGGATGCGCATTGCGCAGGAAGAGATCTTCGGGCCGGTGGTTGCGGTCATTCCCTGCGAGGATCTCGAAGATGCAATTGCCATCGCGAATAACATCGAGTATGGCCTGTCATCTTCTCTCTATACCAAAGATGTGAATAAAGCCTTCGCTGCCGTGCGCGACTTGGAGGCCGGCATCACCTACATCAACGCTCCGACCATCGGCGCGGAAGTTCACTTGCCTTTCGGTGGAACGAAAGCGACGGGCAACGGACACCGCGAGGGTGGCATCGGCGCAATCGACTTTTACACGGAATGGAAGTCGGTTTACGTGGATTACTCCGATACGCTGCAGAAGGCGCAGATCGATCGGCCGGAGTGAAGAGTTCTGAAGCGCAGAGAACGCGGAGTTTTGCGTAGTCCGCGTCTTCTGCGGTTCAATGCATCTGGAGTGCGCAATGCCCTCGACTCAAACCCGCGAAATCGCTCCCGCCTGCCGCCTGGAAAACGTTCGCTACGCCATCCGCGACTTGGCCTCTATCGCCGACGAGGTCGCGCGGCAGGGACACAAAATTCTTCCGTTGAACATTGGCGATCCGCTCAACTTCGACTTCCAGACGCCTGCCCACATGATTGAAGCTGTCTACCGCGCCATGCGCGACGGCAAGAATGGATATTCACCTTCCTCGGGTATCAAGGAAGCGCTGGAGGCGATTCGCAGCGAGGCAGGCCACAAGGGGATCGCCAACATTCAGGACGTATTTGTCACCTCGGGCGTCAGTGAGACGGTCGACATCTGCCTGACCGCGCTGCTCAATCCGGGCGACAACCTGTTGACGCCCTGCCCCGACTATCCGCTCTATTCCGCGGTTCTGGCGAAGATCGAAATCGGACTCAATACCTATTATCTGAACGAACAAGACGGTTGGCAGCCCGATCTCGATGACATCAAGAAGAAGATTACGCCGCGGACGCGTGGAATCGTATTGATCAATCCCAACAACCCGACCGGTTCGGTTTGCACGCGGAAGATGCTGGAGCAGGTTGCGGAACTCGCTCGCCGCCACAATTTAATCGTCTTTGCCGATGAGATTTACGACAAGCTAATCATCGATGACGATCCGCATATTGCGATGGCCTCGGTAGCGCCCGACGTGCCGGTCATTACTTTCGGAGGGCTTTCGAAAAATTACCTTGCCCCCGGATGGCGCATCGGATGGGGCATTGCCAGCGGCGAAGCTTCCGTCATCAAACCATATCTCGACGGCGTGAACAAACTTCTGCGGGCGCGCCTCTGCGCCAACCATCCCGAGCAGTATGCGATCAAGCCAGCGCTCGAAGGCCCTCAGGATCACCTGGTTGAAGTCAAGCGGAAGCTAGGTAGCCGCCGCGATCTGACCATGAAGTGGTGCGCCGAAACGCCGCGCGTCAGTTGCGTTGCGCCGCGCGGAGCGTTCTACGCGTACCCACGGATCGAAATCCCGGAAGGCGACGATGTGTTCGTCGCCGAACTGATTCGTCAGAAGCATGTGACGGTGGTGCACGGCTCCGGCTTCGGCGAGCGGCCTGAGACCAAACACTTCCGCATCGTTTTCCTGCCCGACGAAAGCACGCTGACCGCCGCATACTCGGCGATTGGCGATTTCATGCGCGAGCGCTACGCGTAGAACGCGTGACCAAGGCGTTTCTCTCGACCGGGGAGAACCATCCCGAAAGAAACCAGGGAAAACAAGCGTTGAAGAGACCAAGCGCGGTTCGCCGCAACCAAATCGCCAGGAGGACCTTGACGGGATCGGTGAAAACGCCGCGGATCGATGTATGCGGGGACGAAAAACTCATGTCGGCGAAATCTTTGGGACGCCCTAGTCCGACCACCGCAAAAAGTGCAGCGAGCGGGACGACAACTGCGGCACAGTCGAGTCCAAGTGCCTTCGCTTGGAGGGCGAGGTTCCAGGGTGAACGACGGAGCTCCTGCTTCGACGAAGACAACGCGCCCTGAGCCCACCGGGGAGGGCTGCGCTGGCATAGAGGAACAACCTAACCCTGGTCCTTACAAAGCGCCCTTATTGGCCATCTGGCGCTTTCGACTTCGCCAACGCAATTTCCCGTTTGCCTTGGCATTCGGTTGATGGATCGAACGCCGCGACACCCCAGAACTCATCCTTCGATGCATGAAACTCGAGCGGCGGCCGCTGCACCCGGTCGGGAAGTCCGGCGAACTTCACCTTTCCACCGAATTGGTTCCGGCTTCAAGATCGAGCCTCCGCATTCCACCAAAACCATACTTGATGTGAACCTTGACCGTCGCCGCGTAAACGGGTTTGCCGTCCGCGCCCCGAACCGTAAGTTCGATAGAGCATGGACCCGCGCCACCTTGAATGACGGGAACGTTTTCGCTTTGCGCGTGAGCCTGAAAAACCATCGGCAGTGCGACCAGGAAGGAGCACAGCATACGAAGCATTCCGTTCATATGTTTACGATTATACGAGCGCAGCCCAAGCCAGGCGGACTGCCTTTCTGATTGAAGCCGTCCATTTCTTTTCCAAGTTCTTTTACAAGCGGGCGCGTTCGTATTGCTTGGGCCATGCGATTTGCTGCTTGAGAACATGGGCGGCGCGAAGCGGCCAGTAGGGATCGCGGAGGAGTTCGCGAGCCAACAGGACGATATCGGCCTGTCCGGTGGCGATGATGTGCTGGGCCTGCTCGGGCGCCGTGATCATACCCACGGCTCCGGTGAGGATTCCCGATTCCTGGCGGATGCGCTCGGCAAAGAGAGTTTGATAGCCGGGGCCGAGAGGGATTTGTGCCTTGGGAACGATGCCTCCCGAGGATGAGTCGATAAGATCGACGCCCAGCGGCTTGACCTGCCGGGCGAGGGCGATGGAGTCCTCGATGGTCCAGCCGCCCTCGGTCCAATCCGAAGTCGAGATGCGAAGCCATAAGGGAAGACGTTCGGGCCAGACTTTACGGACAGCTCCGATGATCTCGCGCAGTATGCGAGTGCGGTTCTCAAAGCTGCCACCGTACTGATCGGTACGAGTGTTGACCAGCGGTGAAAGGAACTGGTGAATGAGGTAGCCGTGGGCTCCGTGGATTTCGACAAGTTCGAAGCCAGCTTCGAGGCTGCGGCGAGCGCCCTCGGCGAACGCGTGGGCGATGCGAGCAATGCCTTCGGGTGTGAGAGCTTCGGGTTGAATGGATTCCGAGGTGAAGCCCTTTACCGTGGAGGAATAGATGGGACGCCAGCCGCCATCGGCGATGGCGACAGCGGGATTGCCTTGATTGCGCCAAGGGACGGCGGTGGAGGCTTTGAAGCCAGCATGGGCGAGTTGGGTTCCAGCGACGGCACCGTGCTGGCGGAGAAAGCGAACGATACGCGCAAGGTTGTCGACATGCGCGTCCTTCCAGATGCCGAGGTCGGAGGGACTGATGCGGCCCTCGGAGACGACGGCGGTGGCTTCGGTCAGGACGGTGCCTGCGCCGCCCACGGCGCGAGCGCCGAGGTGGACCAGATGCCAGTCGTTGGCGAAGCCATCTTCGCTCGAGTACTCGCACATGGGGGAGACGGCAATGCGGTTACGAAAAGAAATATCGCGGATTTGGAACGAGTCAAACAAATTCATAGCTTATGGATGGCGTAGCGAGTCGAAGAGGTGCAAAGGAGTGTCTCGACCGGGCTGCGGCCAGTACCCCTCGTGTAAGAGGCGGTCGCCGCATTCGTAGCAGTTCGACGCGCACAAATGTGAAGTTGAGGATTCCGGACAAGCTGCCGCTGTTCTCCTGCGGCAAGAGCCTGATGAGGAACAGGACCAAGAGGAGGGCGACGGCAAGAGGGATGAGGATGATGATGAAGATGACGACCAAGCCGACGACGGCTACTCGGAGTGAGACTGCGATTGATTCCAGTTGGTTTTTAGCTTCCGTTAGATAGCCCAGTAGAGCCGCCGCGCGCACGTTTGAGCTATTCCGCCTGACCGCACAGAAGCCTACCCTTCGATTGAGCAGACTTCGGGGGAGGGCTGTTCGACCGAGCGCCTTCCGACTCTAACTGGAGTCGGAGGCGCTTTCGTTTTGGGGTCGCCAGAGATTGGCAAGGCCTTAAGGGACTTGGTCGCGCTAGTCCTCCAACATTCCGAGTGCTCTTCGTGTGACCTTTGTTCGTTGGTACACGTCTCTCGTCGGTTTAGGATGTTTGCGAGGTGCACAAGTTGCGAAGCAAGGGAAATCCAAATTGGGGCAAGTCTTGCGGAGACATCCCCAATACGCCGACTTCGTTTGAGGAGAGGGTGCGGAGATTGAAGCTATCAGAGAAGGAATATCTGAATTCGATTCCGTTGAAGGAATGGGCGAAAAAGCATAAAGACAGCAAGTTGTTCCCCAAGATTTGCTGGAAGCGTGGGGAATCGAGGCGAATGTCTGAGACGAGATTTTCCGCTCGATCCTGCTATGCTACGACCTGTGCCTGGTTCCCGGAACAGCGACTGTGGCGACTGCTCCCGAAAAAGTGTCTGGTGAAGTTGATAGATTGAGTGCGGGTTGAACATCATACTCAAAAATGTCACACCGCGTAGCGGACACAGTGTTACGTCGATGTTCCGCCACTTGGGAGCATTCGGTCTGTTCTTCCTTGCCATTCTCGACAGCTCTCCGCTGCCAACATTTGGAGGCCCCGATATCCTCACGGCAATTCTCGCCGCTAGGCATCGCAATCCGTGGTACGAGTACGCGGCAGTTGCAACGGCGGGATCAGTAATCGGAGCATACCTTACGTTCAGAGTCGCACGAAAAGCTGGATCGGCTTATCTACACAGCAAGTTCGCGCATCGGAAACTGGATGCTATTCTCAATTTCTTTCAGAAATGGGGCACCAGTGCTCTTGCGGTCTCTACGGCAGTACCGATTCCAATGCCCACAAGCATGCTTTTCGCAGCCGCAGGTGCCTCGGACTACGGTGTCGGGAGATTTCTGACAGTCGTGATCATCTGCCGAAGTGCACGTTACTCCTGCATCGCAATCATCGCAAATCACTATGGGCGCCATTTTGTCCGTGCTCTGCGCCATCCATCCCAATATTGGGGCTGGCTGCTGTTGTCCGCAGCGGTCATCCTCGGCTTGATCAGGGCTGGAATTGTGCTCAATAAACGACTGCTGGCTCCAACGAGTGCTTGAGTCCGCGTAACGCCGGCGAGGCCTGTTCCCGCCCGAGCTTGGCAGACTCAGGGTCGGTTCTTCTGTTCTTCTCGCTCCAGAACGCCGACCAAACTCACGGCCCGTCTGCCCGTCCGCCGCTTGCTGCCGAGACCGCTTCCCGGTGGGCGACGGCATCTCGTGCAACCAGCCGGGTCCGTCTAAACCGAGGGAATACTGCTCGTAAGGTTCCAGTTGTAGCCGCAGGGCATTAATGTGTCTGTCTATCGGGGCGAAGCGACTTCCTCGAACCGGTAATTTTTCCAAATTTCCAAAGGCCTGCGGCACGAGTTAGTTAAACTTTCGCTTGCCGTATGATGAGGACGATGCGCGGCGCAACCCATTCGACAGTGCGCTCGTATGGCCGCTTAAAACTGGTTGGTGCGGGTCTTGTATTGGCTCTTGTCGGCTTCCTTAGGATGGCAAGAGGTGTTCAGGTCGTGATGCACTGGACGGTCCAGCCAATGTTTTCCTGGGGACTTTTGGCCGCTGGCGGACTTTGCAACCTTCTCGCCCTCATCCCGACATCGTGGGTCGCCAAGGCGGCGACCACGCGCCCGAAGACTCATCGGCGAGAGTCAGAGATTTCCCGCCAGTTGAGAGGTCGCTGGTCTCGTCGCTAGCGGGAGGCCCTCGGGTCTTTTCTAAGAAGGCGGACGAGTAACGCCAGCATCATCAGGCCAGTCCGGATCGACCCAGAGCGGGATCAACGCAACGCCCCACCCCTGTGTCCCAAATTGTCCCAAAATTTCGGATAGTTGAGCATTCTTACGATTTTTAAGACTTGTAGAATCTATAACTTACAGAAAATGCTTGAACGATCAACGAACTTTCGTAACTCCCCACGTTCGATCGTATTTCCTATACTCATGCCAGCACTCCTTACGGGACATCTACGCATGCATCGAACGATCCTGTCTGCAATTCTCGTGCTATCGAGCACGATGGCCTTCGCCCAGAGCAACTCTCCTGACGCTCTTTACGAGCGTGGGATGGACGCAGTTACTGGGGTGGGGTCGTCACGCAATGACTCACTCGGGATCGACTACTTTCGGCGTTCCTCCGACCTCGGCTATGGACCCGCCCAGATCGCGTTGGCTTACTATTACGAGACGGGAACTTCTCTAGCGCGCGACCCGGGCCAGGCCCTCGATCTCTATCGCAAGGCCGCGCAACAGGGCGACCCGCTGGCGGCTTGGTTAGTTGGACGACACTACTTCCTTGGCGACAGCGTGGCGCGCGATCCCGACGCAGCCCAAAAGTGGCTTAAGCAGTCCGCCGGCCAGAACAATGCCTTTGGCGCCTACTACCTGGGCCGGCTGATGGCCGATCGAGACTACGCCAAAGCTCCGGCGCTCTATAAGATTGCCGCCGATCAGGGCCTGCCCCAAGCGCAATATTTCTATGCCAAGGCGCTGCGAGATGGCCGCGGCATTCCGCAGGATCTCTTCACCGCCTACATCTGGTACTCCGTTGCCGTCGACGCCGGGTATTTGGCCGCGAACTCGGACCTCACTGAACTCGACCGTAGCGGCCATCTCACACTCGATCAAATCTCGCAGGCGAAAACCAAAGCCCGCGATCTCGAGCAGGTCGTCATCCGCGCCGTCACGGCGCGCGGATGCTCGGGATGGGACGGAGAGTTTGCCGAGTTCCCCACGCCACCTCCGCCGCAGCTTCAGCGCTTCTGCCACTAGTACGGTCGCGGCGCACCTGGACACTCCCGCTCGCGAGCGCTTGCTACGAACCTATCCGTGCTAAGCACGACAGAGACCCCAAGGCAGTCGCTTCTGAGTACAAGGACGGAAAAGGACAGCCGAAGACGACCGTCCCGAACCTTTTCCGCGACAATGGTACTTACACCATCTCAGTTCCCCATAGATCGTGGAGGTGCACAATTCCACGCAGGCGGCGGGCACTGTGCACGTCATTCTCGACAACCACGAGCGAAGTAATCTTCATCTCTTCCATGCGCGCCAGAGCAGTGGCGGCGAACTCCTGCGGTCCGATGGTTTTCGGAGCCCGCGTCATGCAATCCTCCGCGGTCAGGTCGAGCGCGTCTTTGCCGCGCCGCTCGAGGAGTCGGCGCAGATCACCGTCGCTGATCACACCCAGCAGCCGATCACCGTCGACCACCGCGGTCATTCCCAACTTCTTGCGCGACATCTCATAGATCACCTCCGGCATCCTGGTCTGGGCGGTCACGCGCGGAACAGCGTCTCCCGAGTGCATCAGCGATTCGACGCGCGCCAGCCGTTTGCCTAGCTTTCCACCCGGATGCAGGCTGGCAAAGTCTTCTTCCTTGAAACCGCGTTTTTCCGAAAGCGCCACCGCTAGCGCGTCGCCCAAGGCGAGCATGGACGTAGTGGAAGCGGTGGGAGCAAGTCCAAGCGAACAAGCTTCCTTCGAGATAGAACAATCTAGAGCGACATCGGCCGCGGATGCCAAGGTAGAAGCCGGGGTGGGGCGGAGACTTTTGTTCTTATTTTTATTCTTATTCTTGTTTTTATCTTTATTTCTGTCCGTGGGCTTGCGCGCAACCGTTTCTGCCAGATCGTCGCAAGTCATACTGATGAGCGGAACTTGCAGCCGCTTGATGGTCGCCAGCAATCGCAGAATTTCTTCGGTCTCGCCGCTGGCGGAGAGCGCCAGCACGACATCGCCGCGCACGATCATCCCGAGATCGCCGTGCAGCGCCTCCACCGGATGCAGGAACAGCGCAGGCGAGCCGGTTGAACTCAATGTCGCAGCGATCTTGCGGGCAATGAGACCGCTTTTTCCCATCCCTGTGACCACGACGCGGCCCTGGCAACTGAACATCAAGTCCAGCGCCCGCATGAAGTCCTCGGCCATGGGGCCCGCGAGACGGTCCGCCAGCGCCCGCAATGCCTCCGCCTCGATGCGCACCACGTTTTCGCCTACATGTGCCATGAAGGGGAAATGTTAGCAGAACGAGCAGAGCACCGGGTCAAGGGGGATCGGGCCATTCTCCAACTCGGGGCTCGCCAAAAATTAACTGACTGCACTATCGTTGCCCCGCTTTCCCAAACAAGATTACCCAAGCAAGATCACCAGGAGAGAACAAGATGCGCAAGCTTTTGTTGCTTGGAAAATCTCTATTCGTGTCTGTGCCCGCGGTACCGGCTCAGAGCGAAATTGATACGAAACGGCACTGCGCGAAACTAACGACGGACTATAAAGACGGACTATAAAATCGAGGCGGGCGAGGTACCGGACCACAGCGATGGGATCGGGCAAGATAACCTGGGAAGCGACCGCGAGCACCGGCAACCTCAAGGAACAAATCGGCGCCTACACGGCGTTCCACGACCGGTGGAAAGCAGCCTTCAACTTCCACGGCTACCACACCGCGACCACGGACAATGGCGACCAGACCCAATACACGTAGCAAGGATCCCCTTCAACCGACAACGCGAAACCTGTCGCCAACAAATAGAAAGCTTCAAACGGCACTGAAAAACACAAAGGCATCAAGGGTTCTGGAAGCTGCGCGGGAAAAGTGAACGCGGACGGCTCTGCCGACTGGAGATGCACTAGAACGTATTCGATGGGTATGGTCAAGTAGGCCGGAACAGAAAACCTAGTCCAGACCGCGGCGCGGCGTCGGGCATAGCTACTTATTGTCGATATCGCATCCCTTCGGTGGGGCGGGCGGGCACGTTTCGATTGTTCCGGACCAGGATTTTTACTGTCCCTACCGCGGATACCGTATTTCGATCAAAGGTTGCCAAGCATTCGATCTTCCAATCGGACCTGCTTGGTCAGAGGCCCGAGCGATGTCATTCGTGCAATATCTTCGTACAGCCTCTCCCGCTTGGTTGCTCAGGTGCACCGGTAACTCTCGCAAGATGAGCTATTTCCAGCGCACTCACAGGCCAGTCTGGCTTTGTGAATTTGGCCATGTTCTTGCCTTCTCTTATGAAATGATTACTGACGAAAAAGACTGGCGGAAACTCTGCGCGATGGTAGCAGAAGAATCGAACCCACAGCGACTGTCCGAGCTGATTGATCAACTCATTAAAGCCCTGCATGTCCGCAGGCACGAGCTCCAGGAAAACACGCGGGCTGCCCCCGGTTCGGGACAACCGGCGAATAGATAAGCCTCCGAATGTATCAGCGCGTCGAATGCTCGCTACTGGACGTGCGGACAAGAAATACCCTCCAATCGGTATGGCTCCTGCACTGCCTGTCTGACACGCTGTTGCTGGATCTTCTTTTTGTTTTTGCTGGACCGTTTTTTGCTGGACCGCCAATGTCCACCGCGAGAGAATAATAGACGTGTCGACCACAATTGTTTTCGAATCCCCTGAAGAACGCGATCAGCGTCGGCGACCGTCAACCGGTTGCCGTCTCATGCTGCTCGCAGTCTTCGCATATTTTTGTTCCAGTCTCACGCTTTGGGCGCAAACACCAGCTTCCCAAACAGACGATGCGAGCAAGTCTGGGTCGGCCACAGACTGGACCGCTACCACCGAATCGCACGGCGACAATCTAGAAGCCTTGCGGACGATTGAAAGCCACACCCAGAGCGGCAATCGCACCGTGGACAAGCAATCGGTCCAGCGCCTCGGATCCGACGGAGGCTATGAACCTTACCAGGACGTCGAAAAGGAAACGGTGCAAGTCGACAATGCCACCGTGCGAACCACCATACGCACGTTCGGTCGCGATGCCGATGGAGCGAAAATACTGGTGGAGGTAACAGAAGAAGAAAAGCACACTGCGGCCGGAGGCGACTCGAGCGTCGTACGCTCGACCTCGCATCCTGACGCGAACGGCGATCTTCAATTGCTTCGGCGGCAGATTGAGGAGACGACCAAGACGAGTCCGAATGTGGAGGTGACCAAGACCACGGTGATGCTGCCTAGCATCAACGGCGGGCTGGTTCCTGGCGCGAAGGTGCAAGAGCGACGCGAGCAGGGAGCCGAGGGCACGGTTGAAACTCAAAAGACAACGCTGCTTCCCGATGGCGCCGGAAATTGGCAGGTTGGGGAACTACGGCGAACGACCATCCGGAACGATGGTGTCAACCACAGCACCGACGAGCAAGTATCGGTTCCAGATTCTGAAGGCAAACTCGGCGAAGTTGCTCGTACCGTGAGCAGCGAAGAGGCGACGGCTGCTGGAGAAAAGCGCGATACGGTGGAAACCTATTCGAGCAGCATCCCAGGGGCGGTTGGGGATGGCCACCTGCAGCTGGTTGAGCGCGCCATCACCACCCAACAGACGAGCTCGACTGGCCAGCAAGTCACCGAACAGCAGGTGGAGCAAGCTAATCCTGGCGATCCGGGCTCCGGACTGCGCGTAACGACTGTCACCATCGATACAGTGCGCCCAGGTGCTTCCGGAGCGCAGGCTACCCGAACCGTTGAAGCGCGCGATGCGAACGGCAATTTTGGGGTGGTCTCGGTAGACACCAAAAAGTCCGACAACATTCACGCGATTCAGGTTCAGATCGCGCCTTCCGAGCCGCCGAAACAACCGTCGAAATAGGGTACCGCTGTGCGGACGAACCCGGAGTGGAAGGTGCTGGCCGTGCCCAGACCCAATGGTTGGCGGCTCTAATTCCGGCAGATGGGGACTATTTCCTTTACATTCATTTATAGGAATCCGAGGATGGTTGGTGGAAGTGGCAGTCTCGCGAGAAGGGAGTTCGGTTATGAAAAAGCCTCGGGCTTCATCGATCGCGCTGTGCGCCGGATTAGCGCTGGCGCTTGCGTGGGGCATTGCGCCCGTTCTCACCCTGGCACAGGATCCGCCAACCATCGTGGGAGACTGGAGCGGAACTCTGAATCCGGGCGCTCAGCCAAAGAAGCGTATTGTTGTGCACATTTCGGCTGCGCAGGACGGAAGCTTGAGTGGCACCATCGACTACCCTGACCAGGAAACTTCCGGCATTCAAATGACCGCCATCACTTTTACAAAATCTATTCTGCACTTCGAGAGCACTCCGAGCCTTACGGTTTATGACGGAACCATGAACCGGGACAAGTCGACGATCGCGGGCACGATGAAGCAAGGCGGAGAGAGCCTGGATCTCGTCCTGAAGCGGACGCCTTAGAATCCGCACTCGGTCTTGCGATTTGGAATCTTGCAAATCAGAAGTGCTCGTCGGTCGCTCGTCCCGGATGTTCGAGCGCACGCGCCTGGATCGCGCGGTCCCAGGGCCCCCCCTGCCAGTTATCTTTCTTGTGATCGGTCGCAATCCAAGGCGGCAGCGTCATCAATAACCGCCGGCTGAGCGCGTAAACATACGGCTCATAAAGCATCCGCAGCTGCGCCAACTGTACGGGCGCGTCGACGCCGTCATTCTGAGCAATCGAGAGAGTCACGCCGTTCCGGACAAGTTCGGTGCGCAGCCGGGCTAGATCTGCTGCGGACAGCCGGTCGGCATCATGTGGACTGTAGTCCGCGTTCACCACCTGGGACAGGTCGACGACGGCGTGCCGCGCCATGGCAAATGTGAGTTTCGCCTGGTCGGGATGAATGCCTTTCACCCCGGTCATGATCAATGACGTGACATCAAGCATGACCGTCACCGCGCTCAACCAGGATTGATTGGGGTGCTGCGAGCGGAAGAAAACCAGCACCGGATAGGAAATGTGACTCGACAGCAGGTCGGCACACCAGCGCTCCCAGTCGCGAAAAATTTCGTCGAGCACGGTTTGCTCGGGACAGCAACCCAGGCGACCAAGAAACGCGGCGGCGCTCGGCGGCGACCCGGCGCGCGCATCGAGCAGCGAAATTTCAATCTCGCGCGCGGCAAAGGAATTGTAGATAACCGGCAGATATCCGATCACGACTCCCAGAAACGCGAAGCCCATGCCGGCTTCGGTGACGGCGAGCGCGCGGGCGGCGGCGTTGCTGGGCGTGATGTCTCCATAGCCCAGCGTGAACAGAGTCTGGCCACTGAGATAGAGCACTTTCCAGAAAGTGATTTTTTCATTGCCGAGCGTCAGATGTTCGCCCAGCCCGTACTGCACGCAGGCAAATCCAACAATCAACCCGAGCGCCCAAAAACCGAGCAGCGGGAACAGCGACAGCGGCCCGTAGTACGCCAGGAACCCCTCGCGCCGGTTCGGGGACTTGATGCGCAACCCCGCTCGGGTCCAGAGGCGCCAGGTTCTCTTGTAAAACCGGGAGGAGATGCGAAAAAAACTCCGCCGGATGCGCCTTGGCAAGACAACGGTCTCAAACGCATCCATCAGGACAAGGAGGATGAGAACAACGCCGGCAATCGAGGCCCACCAATGCATACGCGATGAAATTGAGATGACGCGGGAATGTTAGCAGATTCGGACTTCGAACGAGACGCAACGTGCGTACTTAAATGGCTCATCCTAAAATGGCTCATCCTTGCGCGTTCCCCCTGTCGCCGTGGATACTAGAAGACAGATCATGAATACAAAACTCTCTACCTCCGTTCCGTCTCAATTGGAAACCGATTCCCTGGTCGTAGTGGTCCTCGATCGAAGCGAAAAAGACCGAGGCGAAAAAGATAAGCCCTCCCTGTCAATCGAGTGCGCTGATGCAGGCGTGCGTGAAGCTGCCAAGGATGTGATTTCCAGCGGCGAAGTCACCGGCAAGACGTTTGAAACCACCTTGCTCCATCGCCCCGCCGGTCTGAAGGCGAAACGCCTGCTTCTGCTCGGCGGAGGCAAAGCCGCGACTTTTTCCACCGCGGAGCTCCGCAAGCTTGCCGGCGCCGCCGTGCGAACGCTGAAGGGCAAAAGTATCCGCAGCTTTGCATTCGCTCTGCCCGAAAAGGGTATTTCCGCCGCCGAAGGTGTGCGCGCGATCGTCGAAGGCGCCTTCGTGGGCAACTTCGATCCCGACTACTACAAGAGCGATCGCAAGGATCAGAAAATTGATGCCGTCACCATCGTCGTGCAAAAAGATGGGTCCGGCGATCCGAAGGTATTGGAAAGCGCGATGCAAGCCGGACGCATCGTCGCCGAGTCGCAGAACTTTACGCGCGACTTGGTCAACGAGCCCTCCAACCGGATGACGCCGACCATACTGGCCGAACGCGCGACGAAGATGGCGGCTGAAGTCGGGCTGAGTTGCGAGAGCTACGGCGCCGACAAAATCAAAGCACTGAAGATGGGCGCATTCTGGGGAGTTGCCCAGGGTTCGGACGAACCTCCCGCGCTGATCGTTTTGCGCTACGACCCTATTGGCGCGGCTAAAGATGTTCATCTCGGTCTGGTCGGCAAGGGCGTGACCTTCGACACTGGTGGGATCTCCATCAAGCCCGCTGACGGCATGGAAAAAATGAAATACGACATGGCCGGTGCCGCCACCATGATAGGAACCATGCGCGCCATCGCGCTGCTGAAGCCGAAAGTGAAGGTCACGGCGATTATCTGTGCGACTGAAAATATGCCGTCCGGCAAAGCGCAAAAGCCGGGCGACGTACAGATCGCCATGTCGGGCAAATCGATCGAAATCATCAACACCGACGCGGAAGGACGCCTGATCCTGGCCGACGGCCTCAGCTATGCCCGGCAACTCGGCTGCACGCATCTGGTGGACGCCGCCACCCTGACGGGCGCTGTTGTTGTGGCCCTCGGCTACGTGAACGCCGGAATCTTTGCTAGCGACGAACCGATGTACGAGCGCTTCGCGAACGCCAATAAACAGGCGGGCGAGAAGATGTGGCGACTTCCGTTGGACGATGAATATAAAGAGAATCTAAAATCCAACATCGCCGATATGGTCAATGCCGGGAGCCGATGGGGAGGCGCCATCTTCGCCGCCATGTTCCTGAAAGAATTTTCGGAAGACACACCCTGGATCCACCTCGACATAGCCGGCACCGCATGGATGGAAGACAACAAGCCTTGGATTGCGAAAGGCCCGTCGGGAATTGCGCTGCGCAGTTTGGTCGAATTCGTGAAGGGATGGAGCGCGTAGGAATCAGCGATGGTAAAAGGCGGCTTGTTTCGTCTTCCTCCATCGCCCTTCGCGGAGGGCTCGGCTCAACTGCGGAAAGCGCGATCTCAGTTTTTTCCTCGGCACCCCGAGAATCGCCGCGGCTCGAAGACAGATCCGAGCCCTGGATTGATCCCGCGTACTTCATGAATTCGGGACGCGACTCTTTCGCTTTGTCATCGCCCTGAATCCTTTCCGTCTCGAGCTCGATCAATAGTCCGTAGCCCCATGAATCTTCCGCAGAAAATCCGCACCTTGCCTACCTCGCCCGGCGTCTATCTGTACAAGAATGCCGAGGGCGAAGTCATCTACGTCGGCAAGGCCAAGAATCTGCGCGCGCGTGTGGTCTCCTATTTTCACCAGGGTCGCGGGGAGGACGCGAAAACTGGCACGCTGGTCCGCGAGGCCGTCGACGTCGACTACATCGTCGTAGCCAATAACAAAGAGGCGCTCGCCTTAGAGAATCACCTCATCAAGCAGAAGAAGCCGCGCTTCAACATCCTACTGCGCGATGACAAGACTTACCCCTACCTGAAGCTGACCCTGGCCGAGCGCTATCCGCGCGTGTATGTAACCCGTCGACTGCGCAAGGACGGGAGTGCATATTATGGCCCCTACTTCCCCGCCAATCTCGCCTATCGCATCGTCGACCTGATTCATCGGCACTTCATGGTGCCGTCCTGCAAAGTGGACCTAACCCGCAACCATCCGCGCCCATGTCTCCAGTTCTATATCAAGCGCTGCCTGGGCCCTTGCGTGAAGGAATTGACCACGCCCGAGATCTACATTGAAGCCGTGCGCGATGTAAAGCTGTTTCTCGAAGGACGCCAAACTGACCTGGTGAAATCGCTGCGCGAGCGCATGGCGGAAGCCGCCGAGGCGCAGGAGTTCGAGCGCGCCGCCCGCTATCGCGACCTGGTCTCTACGGTCGAGCAATTGCAGGAGAAGCAGCGTATCGCTGCCGCGGAAGGTGACGACGCCGATGTCTTCGGATATCACTACGAAAACCAGATGCTCGCCGTGAATCTGTTCCACATGCGCGGAGGCCGAGTCTTAGACCGCCGAGAATTTTTCTGGGAGGAACTGCCTGAGTTCGTGGAGAACCAGGTTTCTGACCCGGGCATGGCGGGGCAGAGTCCCGCCGCCACGCAAGAATTCCATCCCGGCGAATTCTTCTCCGCTCTGGTCAAGCAACTTTATCTGGCGCAGCCCTACGTTCCGCGCAACATTTATCTGCCCGTAGACTTCGAAGATCGCGAGGAACTGGAGGAAGCCCTGAGCGAGCAGCTAGCCGGCGAAGGCGGACGAGCCACGCGCGTCCACATCATCGTCCCGCAGCGCGGAGAAAAACGCGAACTGATCGATCTGGCCGGCAACAATGCCAAGCAGTCCTACGATCAGCGTTTTCGAGTCCTGAAGCCGAATGCGCGCGCCATCCAGGAAGCTTTGCAAGATGCGCTCGCCCTCCCCGAGTTGCCCAAGCGCATCGAGTGTTTCGACATTTCTCACATTCAGGGGGCGGAAACGGTGGCATCGATGGTGGTGTGGGAAGACGGCCAAATGAAAAAATCGGACTACCGCAAGTTCATCATCAAGAGTGTAGAAGGGGTGGACGATTTCGCATCCATGCGCGAGGTGGTCACGCGTCGCTACCAGCGCGTGAGCGAAGAAAAAAAGTCTATGCCCAGCCTGGTGCTGGTCGACGGCGGCCTGGGACAGCTCCACGCGGCCGCGCAAGCGCTAGATGCTCTCGAAATTATCAATCAGCCTCTTGCAGCGATCGCCAAGCGAGAAGAGATCATTTACGTCTTCGGACAGGAAGACGACCCAGTGGTTCTCGACCATCATTCTCCTGTCCTGCATCTGGTGCAGCAGATCCGCGACGAAGCCCATCGCTTCGCCGTAACCTTCCATCGCAAACGCCGCCAGATCCGGGACCGATCGACCGAGTTAAGAGAAATCCCGGGGGTGGGCGAATCGACCACCCGCCGTCTACTGGAACATTTTGGTAGCCTGCAAGCCGTAAAGCAGGCGGACGTGGCAGCGTTGTCCGCGGTGGTGACCAAATCCCAGGCGGAAGCAATCCTCGAACATTTTCGGAAGACGGCTGTTCGCTCCTAGCTCTTAGCTTTAGCTTTCAGCTTTCACCTTTCCGTGCTTAGAGTTCCTAACAGATTTCACGTCCTTACGAATGCTGCTCCCTTTGCCGCTCTTGACCGCCGCCTCCCAATCCTCCGCTGATTGGTATACCCACAGACAAATTGCTTGGGTCGGCGCTACAAATCGAGTCGCAGCTCGTATTCGCCATCGAGCGGGAGGCTTCCATGTTCGTGTATGACCATGTATGCAACGATTTGTCCCAAGACCTTCGACCTAACGAACGGATTCGTACCCTGGATGAACACGAAAAAGATCCGAAATGCCCCAAGTGCGGCGGCAAGGACCTGGAGCAAGAAGTGACCGCGTTCTACGCCGTGACCGTGAAAAAGGGCGAGCCAAAGAACTGGAAGAAGCCAGGCTGGGAAAACCGAGCCGTGCCCTGGGCCGAGGTTGGCAGGCCTGGTGGCCTGGCGGATTCTGATGGTGATTTTATTTTGGGGCGGACTCGAGCGTAGTGCACAGCAACTTCATGGATCCTACGCCGAGGGCCTTTCCGGCTCGTTTGAAAACGGTCGTTCGCGATGATACGCTTCGGCGTCCGTACTGGGCCATTTCCGTCCGGTCCAAAACCAACAGGAGGCAAGATGAGAAAAGTTCTATGCACCACGTTGTTTGCCGTAACCCTATTCACCGCGCTTTCCGGCTATGCGCAAAATCCCAACTATGATTATGGACCCGTGTGGCGCGTTACTTACTACGAACTCAAACCCGGCCAGGCGGAAGCGTTCTGGAAAGATTTTCGCGAGAACGTGAAGCCTTCCTACGATGCGGTGAAGAAGGAAGGCATCATCACGGACTACAAAATCTGGACCAACGTGACCACCGATGGACCACACGACTGGGATGTCGCGCTCGGGCTGATGTTTCCGAACTGGGCGGCAATCGATCAGGCCGACACCAAAGCGGCAACCATCATCGCCAAGCATTACGGATCGCGAGAGGCCATGATCGAGGCGGGAAAGAAACGCAGCGAGATCCGCGAAGTGGTAGCGAGTAAGTTGGCACGCGAAGTGATGCCGAAGTAGATACTGAATCACGGCTCAACAAAATTGTGGGGACCCGGATGTTTTTTCGTGAACATTCGGGGCCCGACGATCTGAAGCTGAAAGCGCTGCAAGCGCAGCTCGCGCCCTCTCGCTAGCGCTCTTCGATAAGCTTCGTCGCCCGAAACGATTTCACCACGATCTGATTCGGTTGCATGCCGACGGGGATGATGGTCAGCAAGGAATATTCCGAGGGTTCAAATTTCTTGTTCGGCTGGCGTTTCTGGATTACTGCCAGGTCTCCGGAACCGGAGTCGAGTACCAACAGATAGTTCTGATTCTGCGATAGGGCGAGCGCATCGGGACGGGTTCCTACGGGCAGATAGGCGATAATCTTGCCCAGGTCGATGTCATAGACAGCAATGTTATCCGATCCGAAGTTGGAGATATACAAACGCGAGTTGTCGAGCGAAACCACGCCACGTGTGGGCTGGGCCCCGACGAGATAACTACCTGACACTTCGTCGGGCGTTGTTTCGATGATGGAGATGGTGCCGGCGTCGAAGTTGAACGCGACCAGTTCTCCGCCATCGGGTTTCAATGCCAGACTCACGGGAGATTTTCCGACATCGAGGAGTGCGAGCAGTTTGTCGTTCCCGAGATCGTTCTTCTTGAGCTCGATGCTCGCTACCTGGCCCGATCCGGAACAGGAGATAAACGCTTTCGTGGAATCGGGCAGGATGGCGATGTCCTCAGGGTGAATGCAGAGATTGATGGCGGAGCGCACAGCCAGCCGCGCCGCGTCGATGATCGAGACAGTGTTGTCGGCGCGATTGGTGACAATCACGGTCGATCCATCGGGCGAAACGCGGGCCAAGCCGGGACTTGCGCCGACATGAAGTGTGGCTGCAACCGACCGACGGTCAAGATCAAGCACCGAAAGGTTATTCGATCCGGAATTGGCGACATAGGCGCGGTGGCCATCGGGAGAAACGTCGATGAAGAACGGACGTCCGTAGACGCCGATGGTGGCAACGACTTTATTCTGTTCTGCGTCGATCACGCTAACATTCGAAGAGCCGCTGTTGACGACATACACTTCGTTTCGCTTTGGATTGGCCGCGACTCCGGTAGGTTCAGCGCCGACCTGGAGCGTTCTTACCGGGCGGAAGCTACGCAAGTCGATCACTGTAACTGTGTTGCTCTTCCCGTTCGAGATGTAAGCGTACTCGCGGTAGAGCGGGCCGTAGCCGGGGAGAGTGCGCTCGTGAAAGTAGTACCAGCCGGCGGCGAGGACGAGTGGGATAAGGACGGCGAGTAACAGGAATTTTCTCATTCAGTGACGAGTTGGCCTCGCTGACGGCAAGAGACTATCAGATGCGGTCATATCAGTAGAGGTGGAACGACACGTAAACGTTGACTTTGGTCGCGACCGGTTTAGCGTCTTTGATTGCGGGGCGGGATTTCCATTTCTTCACGGCATCGACGGCTGCCTCATCAAACTCGGGGCTCAACGGAAGCGAAACTGCCCCTGGATGACGTGTTTTGCGCTCATCTTTCGGAGGCTCGGGGTCGGGATCGTAAGTCCGACGTAGCGGGGTGACACAGCCCGGAGCATCGCTGTCGTCGCCATGACAAATCGACACCTCATTTGAAAGCAGTATGGGAGTAGAGTCTTGTGGAGCGGCGGCGCTTATGAGAAGCAGCGTAGGGAACAGAGCACGCGGCGTCATAATCTCATTTCTCCATATCAGGAGGTCGATTGCCTTGATGTGCCTGCTAAGACGGCGGGCTCCACGGCTTTTGGAATCGATCGGCCCAGCACCGCCGCGATCTGCCGCACCTGGACCATCAACGCGTCGAACTGATCGGGGAATAGCGACTGCATGCCATCCGACAACGCGCGGTCGGGATCGTGGTGGACTTCGATGATCAGGCCATCGGCTCCGACGGCAGCGGCGGCGCGGGAGAGAGGTGTTACCTTGTTGCGCTTGCCGGTGCCGTGGCTGGGATCGACGACGATGGGTAGATGGCTGAGGCGCTGAACGGCGGGCACAATGCTGAGGTCGAGCGTGTTGCGGGTGTGATCAGCGAAGGTGCGCACCCCGCGCTCGCAGAGGACTATGTTGTAGTTGCCCTCGCTCATGATGTACTCGGCGGCCATGAGAAATTCTTCGAGCGTGGCCGAGATGCCGCGTTTCAGGAGGACCGGCTTGCGGGCGCGTCCGGCGCGCTTGAGTAGAGAGAAATTCTGCATGTTGCGGGCGCCGATCTGAATTACGTCGGCATATTGGTCGACTAGGTCGAGCGATTCGTAATCTACCGCTTCGGTGACGATGAGCAGGCCGAAGTGCTCGCGGATTTCGGCCAAAATTTTCAGGCCTTCCTCGCCCAGTCCCTGGAAAGAATAAGGAGAAGTGCGAGGTTTGTAGGCGCCCCCGCGGAAGAACTGGGCTCCGGCACGAGCTACGCGCTCAGCGATAGTGAAGGCCTGGTCGCGAGTCTCGATGCCACAGGGACCGGCAATGATGGCGAGGTCGGGGCCTCCGATGGTGACGAGCGAATTGGGAAACTTGATGACCGTGTTGTCGGGCTTGGTGTCCCGGCTGACCAGTTTGTACGGTTTGGAAACGCGGATGACTTCCTGCACACCCGGCATTTCTTCCAGAGATCCGGATTCGACCTCGCCTTTGTTGCCGGTGATGCCGATGGCGGTGCGTTGCGCTCCGGGCATGGAGTGGGCACGGTATCCAAGCGCTTCGATTTTCTGGCAAACAGCGCGGACCTGCTCCTCGGTGGCCTGCGCTTGCATGACTACGAGCATAGGAGTACCCCGGGACATTCAGTTTAGCGGCTGGGCTGGAATGGGGCAAATGGCGGCCGAACCAGGTAGTGGTCGGTTTTGATCGGCAGCGGATTGCGGCCAATCGCTCTAGCGATCACTTCACGGAATGGACGGAGTCCGGAGTATAGAGAACCGCGTTGCATCCCGAGACATTCGAACACATCACAATCGCGCGCCGCACCAGGCGGGCGGAACTGCCCTCCGGGTGAGCGACTTGGAATTTAACCTCCAATAGCGCGTCACGAGCGGATTTAGGCCTTTCTGAGCCGCTGATAAATGCCACAGCTTCCAGCTTCGGGCCTGGGCTGAAGAGCAAGAAGAACTCCGCCGTGGCCGATCCCGGGACTAGGTGTTTGAGTTTGACGGTACGCAGTTCGCTCAGTTCGGCGCCGTTCGGATCGCCGTGAAGCCGTTCCATCGGCGAAGGCGGCATCGCGCCCGTCAGATGTTCGAGACGGTGGCGGGTGTCATCCCATGACCCGCCAGGAGTATGTGACCCGGGCGTGGACAAAGCCAGGTGATACATGTGGATCGCCTTCTCGGTTTTCTTTTGCTGCTCGTAAACTTGCCCAAGATGATCGGCCTCGACCCCTCCCTGCGACAGCAGCCAGGCTGCGTGGAGGTAGCTTTCCGCCAGATCAAGATGGCCGAGTCGAAAATGAACCCATCCCAGAGTATCCCCAGAACATGCCGATCTTCCGCGTGCAGGCCAAGTCTTCGGGGAGAAGCTTGGAAAGTGTTACGTCAAGGGATACCTTCTCCTGCCTATCGACCGCTTGCTGCGCGTATTCGAGGGCCCCGGCGAGATCGACATTGGCCACGGCAAAATAGTATGCGACGTCGTTCAGCATCCCGGGGCTGGAATCGGTTTCAACTACTTTTTGCAGAACGGCGGCGCCGCGTTAGACCTGTCCAGCTTGCAAATAAACGAACCCAAGACGGGATTGAGCAACCGGGGAATTGTCGCCTTTCGCGGCGGTTTCGAGGTAGGGGACGGCCTCGGCATAGCGCTTTTGCTGGGTGAGAAACGTGCCTAAGTTCAGGTTCGCTTCGGCATCGTCCGGAGCAACCTTCACTGTTTCACGCCAGCTTCCATCGCGGCATCCGTGCGGCGCAAACTGATGAGCGCGAAGGCGTCCCGGCTGGTCTGCTCACGGACAGAGGTGCCGTCGTTGTCGAAGGCAATCTTGGTCGCCATCTCTTCGATGATTGCGGGCTCTTGCGAGTAATCGTCCTTGGCAGGACTGTGGAGCGGTGAAGTTTGCGCACGACCGGCCAGTGACACCGCTAGCACAACAGTAAGAGAAAGGGCCCACCAACGACCAATCATAGCGTGCCAGTATTTATGGTTCTTACGCGAGGAAAAGGCAAGCGAGAAAGAACCGCGACGGCGCCGCCTGTCTTGGAGCGTTTTCGGGGACGGGTAAGGTTCGAGAGGTTCGGGCTGGTCCCAAAGTTCGGCTGGCGCTCAGGCCCACGCGGTCTCTAAATCTAAATAGCGCAAAATTTGTAGCGCTCCTGAGGCACTGATCCGGAACACGCGGAGCCGGGCGCCATGCGCTGCACCTCGGATCGCAAATCGCGCTCAACGAGGGTCTATCTCCAGCGAATCTACTGCGGATTTCATTTGAAACCTAGCGGTCGGTTGGCATTCGGAGTAGCCTGCGAACCTCGTCGAGTCGGACTTGGGATCGTCGCGAATGACGCGATAGCTCCGGATGTAGAGACAGACCATGTCGTCGTTTGTCGGCGTGGGATCTTGCTCCCGAGACTCCAGTTTCGGTGCATACGGCTTCGGGATCGCTTCGGGACTCTGCCCTACCAGTGGTCCGTGAAACTCCAGCGTGGGAGCGTTCGTGCGAAACTCCGGCGGAGTAATGAGCCCGTCCAGTAGTGGGCGAGAAGAAACGGGGTTTTTGGAAGGCGAGGATTGCGCCGCAAGCGGCACAACACATGCGGAAATCAGCAAGGCGAAAGGCAGAAGGCGGGGGATGTGCATAAAACCCTCTTCTGAGGCGAATTGTAAGCCTTTCGGCGTTTCGGTGTACAGAATGAAATACGCGCTGCGCAAATTGAGAGTGGTTTGATGGAAAGCATTCTCCGACAGCTGCGCTCGGTTGGACCGCCGGGCACGGCTGTCCCTGTGCGAGTTTGACCTTGGGCTTCAGGGCAGGCTGCAGGCTCGCGAGGGCGCGTGTTGTCGGTCCGGCCGTTGTAAAATTGTGAATTGCCCATTTCTGAATCATCATTACCAATGATCGTTATCCGTAGTCGTTGTCTCTAAATCTATGCCCCAGGAAGACAAACCGATCGCCACCGTGCGCGATGAGCGCTACGATGCGCAGCGCATTGAGCAGAAATGGGCTGCGCGCTGGCTGAGCGAGCCTTCGCTTTATGCGGCCGAGGCTCATTCCACGAAACCGAAGTATTACGTTCTGGAGATGCTTCCCTACCCTTCGGGCGCGCTGCATATGGGACACGTCCGCAATTATTCCATCGGCGATGCTTTGGCGCGCTACATGTGGATGAATGGGTACAACGTGCTTCATCCGATGGGGTGGGATTCGTTCGGGCTGCCGGCGGAGAATGCGGCCATCAAGAACAACACTCCCCCTAAGGAGTGGACGCTGACGAATATCGCGGCCATGAAAAAGCAGATGACGCGCCTCGGTTTCGCTTATGACTGGTCGCGCGAGGTTACTACCTGTCTGCCGGACTACTATCGGTGGAATCAGTGGTTCTTTCTTAAGCTTTACGAATCGGGAATGGCTTATCGCAAGAAGAGCAGGGTCAATTGGTGTCCGCAGTGCGCTACGGTGCTGGCTAACGAGCAGGTTGTGGGTGGGATGTGCTGGCGGCATGAGGATACTCCGGTTGAGCAGCGGGAGTTGGAACAGTGGTTTTTGCGGATCACGAAGTACGCGGACGAGTTGCTGCGCGATCTGGAAAAGTTGGAGGGCTGGCCGGACAAAGTCCGCATCATGCAGCAGAACTGGATTGGACGCAGCGAAGGAACCTTGGTGGATTTCGATCTGGGCGGGACGGTGGGGCCGGCGGGATCGACGATTACGGTTTTCACGACGCGCGTCGACACGATCTATGGCGCAACTTCTGTGCAGTTGGCGCCCGAGCATCCGCTTGTGTGCGACATGATTTCACGCAATACCGACCTGAAAGCTAAGGTAGAAGAGTTGATCGCCGAGCAGCGCCGGGCGAAAGCCGCGGGTGATATCGGCAACATCGAGAAACATGGCATGTTCACCGGGCGCTACGCTAAGAATCCTTATAACGGCGAAGCAGTGCCGGTCTGGGTCTCCAACTACATTCTGATGGACTACGGCACGGGAGCGATCATGAGCGTCCCGGCTCATGATGAGCGCGATTACGAATTTGCGCAGAAGTACGGGCTGGAGATCCGGGTGGTAATTCTGCCGGAGCCAAGCGATCCGGAGGAAACCATGGTGGAACCGGTGCTGCCCTTTACCACCATGGACGGAATTCTGGTGAACTCGGGCGAATTCAGCGGATTGGATTGCGAGGAAGCGATCTCTACGATGTCGGCCCGCGCCGCGGAAAAAGGATTCGGCAAAGCTACCGCCACGTTTCGTTTGAAGGACTGGGGGATTTCGCGGCAGCGCTATTGGGGCACGCCGATTCCTATGGTCTATTGCGATAAGGATGGCGTGGTGCCGGTGGCGGAAAAGGACTTGCCGGTGATTTTGCCGGACAACGTGCCCATCACTTTGGCGGGCGGATCCCCGTTGATGAATGTGCCGTCGTTTCTGAATACGGTTTGTCCGAAGTGTGGCGGGCCGGCGCGGCGCGAGACCGACACCATGGATACGTTTGTCGATTCTTCCTGGTATTTCTATCGCTACGCCGACGCGAAGAATGATCAGGCTCCCTTTGACTCTGCGAAGATCGCTTACTGGTTTCCGATTGATCAATATATTGGCGGAGTAGAACACGCCATTCTCCACCTCATTTACTCGCGCTTCTGGACCAAGTTCATGCGCGATATGGGGCTGGTCAAGAATGACGAACCGGTGGCACGGCTGTTTACTCAGGGGATGGTAATTAAAGACGGCGCTAAGATGTCGAAGAGCTTCGGGAACGTGGTGTCGCCGGATGAGATGGTCGCGCAGTATGGTGCGGATGCTACGCGGATGTACAGCTTGTTTGCGGCGCCTCCGGAGCGTGATCTGGACTGGCAAGAATCAGGAATCGAGGGGATTCAGCGGTTTTTGGGGCGTGTGTATCGGTTCTACTCGAGAAATCCCTCAGAGAGACCGCTTGCTGCTACTGCCGAGGCTTCAGGGACGCAGGCAGAGTCGTTGTCGCCGCAAGCCCGCGCTATACAGCGCAAGCTGCACCAGACCATTAAGCGCGTCACCGATGATTTCGACGGGCGGTGGCATTTCAACACCTGCATCGCGGCCATCATGGAGATGGTGAACGAGATTTATGGAGCGGAGGAGGCGATCACGAGCGGGCTGGTTCCCCGATCGTTGATCGCGGAGGTACAACGCAACATCACTTTGCTGCTCGCTCCTCTGGCGCCTTATCTGGCGCACGAATTGTGGGAAATGACTGGCGAGAGGAGCAATTTGCTGAAGGCCCCGTGGCCGAAGTACGATGCGGCGCTGGCGGCCGAGGATGAGATCGAGATTCCCGTGCAGGTCAACGGGAAACTACGCAGCGTGGTGGTTGTACCGGCGGATGCGACCGAGGATCAGATCAAGCAAGCGGCGCTCGCCGATGGGAAGGTGCGAGCAGCGATTGACGGCAGGCAGGTGGCGCGCGTCATCGTCGTGCCGAAAAAACTGGTGAATGTCGTGATACTCTAGTCGCCCAGGTCTGCACAGCTCGCTTCACGTTAGTTGTTTACGTGAGTAACGCCGAAGAGTGCACTTCCTCGCATCAAGAAGGACATCCAACCATGCGGTTACTGCCGCTGCGCAGCCATGTGCCTGCGATCCTATTTTCCATGTTCATGACTGGTTCGGTAACCCTTTGGGCCGCGGACATGACTCCCGGGGAGATCCTCACCAGGCATCTGGATGCAATTGGTTCGGAACGTGCGCGTAGCGCGGTTAAGTCGCGGGTGGTGCAAGGCCCGGCCACCTACCGGATTTTGGTGGGTGGGTCGGGCGCAATCGACGGCAAGTCGGTGGTTGCCTCTGAGGGACGAAAATCCGACTATTTATTCAAGATCAACGCGGGCAGATATCGCGGTGAGCAGTTTATCTGCGACGGCGACAAAATCAGCGTCGCCGGCACCTACAGCGACAAGACTCGCTCTGAGTTTGGCAACTTTGTTCTAAGCCAAGATGTGGTTCTCCGTGAAAACCTACTGGGAGGCGTCTGGTCGGTCGGTTGGCCGCTGCTTGATCTCGAGGGCCGCAAGGCCACGCTCCATGGTGAGGGTATGAAAAAAGTGGACGGTCAGGAACTTCTTGGCTTGCGCTATCAACCCAAGAAAAATACAGACCTGGACATCTCTCTGTACTTTGATCCCCAGACCTATCGGCACGTGATGACGGTCTATCGGATGGAGCCCTCAACCAGCGTCGCTGGCGGCGAGACCGCAATGGCCGGCAAATCGACCCGACGCTATCGGATGGAAGAGCGTTTTTCGGATTTTCAAACTGCCGACGGCCTCACGCTGCCAACTCGCTATGACGTTCGCTACACGATCGAATCTGAAATTGGCTTCACAAAGTCGGTGGAGTGGGAGGTCAAGGCCACCAGCATTATCAATGATATCTCGATCGACGCTCGCAGTTTTCAGGTCAAATAATGCCCGGATTCGTGTCGGGAATGCGATTTCTTCATTGTTGTTTGCACCGATCGGCACCGGTAGCTCACGGGCAGCATTCTTTCTTTACACGACCGTACCAATTCTGAGACACTCATCCGTGGAAACCCAATCCGTCGTTGTCCTCGACTTTGGAGCGCAATATTCGCAACTAATTGCGCGCCGCATTCGCGAGCTCAAAATCTTCTCGGTGGTCCTGCCGTTTAACGCCACGCTGGAAGAAATTCGCAGCTACTCTCCTGTGGGGATCATTCTCTCCGGCGGGCCGTCTTCGGTCTACGATAACGACGCGCCTTTGGCGGACAAGAGTGTTTTCGAGCTTGGCATTCCGGTACTTGGCATCTGCTATGGATTGCAGTTCATGGTATATGCCCTTGGCGGAAAGGTGCGACCGGCCGCTCAACGCGAGTATGGCCACGCGCACGTAGAGATCCAGCAATCGGACTCGCGACTGTTTCAGGGACTACCTCGTCTGCTGACGGTCTGGATGTCGCACGGCGACTCGGCTGAGGAACTGCCTCCTGGATTCCGGCTGACTGCCAAAACTCCCCATGCGGTTGCCGCCATCGAAAACGATGAGCGACAAATGTGGGCTGTGCAATTTCATCCTGAGGTGCACCACACTCCGCTCGGTGCAGATATTCTACGCAACTTTGCCATGGGCATTTGTGGAGCGAAGCCTTCCTGGACGCCTCAGCATTTTATTGACGCGACCGTCAACCAGGTAAAACAGCAGGTCGGCGAGGGGCGGGCGATCTGCGCCCTTTCGGGCGGGGTCGATTCTTCAGTTGCGGCGGTGCTGGTGGATCGCGCCATGCGCGACGCATCCGGCAAGTCGCGGCTCACTTGCGTGTTCGTGAATAATGGCGTCCTACGCAAGAACGAGTTTGAGAAGGTTCAGCAAAATCTTCGCGACAATCTTGGATTGCGCCTGATCGCAGTCGATGCCACGGATCGCTTCATGGAGAAGCTAGCGGGAGTAACCGATCCAGAGACGAAGCGCAAGATTATCGGCAGGGAGTTCATCAAGGTGTTCGATGAGGAGGCGCAACGCATCGAGAAAGAAGAAGGCGAAGTCGAGTGGCTGGTGCAAGGGACGCTCTATCCCGATGTCATCGAGTCGCGTTCGGTACGCGGGCCATCGCAGGTCATCAAGTCGCATCACAATGTGGGCGGACTGCCGGAGACGATGAAGCTTAAGTTGATTGAGCCGCTGAAGGACTTATTTAAAGATGAGGTCCGACGCATCGGACGCGATCTTGGCATTCCCGAGGATATTCTGCAGCGGCAGCCTTTTCCCGGGCCGGGACTGGCGGTGCGGATTCTGGGTGAAGTGACCAAAGAACGCGCCGACCTGCTGCGCGAGTGCGATGAGATTGTGGTGGGCGAGATCAAGAAAGCTGGGCTGTATCAGAAGATTTGGCAGTCGTTCGCAGTGCTCTTGCCAGTTATGTCGGTCGGCGTGATGGGAGACCAGCGTACGTACGCTTACACCTGCGCTGTGCGTGCCGTGCATTCCGAAGATGGCATGACCGCCGACTGGGTTCCGCTGCCCTATGAAGTACTGAAGACGATTTCGAACCGGATTGTGAACGAAGTTCGCGGAGTGAATCGCGTGGTGTATGACATTACGTCGAAGCCGCCGGGGACCATTGAGTGGGAATGACGATCCACGAAAATCCGGACGGGCGCGACCGATCTCACTTGCGCATTCCACCTTACTGGACATCATCGCATTCCTATCTCCTGCTCAGTTTGGCCACCCTCGTCTGCCTGCTGCCATTTTCGGGAAAGGCCTTTCACATTGATGACCCGCTCTTTGTGTGGACGGCGCAACAGATCGCGCATCATCCTTTCAATCCCTATGGATTCCGTTTGGTTTGGTATGTCACCGAAATGCCCATGTCCGCCGTCACCAAGAACCCTCCGCTTTCGTCTTATTATGGAGCTTTGGTTGGAATCCTGGCGGGGTGGTCGGAAAGAGCATGGCACGTCGGTTTTGTTCTGCCGGCACTCGCCGTGGTTTTGGGGACATATCACCTGGCGGAGCGCTTCACCGCGGCTCCTCTGATCGCCGCGGCGGCCACACTGTTCGCTCCCGGTTTTCTGGTCTCCGCCACGGGAGTGATGTGTGACGTCATGATGCTGGCCTTATGGATTTGGGCCGTCATTTTCTGGCTGCAAGGAATTGATTCTGACAAGCCACTTCACCTTGCGGCCAGCAGTGTTCTGATTGCGGCTTGTGCTCTGACCAAATACTTTGGTGCGTCTTTGATCCTGTTGCTTCCCGTCTATGCACTGCTCCGGCAGAGACGCATTGGAGTATGGCTCTGGTATCTGTTTTTACCCGTTGCGGGCCTGGTCGGGTACCAGTTCTGGACCAAGGCGCTTTACGGCCGCGGTTTGCTGTGGGATGCCGCTCAATATGCGCGCTCACCAGAACACATCGATCAAGCCTCGCGCCTGATCAGTGGATTGGTTGGCCTCAGTTTCCTCGGCGGATGCGCGCTGCCGATATTGTTTTTTTCTCCTTTTCTCTGGAAACGCCGGCAGTTGATTCTTGGGAGTGTGGCTGCGGCGCTCGCCGGGCTGGCCGTCGGAATGCGTTGGTTGCTTCCGTTGATCCACGATCCCCGGCAGCATTGGGCGTGGATCGGGGCGCAGTTCGCCTCTTATTTTGCCGGTGGAATTTCCGTTCTGGGGCTGGTGATTGCAGACTCTAGGAGACACTCCAGAAAACAAGGAGACGCAGACTCGATCCTGTTAGCGCTCTGGGTTCTCGGTACTTTCCTGTTCGCGGCATTTTTGAACTGGACGGTCAACGCTCGCTCGCTGCTTCCCCTCATTCCCGCAGTCGCGATTCTGCTGGCTCGCCGCTTGGATGAAAAGGAAACCCGAGTCGCCTCCACTCGCGGGCGAACCGGAATGCTGATTGTCCCCCTTGCCCTGTCTGCGATGATCTCGCTCGCAATTACCTGGGGAGACACTGCCTTGGCCAACTCAGCGCGCACCATGGCCAGCATCATTCAACGGCAAACTCAGAAGCAAGCCGGCAGCATTTTGTTCGAGGGACACTGGGGGTTCCAGTACTATATGCAGCTGTTCGCGGCACGGCCGGTGGAATATGACAATTTCGCCTTCAAGACGGGGGATTTGGTGGTGACCCCGGAAAACACCACCAGCACCTTCCCTATCGCTCCACAATATGTGGCTGCACAACAGATTTTGCAGATCGATCCTCAGGCCTACGGCGCCACCATGGGACTGGGGGCGGGGTTTTATTCCTCGGTTTGGGGACCGCTGCCTTTTAGTTTCGGGCGGGTTCCTTCCGAGTTCTATCTTGTCGCGAACTTGCAACACCGGTGAAAAGGGAGCTAGGCCAAGTTGTGTACCTTCTATGGCGATACGTCGAATCCGACGGGGACGAATTCGCGGAAAGTATGGCGTTAGCTCTTAGCTTATGACCGTCGAGCATCCCAGCTGCTATTTCTGCGGTGCGGTCGAGTCGGGGAATGAAGCTAGCTTCTGACTGGTTGACCTATTTAGTGAAGGCAAGGGCGGCCATGTGCTGAAATGATCGCCAGCCCAAAACTCGCTTCGCTATTTTACAGCCAAGTCATTTCGATTCAAGACTTTGCGCAACATTGTACCCTGGGCACCAGCATCCATATACTGACAACCCGATGCGGAACCAACTACCATACACAGATGCCCGTGGAAACCGAATCTCCCACATCTTCTTCCTATGCCCAAATCCGCGCACCGCGCGGCGCCACGCTTTCCTGCAAGGGTTGGCAGCAGGAAGCAGCCATGCGCATGCTCATGAACAATCTTGATGAGGAGGTTGCAGAACGGCCTCAGGATTTGGTCGTTTATGGCGGCACAGGCAAGGCGGCTCGCAATTGGGATTGCTATCACGCCATCGTTCGCTCGCTGAAAAATCTTGAGAACGACGAGACGCTACTGGTGCAGTCGGGCAAGCCGGTAGGCGTGTTCAAGACTCACGATTACGCGCCGCGCGTGCTGATCGCGAATTCGAATCTGGTCGGGCATTTCTCCAACTGGGAAAAATTTAACGAACTGGAGCGCGCCGGGCTGATGATGTACGGGCAGATGACGGCCGGATCGTGGATCTACATCGGCTCTCAGGGGATCGTGCAGGGGACGTACGAAACGTTCAACGCCGCGGGTGACAAACATTTTGGCGGCGATCTTGGCGGGAAGCTGATTGTCTCGGGTGGCATGGGTGGCATGGGCGGAGCCCAGCCGCTGGCGGCAACCATGACGGGCGCGGCATTTCTCGGGATTGATGTCGACCCCGAGCGGATCAAGAAGCGGCTCAAGACCGGCTATTGCGACTTTCTTGTAAACACGCTGGACGAGGCGTTGCGTATTCTCAAAAATGCTGTCCGTAAGAAAGAAAACGTTTCGGTCGGGCTGGTGGGCAATTGCGCGGACATTATTCCGGAGCTTGCCGAACGCGGGGTGGTGCCGGACATTGTTACCGATCAGACTTCAGCGCACGATCCGCTGAACGGATATGTGCCGAATGGCATGACGTTCGAAGCGGCGCTCGAATTGCGCGGGCGCGATCCGCAGGCTTATCAAGAGCGGTCGCTTGACGCCTTGGCTAAGCACGTTGAAGGCATGTTGCGGCTGCAGAAGATGGGCTCGGTCACGTTTGACTATGGCAACAATATTCGTACGTTCGCGTTTCAGCGCGGCGTGAAAAATGCTTATGACTTTCCGGGATTTGTGCCGGCTTATATTCGTCCGCTGTTTTGCGAAGGGCGCGGGCCGTTCCGGTGGGCGGCGCTTTCGGGCGAAGTTTCCGACATCGCAGTAACCGATGATCTTGTGCTCGAACTTTTTCCCGAGAATCGCAGCCTGCGGCGCTGGATTGATCTCGCTCGCAAGCGCATCAAGTTTCAGGGACTTCCGGCGCGTATCTGCTGGCTGGGGTATGGCGAGCGGGCACGGTTTGGGCTGGCGATCAACGATCTTGTGAAAAAAGGGACAATCAAAGCTCCCGTCGTGATCGGACGGGATCACCTGGATTGCGGGTCGGTGGCTTCTCCGTTTCGCGAAACCGAGAGCATGATCGATGGCTCGGATGCCGTCGCCGACTGGCCGCTGCTGAATGCGCTGGTGAATACGGCGGCGGGGGCGTCATGGGTATCAATCCACAACGGCGGAGGCGTGGGCATAGGCTACTCGTTGCACGCCGGGCAGGTTACGGTCGCCGATGGCACCGACATGATGGCCTCTCGCATCGAGCGCGTGCTGACTACCGATCCTGGGATGGGCGTGATTCGGCACGTGGACGCGGGATACGAAGAGGCTAGGGATTTTGCGAAGAAGACGAGCGTGAAGGTGCCGATGGTGGTCGAGTGAAATCGAAGGCGCTCCTGCTGGTCGATATCGACCAACTTCTCACCATGCGCTCGACGGCAAACGGCCCTCGGCGCGGCGCTTCCCTTTCCGAACTCGGAATCATTCCAGCCGCTGCGGTGCTTTGCCTGGGTGGAAAGATCGTGTCGGTGGGCGCGACCAAAGACGCTCTTCGCGATCCTTGGCTCAAAAAGAACCGCAAGAAGATTGTTGAGATCGATTGCGCTGGACGAGTGGTTGTACCGGGCTTTGTCGATTCCCATACCCACCCGGTATTCACGCATGCGCGCCTGGTGGATTTTGAGAAGCGGATTTCTGGCGCCAGCTACGAACAGATCGCGGAAGCGGGCGGAGGAATACGCGCCAGCATTGACGGGGTGCGGGAGGCCAGCAAGGGCACATTAACCCGAAAGGTTTTCTCAACACTGGCAGACGCGGCTCGTCACGGAACTACGACGGTTGAAGCGAAATCTGGCTACGGCCTCAGCCTCGAATCTGAACTGAAGTCGCTCGAAGCCATCCGCTCAGCTGCGCGCGAGTGGCCCGGAGCGGTGGTTGCTACTTTTCTCGGCGCGCATGCGGTGCCCCCTGAGTATCGGGGACGTTCTCAGGAATATGTTGACCTGGTCTGCAACGAGATGATGCCGGTGGTCGCGAAACGCAAGCTGGCCCGGTTCACAGACGTGTTCTGCGAAAGCGGAGCCTTCAGCTCCTCTGAAGCCATACAGATTTTCACGACTGCGGAAAAATTCGGGCTTGCCGTTCGTGCTCATGTGGGGCAACTCAGCGAAACGCGGCTCGGGCCGCTTCTTCGATTTCAGCCAGCATCTCTCGACCACATGGACCGCGTCAACGATGCCGACCTGCCAGCCCTCGCCCGGAGCAACACGGTTGCAACATTCGTCCCAGGCGCAAATTATTTTCTTGGGTTGGCAAGGTATCCGAATGCGCGGCGGTTCATTGAATCGGGTGTGGCAGTCGCGCTTGCTACGGACTACAACCCCGGATCTTCGCCGACAATTAGCATGGCGATGGCGATGTCGCTGGCCTGCACGCATATGAAGATGTCACCGGCGGAGGCGATCGCGGCGGCGACCATCAATGGAGCGTGGGCGCTTCGTTTGGCCGACCGCAAGGGCAGCGTGGAAGCTGGCAAAGACGCCGACCTGGCTGTGTTTGACGTGAGCGACTACGGTGAGATTCCGTACTGGTTTGGCGGCAATCGTTGTGCAATGACGATCTTGAACGGCGTGCCGAGCACCCGTCTCCCGTTGTGAGAGTATTCCAGAAAAGCTCGGAGAGAGCTTGCGAGAAATGATGTGAGAAAGAAGCGACGCCGCGAAGAACTGCATCGATCATTTTGAGCGAATGGCACGGGGTTGCTATAATTCGAGAGTTCCGCACGGTCCCAGCGCATCGGCTGTTTTGCTTCGCGGCATCCCGCCCAGTGAGAGCGCATATGGGCGGCCAAGTCGGCCGCCGGTTGTTGTTCGGATGAATCTGTCCGGATGGACCTGTGTAGGCAGGAAGTGGCCAGGTAGCTCAGGTGGTAGAGCGCAGCCCTGAAAAGGCTGGCGTCGGCGGTTCAACTCCGTCCCTGGCCACCATCATTCTTAAGAACTTAGTGGCGAAGAGCGGAAGTTTCCAACCCACGAT
>Ga0302325_10002072_pt1 | contig 49461 bp, 44 predicted proteins | sample Palsa_T0_2_FD_201948 | JGI IMG/M metagenome (GOLD analysis project Ga0302325, IMG submission 201948) | Peat permafrost microbial communities from Stordalen Mire near Abisko, Sweden - Palsa_T0_2 | ecosystem: Environmental > Terrestrial > Soil > Palsa > Peat permafrost | place: Sweden: Abisko...
GGAGAGACAGCGGTGCCTGCAGACGAAGGTGTTGCAGCCGGCGCCGGCGCCGGCGCTGGCCCCGCCGTAGCCGCTGGCGCGGGCTTCGTCGGAGATAGCGGCGCGGGGGCTGCGGGTGCGGCGGATGACGCGGGTGCTGTCAGTGCCGCAACTGCTGCAGGCGCTGCCGATGCCGCGGGCATGGCAGGCGACGCGGACGTCTCCGGTTCGGGCGGGGCTGCGCCCGGCGTCGGCACCAGCGCCATTTCGATCTGCCTGTCACCCGACACGGCCATACTGCTCCCGTTCACCGATCCACCGTGTTCTCAAGGCTGCCACTCGTTCCGGCATGGCCTCCAGCATCTGGGCCGCCGTGGCGCGCACCTCGTCGAGCAGATCGGCATCGCGCGCCAGATCGGCCACGCGCAGCTGCGCCAGACCGGTCTGTCGCCGTCCGAGCAGCTCGCCGGGACCGCGCAGTTCGAGGTCGCGGTGCGCGATGCGAAAGCCGTCATTGGTGTCGCGGATCGCCGCCAGGCGCGCGCGCGCCATCTCCGACAGCGGCGCGCGATACAGCAGCACGCAACTGCTCTCCTGCACGCCGCGGCCGACGCGGCCGCGCAGCTGGTGCAGCTGCGCCAGGCCCATGCGTTCGGCATTCTCGATCACCATCAGGCTTGCATTGGCAACGTCGACGCCGACCTCGATGACCGTGGTGGCCACCAGCAGCTGCACTTCGCCGCCGGCGAATCGCTGCATGATCTGATCCTTCTGCTTCGAGGGCATGCGCCCGTGCAGCAGCTCGACCCGATGCGCCGGCAGCGCCTCGGCCAATGCGGCCGCGGTCTCCTCGGCGGCGCTGGCGGCGAGCTCCTCCGATTCCTCGATCAGCGGGCAGACCCAATAAGCCTGGCGGCCGGACCGGCAGGCCTCATCGATGCGCGCGACGATCGAGGCGCGCTTGTCTTCCGGCACCACCACCGTGCGCACCGGGGTGCGTCCCGGCGGCAACTCATCGACGATCGAGACATCGAGATCCGCATACAGCGTCATCGCCAGCGTGCGTGGAATCGGGGTCGCACTCATGATGAGCTGATGCGGCGTGCGCTCAGAAGCGCTCGAGGCCGCGTTGCCCTTAGCAGCGAGCAGCAACCGCTGCTGCACGCCGAAGCGATGCTGCTCGTCGATGATCGCGAGTCCGAGGTGATGAAAGCGCACTTCCTGCTGGAACAATGCATGCGTGCCGACACACAACTGCGCACTGCCGCTGGCGGCGGCCTGCAGCGCCGCCCGCCGCGTGCGCGCCGGCTGTGAGCCGGTAAGCAGGCTCACGGTCACGCCCAGTGGATCGAACCATGTCATCAGCGAACGGGCGTGCTGTTCGGCCAGCAGTTCGGTGGGCGCCATGAACGCGACCTGCGCGCCGCTGCCGATCGCCCGCGCGGCCGCCGCCGCCGCGATCACGGTCTTGCCGCAGCCGACGTCGCCCTGGACCAGCCGCGCCATGGGAGTGGTGGCGCCGAGATCGCGCTCGACCTCGTCGAGCACGCGCCGCTGCGCCGCGGTCAGACGGAACGGCAGTGCGGCCAGCAGCCGCGCCGTAAGTCCGACCGCATCGGTGAGTGCCGCCGCATGGTCGCGCCGCAAACGCCGGCGCAGCTCCAGCAGCGAGAGCTGATGCGCCAGCAATTCCTCGAACGCCAGGCGGCGCTGCGCCGGGTGGCGCCCGGCAGCCAGCTCCGCCAGCTGGGTTCCGACCGGCGGCCGATGCACGAACTCCAGCGCCGCGCGTAGCGTCGGCAGCCCGGCTCGCCGCAGCAGACTCTCGGGCAGCAACTCCGCGATCCCACTGGTTGCGAGCGTGCGCAGCGCGCGATCCACCAGCGCGCGCAGCCGGCCTTGCGTCAGACCCTCGGTTGCCGGGTAGATCGGCGTCATGGTCTGCGGCAGCGGTTCGCCCAGGCCGACGATGCGGCGGTACTCCGGATGCACGAGCTCGAGGCCGAGCGGACCGCGCCGCACCTCGCCGTGGCAACGCAACCGCGTGCCGCGCGCCAGGCCTTCGCGCTGGGCATTTGAAAAATAAAAAAATCGCAGGGTGAGCGACCCCGAGCCATCGGCCAGCCGCACCAGCAGCGTCCGGCGCCGCCGGAACACAATCTCGGCCAGCAGCACTTCGCCTTCCACGACGGCATGCATGCCTGGCTGCAGCCCGCCGATCGGCACCACGCGCGTGCGATCCTCGTAGCGCAGCGGCAGTACGAACAGGATGTCGTCCGGATGCTCGACACCGAGGCGCGCCAGCTTGGGCGCCAGCGCGCCGGTCACCGCCTGCGGCTGCGGTGCCGCGCGTTTCAAGCGAGGCTGAGTATGCACTCCACTTCAACTCGCGCACCGCGCGGCAGCGCCGCGACGCCGACCGCGGCGCGCGCCGGATAGGGCTCGCTGAAATAGGCCGCCATGATCTCGTTGACCTTGGGAAAATGCGCCAGATCGGTCAGAAACACGCTGAGCTTCACCACGCTCGCGAGCGAGCCGCCGGCGGCCTTGGCGATGGCGGCGAGGTTGTCGAACACCCGGCGAATTTCCGCTTCGATGTCGCCGCTGACGAGCTGTCCGCTCGCCGGATCGAGCGGGATCTGCCCTGAGATGTAGACCGTATCGCCGACGCGCACTGCCTGCGAGTAGGTGCCGATCGCCTTGGGCGCCAGGGGCGTATGTATGATTTGTCGCGACATAGTGATGGTAAGGCTCGCTTGCGAGGTTGGCTGTTATCTAGCAGGTTGTCGGTTGTCTACGCGGCCATCGCAGCCGCGGTCAATTATCTTCGAATTTGCCCTCGTCGGCCTGTTCGCGCGCATGCGCATGGGTGGAGATGGTACGCACCGTGCGCAGCACGTCCGGCATATGCCGTACCACCCGCATCACGCGCGCCAGGTGCTTGCGGTCGGCCACTTCCAGCACGAACACCTGCACCGAGGTCTCGGCGTCGCGCGTTTCGATGGTCACGTGGATGACGTTGGTCTGGGTGCCGGCGATCGCGGCCGAAACCGCCGCGAGTATCCCCATGCGGTTCACCGTCTCGATGCGGATTTCGGACAGGAACAGCCGGCCAGGCTTGTGCTGCCAGCTCACCGGCAGCCATTTCTCCGGATGCTTGCGATAGTCCGCGACATTGGAGCAGGTCTCGCGGTGGATCACGATGCCGCGCCCGGTACTCATGAACGCCAGGATCGGGTCGTTCGGCAGCGGATAGCAGCAGTGTGCATAGCTGACCAGCAGACCCTCGGTACCCGCGATTGCAAGCGGCCCGGCTGTCGGATGGGCCACGTACTCCCCGGGGGCGCCCGGTATCACCGGCGGCACCTCGGCGACCTGTGCCCGATCCGCCGGCAGCAGGCGGCGCGCCACCAGCGGCGCCAGCCGCTCGCCCAGTCCGATCCGTTCGTACAGCTCCTCGGTGTCCTTGAGCGCGAACTCGCTCAGCGCCGAGCGCAGCGCCGCCGCGTCCACCGCATCGAGCTTGACCTCGAACTCGGCCAGCGCCTGTACCAGCAGGCGTTTGCCCAGCTCGACCGCCTCGCCGCGCCGCAGGGTCTTCAGATAGTGCCGGATCGCCGAGCGCGCCTTGGCGGTCACCACGAAATTGACCCACGACGGGTTGGGGCTGGCGCCCTTGGCTGTGATGATCTGTACCGTCTGGCCGTTGCGCAGCACCGTGCGCAGCGGCGTGAGGCGGCGATCGATCTTGGCGGCGACGCAGCGATTGCCGATGTCGGTGTGCACCGCGTAGGCGAAATCCACCACGGTGGCGCCGCGCGGCAGCCGCAGGATCTCCCCGCGCGGCGTGAACACATAGACTTTGTCCGGAAACAGGTCGACCTTGACGCTCTCGATGAATTCCTCGGAGTTGCCGCCTTCCTCCATCTCAACCAGGTTCGACAGCCATTTGCGCGCGCGCTCCTGCTGCGCCGAACCTTCGAGCTCGCCTTCCTTGTACTTCCAGTGCGCCGCAATGCCGGACTCAGCCACGCGGTCCATGTCCTCAGTGCGGATCTGCACCTCGATCGGCACGCCATTGGGGCCGAAGAGAGTGGTGTGCAGCGACTGGTAGCCGTTGATGCGCGGAATCGCGATGTAGTCCTTGAAGCGCCCGGGCATCGGTTTGTAGACGCTGTGCACTATGCCAAGTGCGCGATAGCAGGTGTCCACCGCGTCGATGGTGATGCGCAGTCCATAGACGTCGACGATCTCGGACAGCATCGCCCGCTTGCGCAGCATCTTGCGGTAGATGCTGAACAGATGTTTTTCGCGCGCTTCGACCCGGCCCGCGATCGCGGCCTTCTTCAGCGCCGCCTCCAGTTGCGCCCGGATCTTGTTGAGGAATTCCTTCTGATTGCCGCGGGCACGCTTCAGCGCCCGCTCGATCACGCGGTAGCGCTGCGGGTACAGGGTGCGAAAACCCAGATCCTCGAGCTCGAGCTTCATCGCATACAGGCCGAGCCGCTCGGCAACCGGTGCGTAGATGTCGAGCGTCTCGCGGGCGATGGCTCGGCGCTTGGCCGGCGCCAGTGCGTCGATGGTGCGCAGGTTGTGCATGCGATCCGCGAGCTTGACCAGGATCACGCGCAGATCGCGCACCATCGCCAGTAGCATCTTGCGGAAGTTCTCCGCCTGCGCTTCCTCGCGATTCTTGAAGCGGATCTGATCGAGCTTGGTTACGCCGTCGACGATCTCGGCCACGTCGTGACCGAAGCGCGCCGCAATGTCGGCCTTGGCGATGGGGGTGTCTTCGATGACGTCGTGCAGAATCGCGCCGACGATGGTATCGGCATCGAGGTGCAGGTCGGCAAGGATCACTGCCGCCGCGACCGGATGCGTGATGTAGGGTTCGCCCGAGACGCGCGTCTGGCCCTGGTGCGCGGCGGCGCCGAACTCGGCGGCTTCGCGCACGCGCTCGACCTGCTCGTGCGGCAGGTAGGTCGCGACCTTGCTCAGCAGCTCCTTGACACCCGGAGTGCCGCGTTTCGCGCCGGGCAACAATCCCAAGAGCGAAGACGCATAATCCACAGCCGCCTCGGGCGCGAGCTCCTTAAGACCTCTAGAGCTCGCGATCGACCAGGCCGAACTGCGGCGCGCGGAAGGTCGCTTCGTTGTCGGCGTCGGGGACGATCGATTCCTGCCGCGGCTCCGGCTCGCGCAGCATCTCGGGCGTGATATTGCCGGCCGCGATTTCCCGCAGCGCCACTACCGTGACCTTGTCGTTCTCGATCGGCACGGTCGGCTCGGCACCGTTGGCCAGGCGCCGCGCACGCTGACTGGCGAGCAGCACCAGCTGAAACAGGTTATCGACATTCTGCAGACAGTCTTCGACGGTTACACGAGCCATGGCTTTAAGATTTCCTGAAAATACCGGGAGTTGCCTTCGTAGTGTACTGCATCGGCGCTCGTTCGCGCCAGCCGAACGGCGTGCAGTGCCTGCTCCCAGGGCGGCCATTTCGGCATTTACTTGAGAGTGCAGAACCAGTTGGCGCATATCCATCACTCTGTCACCCGCTGCGGGGCGGTGCTGCGTACCGCCCCGCTTGCCCGTGTTGCCAATGCGCAGGGCCTACGCGACCATTCCCCAGGTGTGGCAGGGAGCGCGAGATGGCCGAAGGTTTGCTCGGTGGAATGCTCGGGGGCGAGGATGAAAAGCCCGCAGTCGAGGCACCGGATGCGCTGGCTGGCGCTGACGGATTCGCCGCTGCGGTCGCCGCCCGGCTGTCGGCCATCGATCCGCAGGTCGCCCGGGATACGTCTGCATTCCTGCAGAAGCAGGCACAGCTGCTCGACACCCAGCGCAGGTACCTCGAAGACGAACACATGGCACGTCTGCACTATCTGCAGGGCCAGGCCCGTGAGGTGGACATCCGTCGCTTTGGACTGCGTCTGCGTGTGGCGTTTCAGGTCTTCATCGCGCTCATCGCGACCGTCATCGGTGTCGGTATTGCCCTCATGATCCACGACGCCGTCGAATCGCGCAGCGTCGTCATCGATCCGTTCGACGCTCCGCCTTCGCTTGCAGCCGACGGCCTGAGCGGCAAGGTGCTCGCGGCGGGTCTGCTGGATGTTCTGACGCGGATCCAGGCGGCTACGCGCAGCAATGCCGAGCATCGCAGCCTGTCGAACGCCTGGACCGGCGATATTGCGATCGAGGTCCCTGAGACCGGTATCTCGATCGGGCAGCTCGAGCGGATCCTGAAGGCGCGCTTCGGCCACGATCAGCACATCGACGGCAATCTGGTGACTACCAAGATCGGCGGCGGACTCGCACTCACGGTGCGCGGTACGAATATCCTTCCGAAGACCTTTACCGATGGTACGGGCAACGTAGACAAGCTGCTGACGCAGGCCGGAGAGTATGTCTACGGGCAGTCCCAGCCCGGACTCTGGACGGCTTACCTGTCCAATAACGATCGCAATGACGACGCGATCCAGTTTGCTCAAGCCGCCTACGTCACGGCCGATTCCAGCGAGCGGCCCTTCGTGCTCAATTACTGGGCCAATGCGATCACCGGCAAGGGCGGCGGCGAAGCCGCGATGTTGGAGGCGCTGGTCCTGTGGCGCGAGGCGCTGCGCCAGAAGCCCGACTACTGGGTCGCCTACAACAACGTCATGTTCGGGCTCGCGGGCACCGGCAATGAGGAAGGCGTGGTGCGCGTGGGTGAGCAGATGCTCAAAGCCGCTGGCGGCCGGCCCGGCAGGGCGCCCGAATATCAGTATCAGAACTACGACTCCATCGTCTGGGACCTGCCGGCCGTGCACGCGAGCAATATCGCCGACATGGAATCGCACAGCGGCATCGGCACCACCGGCGGTGCGGGCGGCTCTCTGAATCTCGCTGTCGCACAGTATGAGGTGCAGATGCACGATGTCGAGGCGGCAGCCCTGCGGCTCAAAACGACCCCCATCGACGAGAAGGCTCCTGCCGATGTCGCGGCCTCAGCCTCTGCGGGTGCCATGCTTGCTGAAGAGGCAGGGGATCTCAAAGCGGCGGCGCGGCAGTGGGATGCTTTTGAAATCGCCTACGCCAATCCGGCGGTCTCGACCGCCAATCCTCAGTTCATCTGCTATACGGCAGTGACCTATGAAAAGACGGGCCAGCCCGCCAAGGCCGATGCGGCCCTCGCCGCAGTGGGCAAGCTGACCTACGTCGATTGTTATCGGTTCCGCGGCGACGTCCTGGATCTGCGTGGCGACTGGGCGGGTGCGCAGGAGTGGTACGCCAAGGCTGTGAAACTGGGCCCCAGTATCCCGTCAGGCTACTACTCGTGGGGCCTCGCCCTGGCCCGGCATGGAGATCTTGACGGTGCGGCGGTGAAGTTCAAGGAAGCGAATCTGCACGGGCCGCACTGGGCTGATCCGCTCAAGGCCTGGGGCGATGTGCTCGCGACGCAGGGACACGCGAAGGAGGCGCTCGCCAAATACGACGCCGCGCTGCAGTACGCGCCCAACTGGAAGCAGCTCAAGGACGCGCGCGAGGCGACAGCGAAGGCGCGCTAGACCGGCAGGCGCACCAGCGTGTCGATCAGCGGCTTGAGCTCCGAGCGGCTGGCGCGCAGTTCGCGTCCACCGCCGTCGAGGATGGTGTCTACGTCCACCGCGGCCTTGTCGAACTGATCGTTGACGACCACGAAGTCGAATTCGTTGTAGTGCGACATGTCGGTGGAAGCATCGGCAAGCCTGCGAGCGATGGTCTCGGGACTGTCGGTGCGGCGCTCGCGCAGGCGCTGCTCGAGCGCCGCGCGCGTGGGCGGCAGGATGAAAATGCTGGTGCTGTCGGGCATCGCGCGGCGCACCTGGCGCGCCCCCTGCCAATCGATCTCCAGCAGCACGTCGTTGCCGGCTGCGAGTTGCTCGCGCACCTGCGCGGCGCCGGTGCCGTAGTAGTTGTCAAATACCTGCGCGTACTCCAGAAAAGCGTCTTGATTGATCAGCTCGTGAAACTGCGCCAGCGTGACGAAATAGTAGTCGCGGCCGTCGACTTCATTGGTACGCGGCTTGCGCGTGGTGTGCGACACCGACACTTTCAGCCCCGGCCGCGCGGCCAGCAGGCTGGTCACAAGGCTGGTTTTTCCGGCCCCCGACGGCGCGGAAATGACGAATAGCTTACCCATGGTGTGCCTATATCACATTCAGTTCCCATGATATTCCTAATGGCGACCGGGCATTAATGGCGTAGTTATCAATAAACGGAAACCGATCTCCGACCTCGAACCTTGGGCGGGCCGTCGTCATTACTGTGAAGCAGATACAGACGATCGTGACCCACAGCGGTTTGCGGATGATCACCTCGGCGTTCCTGTTGTCTACTGGATGCGCAGGAGTAGCGCTGGCTGAAATGTCTGCCGCTATGCCCAGTTGCGGGCGGGATGCCCCCGGCGCATTCTGTCCGCCAAAAGCAGGGCCTTCCGGGACAGGGAATGTCGGTACAAGAAACCGCATCTGGAGAGGGCCGGCCACCGACGGACACACCGGCGGCGATGCCGGTTGCCAGCTCAGCGCCTCGCGTTTTCGTCAGCTACGCCTCCGCGGACGTCGCTACCGCGGATGCCGTGGTCGCAATCCTAGAACGTCAAGGTGTGATGTGCTGGATTGCTCCGCGCGACGTCAACGCGGGGGCGCTGTACGCAGAGGCTATCGTCCGGGCGATCGGTGACGCCAAGGCGCTGGTGCTGCTGCTCTCGGCGAATTCCGTCGCCTCCGCGCACGTCAGTAAGGAAGTCGAGCGAGCCTCGTCGAAGCGCCGGCCGGTGATTGCCTTGCGGATTGACGACGCGCCGCTCTCGCCGGCTCTGGAATACTTCCTCGGCGAGTCGCACTGGATCGATGCCCGGGCGGCAGGCATGGATGCCGCAGTGGCCAAGCTCATCGCCGCGATCCGCGAGCCCGAGCGAACTGCGGCGGGGGTCACTCCCGCGACTGCCGCGGTAACTCCTGGAGCGTCACTCGCTGTCGCGTCGGCAGTAGATCCCAAGTCCCCTCGCAGCCGGATGCTAATCACGGCAGGACTCGCCGTCGTCGTGGCGGCAATTGCCGCGCTGCTGGCGATAAAGTTCTGGCCGGCGAAGCACCCCACGGCGGAACAGACGAATACGACGGCGAGCAGCGTCGCAAACAATAAGTCCATCGCCGTGCTGCCGTTCACGGACATGAGCGAAAAAAAGGACCAGGAGTACTTCGCGGATGGGATGGCCGAGGAGATCCTCGATATTCTGGCGAAAGTGCCGTCGCTAAAGGTTATCGGCCGCACGTCGTCTTTCCAATTCAAGGGCCAGAACGAGGATCTGCGTGCCATCGGAGCAAAACTGGGAGTGGCCTATCTGCTGGAGGGCAGCGTGCGGCGCTCCGCCGACCGTGTGCGTGTGACGGCGCAGCTGATCGACGCGCGCGACGGGGCTCACCTGTGGTCCCAGACCTACGACCGGCCCGCCAGCGATACACTGCAAATGCAGGGCGAGATCGCGGTGACTATCGCCCGCTCACTGGAGATAGGAATCGGCGCCGATAATCCGCAATCAGACCGACGCCTGATTAACGATGCGGCCTACGACCTGTACCTTCGGGGTCGCTACGCGGCTGAGCGGGTTGACGCCGATGGGTTGGCGGCCGGCGTCACTTACCTGCGACAGGCCCTTGATGCAGATCCGAGCTTCGCCGACGCACAGGTTGCTCTGGCGTTTACTTATTACGAGCAGGCATTCACGAGTCTCGAGCCTAGTGGCATTTTCGAGTTGTCGCGCCAGGCGGCGCAATCCGCTCTAAAGCTGAACCCGAAGCTTGGTTTGGCGCATGCGGTTCTCGGCGGCATTCTTACCGACTACGATTGGGATTGGGCCGCGGCCGACCGCGAATTCAAGCAAGCGTTTGCCCTGGCGCCCCACGACGCGCGCGTTCTGACGATTACCACGGACCTGACTGTCGCGCTCGGGCAACTGGACACTGCTCGTCAGATGCTCAAGCAAGCGCTTGCCTACGACCCGCTATTTGCCGACGCGTACTCGACGCTCGGGTGGATAGAGTGGTGCGCGGGGCGCTACGAGGAGATGCTGGCCGCCGCTCGCAAGGTTCTGGAAATAGATCCCGCCTACGACTGGGGACACACCACTGTCGGACTCGCGCTCCTGAATCGTGGTGATCCTGCAGCTGCGATTACCGAGATCAACCGCGAAAGTAACGCAGTGGAACAGGCGTGGGGGCTGGCGCTGGCCTATCAAGCCCTGGGTCGCACGGCGGAATCGAACGCGGCGTTGAAGAAACTCATTACCGGCGGCGCCGACAACTACGCGTACGAGATCGCCGAGGTGTATGCCTATCGAGGCGAGCGGGACGAGGCACTGAAGTGGCTCGAGCGCGCGTACGCACAAAAGGACAGCACGCTGAAATGGATTGCGCGAGATCCTACCATGGCGAAACTCGAAGTGGATCCGCGCTATAAAGCGTTCGTGCGCAGGATGAATCTGCCCGATTAGCGACGGCGAGTGCTTTTCGCGGCCGTCAACCGACCCGCAAGGGCACGCCCACGATCCACCGAGGAAGTTTCAGTTCGTTGCCTGTCGCGACGCGCCGATCGGCAGTGAGTCGGCGCGCCTCATCTCCTGCGTCGCGAGGACGCCGGGGTCCGCCAGATACGCCGCCGCGAAGTCGACGGCATCGCTGCCCCAGAACAACTGGTCGTCAATGCCGATGGTAGGGACACCAAAGACACCTTTGTGTGCCGCCAGTTCCGTGCACTCGCGCAGGGTGTTCTTCACGCTGGGGTCGGTCAGGCGCTCCCGATGCACACCCAGGGTCTGCGCCAGATCTTCGATAATGACTGAATTGGCAGGATCCAATCCCGTAGTCCACAGCGCCGTGAAAATCGCACGAACCGCCTCGGCAGAGTTCCCCACGGCAATTGACAGGCGCAGGAATGGCAGTGAGTTGAATGGATGAGCAGCCGGCATACGAAAAGGGACCCGGTTCTGCTGCGCCCACCAGATACATGAGCGGTAAGTCCAGACGCGCTTGGGAGGAATTTCTGCCGGGCCCTTCTGCCCCCAGTGCTTCAATAAACCGGCGAACAGGACCGGCTGATAGCGCAGTCGCGTGTCGGCTGGCAGACGCTTCAGCGCGTGGAGCCCCAGGTACGCATACGGGGAAACGAAGTCAAAGTACCAGGTGACTTCACGCATGAACGATCTCACGGCCCCGGAAGCTACTCGATGTTCTGTACCTGCTCGCGCATCTGCTCGATCAGCACCTTCATTTCGACCGCTGTGCGCGTGGTCTCCAGATCCTGCGACTTCGACGACAGCGTGTTGGCCTCGCGATTGAACTCCTGCATAAGGAAATCCAGCCTGCGTCCCGCAGGTTCATCGCCGGCCAGCGTGCGCGCTGTCTCCACCAGGTGTCCGTCCAGACGATCCAGCTCCTCGGCGACGTCGAAGCGCTGCAGCATCAGCAGTATTTCCTGCTCGACGCGCTCCTGATCGACCTGGGCACCCAGTTCCCGCAGGCGCTCCTGGAAGCGCTGGCGGATGCGTGCCTGTACCTCCGGCAGTCGCACGCGCACCGCGCCGACCATACCCGTAAGAGCGGCACAGCGCTGGCTGATCAGGGCCCCGAGCCGCTCGCCTTCGCGCACCCGTGCGCGTGCGAGCTCGGTCAGTGTTTCAGCGAACAGGGTACGCACTGTTTGCATCAGGATTTCGGTATCGGTGCTGTCCTCGCGTACGATGCCAGGAAAACGCAGCAGCTCGATCAGGTCGACTTGCGCGCGACCCGGAATCGCCGCCGACAGCTCATTGACCCGCGCCAAGAGCCGCGCGAGGGCTTCCTGATCGATCTCGAGCGCGGCGGCGCCGGGCGGCACGGAGCGCTGCTGCAGCGTGCAATCGACCTTGCCGCGACGTAATTCACGGGCTACGAGCTGGCGCAGCTCCGGCTCCAGGGCGCGACAGCTGTCGGGCAGGCGCAGCGTTGCATCCAGGAAGCGGTGATTGACGCTGCGGATTTCGCACACGAGTGTGCCAAAGGGGCCGGCGAACTCGCGCCGCGCAAAACCCGTCATGCTTGCGATCATGGGACGATAGTGGTGTATAAAGCGCGGCGAAGTTTAGCGTAAAGCGTCGGAGATCGCTTGCGGGTCGAATATGCAGAACTGAGCCTTCAGGGCGGACGCGATTCCAACCAGGATCGCGTCACCGTAGCCGTGGCCGAAGAGGCCGCGCTGCTGATCGCCTGCGACGGCATGGGCGGGCACGCCGAAGGCGAGCGGGCCGCCGAGGTCGCGCAGCAGACCGTAGTCGAGCGCTTCTGGCAGACGGGGCAGCCGCTGCTCGATCCGCTCGGATTCCTGCATCTGGCGCTGGGCGCAGCGCATACCAACGTGGTCGGCCTGGCGCCGCGCCTGCCGATCGAGATGCGGCCACGCGCCACCTGCGCCGTCTGCGTCGTGCAGCAGACTTCCGCCTATTGGGCCCATATTGGCGACAGCCGCGTGTACCATCTGCGCGCCGGGCAGGTGCGCGAGCGTACGCGCGATCACAGCCATGTCGAACTGCTGATGCGCGAGGGCGTCATTAGCGCCGGCCAGATGCAGAATCACCCGATGCGCAATTTCGTCGAGTCATGCCTCGGCGGCGAGGCGATACTGCCGGAGATGGCAATCAGCCCGCGCCGCACGCTGGTGCCGGAAGATCTGCTGCTGGTGTGTACCGATGGTTTCTGGGCCAATCTGGACGAAAAGGTGATCGGCAGCGCCTTCTCGACCCTCGGGCTGTCGCTGGGCGATACGCTGGCAGCGCTGGCGGCCCAGGCGGTGCTCAACGCCGGCGGTGGCAGCGACAACACTTCCGTCGCGGCCTTGCGTTTCCTCGATTAGCGCTTACTCGAACAGGAGAGACTCACGAATATGCCTTCGCGCCGAGACGGCCGCGGTGCCGACGTTCTTCGCCCGGTGCGCTTTACGCGCAGTTTTACCTGCCACGCTGAAGGCTCGGTGCTGGTGGAGTTTGGCGACACGCGCGTGCTGTGTACCGCCAGTGTCGATGAAGGCGTGCCGCCGTTCCTGCGCGGCAAGGGGCAGGGTTGGGTGACCGCCGAATACGGCATGCTGCCGCGCGCGACGCATACGCGCAGTCCGCGCGAAGCCGCGCGCGGCAAGCAGTCGGGCCGCACCCAGGAAATCCAGCGCCTGATCGGCCGCTCACTGCGCGCGGCGGTCGACCTTGCGGGGCTCGGCGAGCGCACGCTCACGATCGACTGCGACGTGCTGCAGGCCGATGGCGGCACGCGCACGGCCTCGATTACCGGCGCCTTCATCGCGATGGCCGATGCCTGCGAGAGCCTGCGCACGCGCGGGCTGCTGGCTGAGAGTCCGCTGCACGGGCAGGTGGCCGCGGTGTCGGTGGGCATCGTGCGCGGTCTGCCGATGCTGGACCTAGATTACGGCGAGGATTCCGAGGCCGAAACCGACATGAATGTGGTGATGAACAATGGCGGGGCGTTCATCGAGGTGCAGGGCACGGCCGAAGGGCACGCCTTTCGTCGCCATGAGCTCGATGCCCTGCTCAACCTGGCCGCGAGCGGCATCGGTGAGCTGTGTTCCCTGCAGGCCCAGGCGCTGGAGTCCTGAGCCCGGCTGCACGCGCAAGGCCGGCCCCTTGAGACTGCTGCTCGCCACCGCCAATGCGGGCAAGCAGCGCGAATTCGCCGCGCTGCTGGCACCGCTGGGGCTCGAGCTGCTGCTGCAGTCCGCCCTCGGCATCGACAGCGTCGCCGAGACCGGCGCGACCTTCGAGGCCAATGCGCTGCTCAAAGCCCGGCACGCGGCGAGCCGGGGCGCCCTGCCGGCGCTTGCCGATGACTCGGGGCTGGAGGTGGATGCACTCGACGGCCGGCCTGGCGTCTGGTCGGCCCGCTACGCCGGCGCGGCGGCCAGTGATGATGACAATAATGCGCGGCTACTGGCTGAGCTGGCGGACGTGCCCCCTGAACGTCGCGGCGCGCGCTATCGTTGCGTACTGGTCCTGGTGCGCAACGCCACCGATACCGCGCCACTGATCGCAAGTGGCACCTGGGAGGGCCGGATTGCGACCCGCCGGACGGGTCAAGGCGGATTTGGCTATGACCCGTTGTTCGTGCCCGCAGGCCATGAAGTGAGCGCAGCCGAGCTGCCGGCGGCGCGCAAGAACGCCCTGAGCCACCGCGGCCAGGCGCTCGCGGCGCTGGTCGCGCAGCTGCAGCGCGGCCTCCTGTAGAGGCCTCTCGAGGAGTCCGTGCAGAAAGAAACCCCGCCGCCAGCGCTGCAGCCGCCGCAGATAGCAGCGCAGTTAATGGCACAGCCCACGCCGCGGTTGCCGCCGCTCTCGCTGTACGTGCATTTCCCCTGGTGCGTGCGCAAGTGCCCGTACTGCGATTTCAACTCGCACACGCTGCACGGCGCGCTGCCCGAGGGGCATTACGTCGAGGCGCTGCTGCGCGATCTGGCGCTGCAGGCCGAGGCTGCCCAGGGCCGGGAGTTGCACAGCATTTTCCTGGGCGGTGGCACCCCGAGCCTGTTCTCGCCAGCGGCCCTGGCCGGGCTGCTTCGAGGCGTGCGCGCGCTGTTCGAACTCGCCGCCGGGGTCGAGGTGACGCTGGAGGCCAACCCCGGCACGATTGAGCGCGGGCGCTTCGCCGACTATCGCGCCGCCGGTATCACGCGCGTTTCGCTCGGCGCACAGAGCTTCGATCCCCAACAGCTCGAGCGCCTGGGGCGCATCCACACGGCTGCCGACAGCGAGCGCGCCGTCGAGGAGTTGCACGCCGCGGGCCTGACGAATTTCAACCTCGATCTGATGTACGGCTTGCCGCAGCAGACGCTGGCGCAGGCGCTGGCCGATATCGAGCGTGCGCTCGCGCTGCAACCGGCGCATATATCGCACTACCAGCTCACGCTCGAGCCCGGGACGCTGTTCGCGGGCCGGCCGCCGGCGGGCATGCCCGATACCGATCGCTGCGCGGACATGCAGCTCGCCTGTCAGCAGCGGCTCGCCGAGGCGCAGTACACGCAATACGAGGTCTCGGCCTATGCCCGAGCCGGCGCGCGTTGCCGCCACAATCTCAATTACTGGCGCTTCGGCGATTACCTCGGCATCGGGGCCGGGGCCCACGGCAAATGCACTCGGCTTGGCCACGGCGGACTGGCGATCGAACGCAGCGTGCGGCTACGCGAGCCGCGGCGCTATCTGGCGTGCCTGGAAGATGGCGCTGCGGCAGCGGGCATCGAATGGGGCGCGGTAGCAATGTCCGAATTGCCGTTCGAGTACCTGCTGAATGCCCTGCGGCTGAACGATGGCTTCGAGGAGCAGGAATTCGAGCAGCGCACGGGACTCGCCTTCGGCGTCGTGGGCGGCGAACTCGCGCGCGCGCAGCAGCGCGGACTCATGGAACGCAGCGGCACGCGCTGGCGCGCCAGTACGCGAGGCTTCAATTTTCTCAACGACTTGCTGGCGGAATTCCTGCCCTCGAGCGGGGCTGGCGGCTGGGTCTGACGGGGCGGCTTTATACACAGCGCGGCGGGCTCAGTTACGCAAATTAGCTGATTACGTCTTATTTCGTTCATATAGCGCGATGATGGGTCCATAACTTATTGATTTTATAGTCTGAAACATATTGGTCATTTTTTGTTCAAGTTGATAATTTCGCGCTTTTAGCGCTTCTGCAGCGCTGCCGCGAAGCGCTTACGCACAGAGTTATCCACAGAAACTGTGGATAATCACCAGCCCGCGGAGCCCGGCGGAATCAGGTTTGAGCGCAGGGCCGCAACAGCTCTTGTGAAGCCGCGATGTCGGGGCTAGACTGCGCGCCCTTTTTTCCATCCCCGCCTTGTTTATCGGTCAGCGCGCCCTCAAGACCATACGGGAAGTGAATGTCATGAAAGCCTCGATCCATCCCGAGTACAAAGAAATCACGGTTACCTGCAGCTGCGGTAACTCTTTCAAGACGCGCTCGACTGTCGGGCACGATTTGAGCCTCGACGTCTGCTCGAACTGCCATCCGTTTTATACCGGCAAGCAGAAGATGGTGGACACCGCAGGGCGCGTGGACAAGTTTCGCAAGAAGTACGCCGGCATCGCCGGAACACGCTGAAGCCGCGCCGCCGCGCCGCCGCGCTGCGCGCTCTCCGTTCGACTCCCGCGCCGTCGCCGCCTTAGGCTGCAGCGGTTGCGGCCGCGCGCTGCCGGTGCCTTGATTCCGCGCGCCGGCCATGTAACGCTGCGGCGCTGACCGCGGGGTTCTCCGGCGGTTCAGATTTAAGGACCGCGCGGATGAACAGCAAGCATTTCGAGCTCAAGAACCCGGAATCTGGCCTGACCACTTCGCTCCCGGTACGCAGCGGAACCATCGGCCCCGACGTCCTCGACATCTCCAACCTCAATCGCGACCACGGCGTTTTTACCTACGATCCGGCGTTCGCGGCGACCGCATCCTGCGAGAGCAAGATCACCTATATCGACGGCGATGCCGGCGTGCTGCTGTATCGCGGCTATCCGGTGGAACAGCTCGCCGAGAAGAGCACGTTCATGGAGGTCGCCTATCTGCTGATCTATGGCGATCTGCCGAGCGCGAAGGAGCTGCACGATTTCTCGGACAGCATCGGCCGGCACACGATGATCAACGAATCGCTGCTGCGCTTCTTCAACGGCTTCTATCACAACGCCCATCCGATGGCGATGGTGTCGGCCGTGGTGGCATCGATGTCCGCGTTCTATCACGACTCGACCGACATCCACGATCCGCGCCATCGCGAGATCTTCTCGCATCGCATCGTGGCCAAGCTGCCGACCATTGCAGCCGCGGCCCACAAGCACTCTCTCGGACAGCCCTTCATCTATCCGCGCAATGATCTCGACTACTGCTCGAACATGCTGAGCATGTTCTTTGCCGTGCCGTGCGAGAGTTACACGGTCGATCCGATCGCCGCCAAAGCGCTTGATCTGCTGTTCATCCTGCACGCCGATCACGAGCAGAATGCCAGCACCTCGACCGTGCGCCTGGCCGGCAGCACCGGTGCCAATCCGTACGCCGCGATCTCGGCCGGGGTTGCGGCGCTGTGGGGTCCGGCGCACGGCGGCGCCAACGAGGCGGTGCTGGCGATGCTGGAGCAGATCGGCAGCGCCGAGAACATCCCGAAGTACCTGGGCATGGTCAAGGACAAGTCCAGCCATTTCCGGCTGATGGGCTTCGGTCACCGCATCTACAAGAACTTCGATCCGCGCGCCAAGATCATCCGGGAAATGTGCCACCAGGTGCTCGCCAAGCTCGGCCGCAAGGATAATCCGCTGTTCGAGCTGGCGCTGCGGCTGGAGGACATCGCACTCAAGGACGAATATTTTGTCTCGCGCAAGCTTTACCCGAACGTGGACTTCTATTCCGGCATCATCTACAGCGCGCTCGGAATTCCCCGCTCGATGTACACGGTGATGTTCGCGATCGCGCGCACGGTCGGCTGGGTCGCGCACTGGCTCGAGATGATCAGCGATCCGAACATGCGCATCAGTCGCCCGCGGCAGCTCTACACCGGCTCGGTGCGCCGCGACTACGTACCGACGGCCGAGCGCACGCCAGCCACGGAGGGCAAACTCACCGTATAGGGGTATCACATCGTATAGAGCAAATTTGATAACAAATTTGCTCTATACGATCTGATACCTCCGGGTGCTGCGGGTCTTCTCGTTGGCTAGTCCTCGAGCAGGCTCGTGAGTTCGGCGGCGTCGGCACGCCGCATCGGCTTGCCATCCACCGGGCTCACCGGCGCCTGGCGAATGCCGTCGAGTGGAAATACTGTGGCCTCCACGCGCCGGTCGTGCACCGCGAAACGCAGCCCCGGATAGGCCTTGATGCGCTCGGCATCCAGCCGCACGCGCCGCTCGGTGACCTCGTGCGCGATGCCCCGATCCATCAGCTGTAGCGTGACGCTCTCGGCCCGATCGGCAAACAGATGCAGCTGAATGTCGGCGTAGGCGGTGGCGGTGCCGGTCAGCACCGGCCCGACCAGGCGCGGTTCGAACTGCAGCAGCCCGCGCATGGCATGCAGCGCGGCGCGCCGTTGCTCCTGCAGGGTCTGCTCGTGGCCGCCGGCGTCGAACAGGCGCTGATACTCGGCCAGCGCGTCTTCGATTTCGGTATTGCGCGGCAGCGCGCTGCTATCAGCGACGCCGAGGCGCTCGGCGGCCTTGCGCTTGGCGGTCAGGAAGTCATGGATGCCATGCTGGGCCATGATGCGCGCCGCTTCCTGCGCGAGCGCGCGGCGCAGATTGCCCTTGCGGGGTGAAGCGCGGCGGTTCATAGCTACATGTCCTCGCGTCGGTCCGTCGACGTAAGCCGCTGGGGTCAGAACAGCGGCTCACCACTGCCGGGCACATTCTGCGTTCCGGTGCCGGGCGGTAAATTGCCAGTGTTCGCGGCCGGCGGCAAATGGTCTTCCATGAAGATCTCATTGATCGCATCCGCATCGTTCGCTCCGGCCAATGCCCCGGTCTTCGGCGAGATGCGCAGGCTCACCAGGCCCGACGGCATGGGGCGCGGCCGATCGGGCTGTCCGCGCAGCGCCTCGCGCATAAAATTAATCCAAATCGGCACCGCTGTGCGGCTGCCTTCCTCGCCCTCGCCCAGTGGGCGCTCCAGGTCGAACCCGACCCAGACGGTCGCCACGATATTGCGATTGAAGCCGTTGAACCAGGTGTCGCGCGCCTCATTGGTGGTGCCGGTCTTGCCGGAGATGTCCTTGCGGTGCAGCGCCATGCCGGCGCGCACGCCGGTGCCGCGCGTGATGACGTCGGCCATCATGTCGTCCATGATCCACACGTTCTGCGGCGACAGCACGCGCTCGGCGACGCGGTTGGATGCGATCAGCGCGGGCAGGGGATTGGCTGGCGCGTGGTCGGGATCACCGCCGGCCCCAGCCCCGGCAGCGGCGGCCGCCACGTCCGGGCCAGCCGCAGCGACGGTCCCCGTCGAGCCATCGGCGATACCCGCGGGGCCGGCAGCCGGCGTGGCCGGCTCGCAGCTCTCGCACACCACCCGTGGCGTATCCTGATAGACGACCCGGCCCGAGGCGTCGTCGATGCGATCAATAAAATTGGAATCCACCCGATAGCCGCCATTGGCGAACACGGCATAGGCGGTCACCATCTGCAGCGGCGTGGCCGGCAGGCTGCCGAGCGCGATGGTCATGTCCTTCGGCATGTCGTCGGGCTTGAAGCCGAACTTCGATGCGTAATCGATTGCCGTCTCGATGCCAAGCTGGCGCACGACGCGCACGGTGACCAGGTTGCGCGAATGCACCAGCGCCTCGCGCAGTCGCGTCGGCCCGGAGAAGCTCTTTTCGTTGTTTTCCGGCCGCCAGATCTTCTCCTGCCCGCTGTCGTCGTACACGATCGGCGCATCCATGATGATGGTCGAGGGCGTGAAGCCATTCTCGAGCGCGGCGGAATACAGGAACGGCTTGAACCCGGAGCCCGGCTGGCGCCGCGCCTGGGTCACGCGATTGAACTTGTTGTCGAAATAATCGAACCCCCCCACCAGCGCCGCGACCGCACCGTCATTCGGATCCAGCGCCACCAGTGCGCCCTGGGCTTCCGGCAGCTGGGCGAGCGCGGCCGCGCCGCGTCCGTCGGTCACCACGTAGACCACATCACCGCGCTGCACGACCTCGTCCGCGTGCTTGGGCGAGGCGCCCACGCGCGTATCGGAGATCCGCTTGTGCGCCCAGGACAGGCCGTCCCACTCGATCTGCGCAAATCCCATCGAGCGGATATAGACGCGGGCCGCCATCGGCGCCACCGATACCACCAGCGCCGGATGCAGGCCACCGATCTCAGGTATGTCGCTGAGCGCGGCATCGAGCTTTGCGGGCGCGCTGCGTTCATCGAGCGTGAGCTGTTTGAGCGGACCGCGGTAGCCGCGGCGACGGTCGTATTCGATCAGGCCGATGCGCACGGCACGATTCGCCGCCGTCTGCAGCCGGCCGTCGATCGTGGTGTATACCCGGTAGCCCTGGTTCACTGCATCGTCGCCGTAGCGGCTCACGATTTCGGCGCGCGCCATCTCGGCGACGTACGGGGCTTCCACGTCGTACTGAATGCCGTGATCGCGCGCCTCGACCGGTTCCTGCGCCGCGCGTTGCGCCGTGCCGGCGTCGATGTAATTGAGTTTCTGCATCTGCGTGAGCACGTAATGTCGCCGTACCTGCGCAGCCTTCGGGTTGGTGATCGGGTTGAAGCGCGAGGGCGCCTGCGGAATACCGGCGAGCGTGGCCGCCTCGGCGACCGAGAGCTGATCGAGCGGCTTGCCGAAATAGGTTTCCGCGGCCGCGGCGACGCCATACGAGCGCTGGCCGAGGAAGATCACGTTCAGGTACGTGATGAGTATCTGCTCTTTGCTGAACTCGTGTTCCATGCGGTAGGTGAGAAATATTTCCTGCAGCTTGCGGCGAATGGTCTTGTCGAAACTCAGGAACATATTGCGCGCCGCCTGCATGGTGATGGTGCTGGCGCCCTGGGTGAAGTCGCCGGAAGTCAGATCGACCACGGCCGCGCGCAGCACGCCGCTGTAATCGAAACCGTGGTGCGTGAAGAAGCGCTGGTCTTCGGCGGCGACGAAGGCCTCGCGCACCAGCACCGGTACATCGTCGTAGGCAACCGGTACGCGGCGTTTCTCGCCGATCTGCGCAATCAGTTCACCGCTGCGCGTGAAGATTCGCAGTGGCACCGGCACGCTGCCACTGCGCATGGCATCCACCGTCGGCAACGACGGCGCCAGGTAAATGTAGCTCGCGAGTAGTGCATAGGCGCTCACCGCCACCAGCGCCACGCACACGATAACGACCAGTCCGACGGTGCGAAAAGTGTTTATCTTCGGCAAAGTAGGCTCTAATTTCCGCTATCGTCGGCTTTCGTGCCGAGTGCCCGAGGGCTTACGCGCAGGCACTGGCGCCAGGAACCCTGGTTACATTGCAGCATAGCAGCGCACCGCAAGAGAGCGCAGCCTGGGGTAAAGCTTGCCATCCGGTGAGCATGGAAGTTAGACCTCCATCACGCCGCACCATTCCGCCGCCAGTTTAAGGTTAAGGCGTGCACGGCCGTAACAGTGAGCGCACTCACGTCGTAATCACGTTCTGGCTGATATATATTTCTGACATAATGAGACTGGGTCGACCTAAAACGCGCGTAGCCTACTGAAAGGTCTCGAAAAAGTGTTTCTACTATCGCGCAAGTACCGCCAGCTGCTGGGCTTGGACATCACCACGTCGTCAATCAAGCTCATTGAGCTGACCATGGCGGGCGGCCAATACCGCGTCGAGGCGTATGCGGCCGAACCGACGCCGACCAACGCCATGAATGAAAAAACCCTGGTGGATCCGGAGGCTGTGGGCGAGGCAATTCGCCGCGCCGTGAAGCGCTCCGGGGCCAAGAGCCATGAGGTCGCGATTGCGATCAGCGGCGACGCCGCCATCACCAAGGTTATTCAGATGCCGCGCGGGCTGCGCGATTCGGATCTCGAAGCGCAGGTCGAAATGCAGGCCGATCAATACATCCCGTTCCCGATGGACGAGGTCAGTTACGACTTCGAGGTCCTGGGACAGTCGGAAAAGGACAACGACTCGGTGGACGTGCTGCTGGTGGCATCGCGCAGCGAGAACGTTGAACAACGCCGCGCCGCCGTGGCTGCGGCCGGGCTCACCGCGCGCATCGTGGACGTCGAAGCCTTCGCGCTCGAGAACGCCTGCCGCCTGATGACGCATCAGATGCCCGACGGCGGCATCGATCACTGTGTCGCAGTGGTGGATTTCGGCGCCAGCAACACTACTTTCAGTGTGCTGCGCAATCTCAAGGTCATCTATACCCGTGATTTCGCCTTCGGCGGCCAGCAGCTGACTGAAGAGATCATGCGTACCTACGGGTTGTCGATGGAGGAGGCGGGGCGCGCCAAGAAAGAGGGCGGTCTGCCGGGGAACTTCCAGGCCGAAGTGCTCGATCCCTTCATCGACGATATGACGCAGCAGGTCAGCCGCTCGCTGCAGTTCTATCTCGCCTCTGGCAGCGGCCGTGAACAGCCGGACAAAATCCTGATCTGCGGTGGCTGCGCCAATATCGCCGGCGTCGCCGACGTGGTGCAGAGCCGTGTCGGCATCAGCGCCGAGCGCGGCGATCCGCTGGGGCAGATGAAACTGTCCGCGCGCGCGCGCGCCCAGGCAGTCCAGCGTGACGCCACCGCCTTGCTGACCGCCTGCGGCCTCGCCTTGCGGAGCTTTGACTAATGCCTCGTATTAATCTGCTTCCGTGGCGCGACCAGCAGCGACGGGATCGAAAACTGGCATTTTTTGTCGCGCTGGGTGCCGCGGCGGCGCTGGCCGCGATCGCGGCGTTCATCGCCTATCTGCTGCTCGGCTCGATGATCGATGCGCAGGAACAGCGCAACGACCGGCTGCGCGCCCAGATCAAGGTGCTCGACAAGCAGATCGAGGAGATCAACGATCTGGAGGCGCAGAAGCAGAAATTCATCTCGCGCATGCGCATCATCGAGACCCTGCAGCGCTCGCGTCCCGAGGTGGTACATCTGTTCGACGAGCTGGTGAAGGAGATGCCCGACGGCACCTACCTGACGTCGGTAAAGCAGACCGGCAGTAAGCTCAAACTCGAAGGGGTGGCGCAGTCCTCCACGCGCGTGTCGGCGCTGATGCGCAACATCTCGGCCTCGCAATGGCTGGAGAAGCCAGAGCTGGAAGTGGTCCAGACCAAGACCGATACCGCCGGCAGCAGCTTCGTGCTCGACGCGCAGCAGATCACCGTGCCCGATACGGAAGACGCCGGCGCCGCCAAGCGCCCGGTGCGCGCCGCCCCAGGGAGCGCCAAATGAGCATCCTTGATGAACTGCGGGCGCTCGACCCGCGCGATCCGGGCCGCTGGCCGCTCGCGGTGCGTGCCGCTGCGGTCGCGATCTGCTTCGTTGCGGTTGCGATCGGGCTGATTTACGTGTTCGTCTGGCAGGATCGCATGCCCGAATTGCAGCAGCGCGAGGACCAGGAACAGGCGCTGCGCAACGAATTCCGCAACAAGCATTCCAAGGCCATCAATCTGGCGATTTACAAGCAGCAGCTCAGCGACATCGAGAAATCCTTCGGCGCGCTGCTGCGGCAACTGCCGAGCAAAACCGAAGTGCCGAATCTGCTGGTGGACATTTCGCAGACCGGCCTGGCGGCCGCACTGGAAGAGAAGCTGTTTCAGCCCGGGCAGGAAGTGAAGAAGGACTTCTACGCGGAACTGCCGATCCATATTCAGCTCACCGGCAGCTACCACGAATTCGGCGCGTTCGTCAGCGGTATCGCGGCGCTGCCGCGCATCGTCACGTTGCACGACATCCAGATCACACCGATCAGCAAGGACAAGTCCGCTTCCTATGATCAGCTGCAGTTGGATCTCACCGCCAAGACCTATCGGTACCTGGACGATGACGAGGTTGCGGCGGCAGAGGCCGAGAAGCGCAAGGCCGATCAGGCCAAGCGTCACGGCGCGGGAAGCTAGCGATGAATGAACGATACAACAGCGCCGCAGAAAGGCCGCTGGCGCGCCTGGCATTGCTCGCCGCGCTGGTGGTGGGCCTGCTGGCCGGCTGCAGTGGTCGTGACGCGGATCTCGATCGCTTCATCGATGCGACCAAGAAAGAGCCCGGCGGGCGCGTGGAGCCGCTGCCCGAGGTCAAGCCGTATGACGCGTACACCTATGTCGATCAGGAACTGCGCTCGCCGTTTGTGCCCGGCGGCTCGGGTGGCATGAATGCCGGCCTGCGGCCGGACAGCAAGCGCAATCGTGAATTCCTGGAACAATTCTCGCTCGACACGCTGAAGATGGTCGGCACGCTGAGCCTGGGCGGCAACCGCTACGGCCTGGTGTCGACCAAGGACGGCCGCGTACACCGCGTCGTCATCGGCGAACACATTGGCACCAATGACGGCAAGATCACCGACATCACGCCTTCAAAGATCGCTTTGGTAGAGATCATTCCCGACGGACTGGGCGGCTACATCGAACGGCCTGCGGCCCTGGGGTTGAACGAATGATCGGCAGGGAGATACATCGAATGAAACGGTCCATCCTCCACACGCTGCGCGGACGCGGCACCTTGCTGGCCATCGCCTGGGCTGCCGGGATGCTCGTGGCGCTGAGCGTCCGAACCGCAGTTGCCGCTGACGCGGCAGCGACTCCGAATACCCTGCAGACGATCGACGTCCAGACGCTGAGCAGCAATCAGCTGCAGCTGACGCTGCACCTGTCCGGGCCGGCTCCCGAGCCGCTGTCATTCACCATCGATAAGCCGGCGCGCATCTCCCTCGACCTGCCGAATACCGCGCTGGCGTTGCCGTCGCGTCGCATCGATGTCGGCTCCGCCGGCGTCGATACCGTGCTGGCCGCCGAGGCCAACGGACGCACGCGCATTGTGCTCAACCTCGACCAGCAGCTGCCCTATCAGACGCGTGTCAGCGGCAACGATATCGTGGTGCTGGTCGGCGCCGTCGCCGACACGCGCGCCGCCAAGAATGCCGCCGCCGCCTCCCCGATGGCGGCCGCCGCGGGCGCGCCTGCCAGTTCCAATCGGGCGATCAAGAGCATCGATTTCCGACGCAGCGACACCGGCGGCGGCCGCCTGATCGTGCGCCTGTCCGATCCGCGCACGCCGATCGATCTGAAGCAGCAGGGCTCGCAGATCCTCGTGGACTTTGCCGGCACCGATCTGCCGAAGACCCTGACGCGCCGCTACGACACGATGGATTTCGGTACCCCGGTCACGGGCTTCGATGCCGAGCGGGTCAACGGCGGCACGCGCATCGTGATCGATGCCACCGGCACCTTCCAGCAGCTCGCGTACCAGTCGGATGACCAGTACGTGGTCGAGGTGTCGCCGGTGCGCAAGGTCGAAACCGCGAATCCCGCCAACCAACCGAAGGAATACAAGGGCGAGCGCCTGACACTGAACTTCCAGGACATCGAGACGCGCGCCGTGCTGCAGCTGCTGGCCGACGCCAGCGGCCAGAACATCGTCGTCAGCGACAGCGTGCAGGGCAGTGTGACCCTGCGGCTGCAGAACGTGCCATGGGACCAGGCACTCGACATCGTGCTGCGCACCAAGGGCCTCGACAAGCGCCAGCAAGGCAACGTCATCATCGTGGCGCCGGCCGACGAGCTGGCCGCGCGCGAGAAGGCCGACCTGTCCGCCAAGAAGGACATCCAGGCCCTCGAGCCGGTGCACGCGGAGTATCTGCAGGTCAACTACGCCAAGGCCTCGGACATCGCCATACTGCTCAAGGGCACGGCGAGCGGCGGTACCAGCCAGAATTCCGTGCTGTCCTCGCGCGGCAGCGTCTCGGTGGACGACCGTACCAACACCTTGCTGTTGCAGGACACCGCGGATCGGCTGGCGGACGTACGCCGCCTGGTCACGACGCTCGACATCCCGGTCAAGCAGGTGCTGATCGAGTCGCGCATCGTGATCGTCACCAATGATTTTGAGCGCGATCTGGGTGCACGTTTCGGCGTGACCGCGACGCGCGCCAACGGCACCAATGGGCTGTATGAGACCACCGGCACAGCGGCCGGCACCGATCAGGGCATCAGCTCGGCGCTGACCAATCTGTCGACCAACGGCACCGTGTACCCGGTCAGTATTCCGACCGGCACCGTGGCTACCAATCGCTACAACGTCAATCTGCCGGTCGCGACTCCCGCCGGCAGCATCGCGCTGGGTATTCTCGGATCGGATTTCCTCGTGGACCTGGAATTGTCCGCGGCGCAGACCGAGAACCGCGGCACCGTCATCTCCTCGCCGCGCGTGATCACGGCCAATCAGAAGGAGGCGTCGATCGAGCAGGGCGTGGAGATTCCGTACCAGCAGTCCGCTTCCAGCGGCGCGACCACCATCGACTTCAAGAAGGCGGTGCTGTCGCTCAAGGTCAAGCCGCTGATCACGCCCGACAACCGCATCATTCTCGATCTCACGGTCTCGGATGACAGCGTCGGCACGGTCGTCGTGGCCTCCGGCGGCGTCAACGTACCGGCGATCAATACGCGCACCATCTCCACGCAGGTGGTGCTCGGTGACGGACAAACCGTGGTGCTCGGCGGCATTCTCGAGACCACGCAGAGCCTGCAGTCCACCAAGGTGCCGTGGCTCGGCGACATTCCGGGAGTGGGGAATCTGTTCAAGCAGACGACCCGCACTGATGATAAAGATGAGCTGCTGATCTTCGTGACACCGAAGATTCTACGGGAAGGGGTTAGCGTCAATTGATCGCCTGCCGGGGAATCAGGCGGACAGCACACAGACCGACAGTTCAGGTGAATACGATGCGAAAACTTGGATGGATTTTCCTACTTGCGGCGCTGACCGCGGCCGCCGGTTGCGGCGGCAACGGCACCAGTTCGTTTGCCACGGTTAGCACGAGCAGCAGCAGCAGCAGCAGCGGCGCCAGCATCGCCAGCGAGGTGGCGGCGGTGTCCATGACCACCAGCCTGCCGCAGATTCCCTCCAACAATTCAGCCAGCGCGACCATTACCGCCTTCGTGCGCAACGTCGACAACAATTTCCTGACGGGCGTACCGGTCACATTCAGTGCGACCTCCGGCGGCCTGGCGGTCACGACCGCGACTACGAACGCCGGCGGTCAGGCGACGGCGACGCTCGGAACCGCGGGTAACCCGACCAATCGAACCATCACCGTCACCGCCACGGCGGGCAAGCAGTCGGCAACGGTCACGATCGGAGTCGTCGGCACAACGCTCGCGCTCAGCGGTCCCGCGAGCCTGATCCAGGGCAACCAGGGCACGTTCACCGTGGCGCTGACCGACTCGGCGGGTGCACCGATCTCAGGTCAGACGGTGACGGTGGCGTCGACTGCGGGCAACACACTCAGCGCGACGAGTCTGACCACGGACGCCAGCGGCCACGCCACTTTTAGCCTGACCGGAACCAACGCCGGTAGCGACACCGTCACCGCCACTGCGCTCGGACAAAGCGCAGCGGCCAACGTGTCGGTGAGCAATCAAGCCTTCGCATTCAGCGTACCGACAGCCGATGCCCTGATTGCCCTCGGAGCGACCCAGCCGGTGACGGTGGTGTGGTCGAGCGGCGGTGCGCCGCAGGCGAATAAAGTCATCACCTTTTCGACCACGCGCGGCACCTTCAACGGCAGCACCACGGCCACCACCGCTAACGCCACGACTGATAACACCGGCACGGCATCGGTGACGATCTCGGACACGACGGCCGGCCCAGGAATCATCACGGCATCGGCCGCCGGTGTCTCGGCCCAATTGCCGGTCACCTTCATCGCCACTGACCCTTCCGTGATCGATCTGCAGGCCAGCCCGGCCTCTATCGTGACCAGCGGCTCGAGCACGATCACCGCGATCGTGCGCGATCCGGCCGGCAACCTGGTGGACGGTCAGACGATTTCCTTCCAGCTGACCGATGTCACCGGCGGCTCGCTGTCGGTCGGCTCGGCCGTCACCGACGTGCAAGGCAAGGCGCAGACCGTCTATACGGCGAGCACCACCACGAGTGCCACCAATGGTGTGGTCATTACGGCCAGCATTCCCGCGGTGCCCGCCGTGCCGGCCGCCACCGTCGACGTGACGGTCGGCGGTCAGACGGTCTACCTGTCGCTCGGTACGGGCAACACCATCTCGGCGGACCCCACCAATACCCAATTCATCATGCCGTTCATCGTGCAGGCCCAGGACGCGTCCGGCAATGCCGTCAATGGCGTGCCCATCACGCTCGCGATCAAGTCGCTGCAATACGCCAAGGGCGGATGGGTCGTCTTCAATTCCGCCTGGGTTCAGACCGGGACTCCCCAGGGTGCCCCCTATACGACGACGCCGCCCGGCGTGGTCGTGTGCGCCAATGAGGACGTCGCCGGCACCGGCGTCTACGAGGCAGCCGAGGACACCAACCAAAACGGCAAGCTCGATCCGGGCAACATTGCTGCCGTGTCTCCCGGCACGGTGACGACGGCATCGACCACACTGACGGGCGGTACCACGATCAATGGCGCGGCCAGTCTGACCGTGACCTATCCGCAGGATCACGCGGATTGGGTGCAGTCGGAGCTGACGGCGACCGCGACGGTGGCCGGTACCGAAACCACGACTACCTCCACGTTCTGGCTGCCCATGTTGGCCGCGGATCTCACGACGGTGACGGTAGATCCGCCGGGAATTGTCAGTCCCTACGGCGACGATGCGGCCCACACCACGGCCCCCGTCTTTGCTGCGGGCGCTGGGGGTTGCCTCAATCCGAACTGACGGCGTACGTGTCTGTAGCGTGAGCCGGGAGCGGGCCGCCGTGGCGATGGCCGGCTAGCGGCTCACATCAAGCTGACTCGGGCGAATCACTAGCGCTGGTTCATCTTCGCGCCCGTAACCGCCCATGCGCATTCTACTGGTCGAAGACGATGAGCTGGTCGCAGACGCGGTCATCCGCGGGCTGTCATCGGCCGGATTCACGGTTGATCACGCCGGCAGCGCCGAGCTGGCCCGAACTGCGGTCGAGGCTGAGCATTTCGATCTGGCGGTGGTGGACATCGGCCTGCCCGGAGCCGACGGCCTGACATTGCTCGCCCGCCTGCGCAGCGCCGGCAATGCCATGCCGGTGCTGGTGCTCACAGCGCGCTACGCGTTGCAGGAAAAAATCCGTGCCTTCGATCTCGGCGCCGACGATTTCCTGATGAAGCCGTTCGAGCAGGCCGAGCTTGCAGCCCGCTGCCGGGCGCTGATCCGGCGCGCCAGTGCTGTTCCGAGCGGTGCGCTCAAGCTCGGTCGCCTGCAGATCGATCTGCTCGGACACCAGCTGCAAATCGACGGCCTCGCTGTCGAGTTGACCAAGCGTGAGTGGCTGCTGTTCGAGAGCCTGGCGCACAACGTCGGGCGTATCGTGACCAAGGAGCGGCTGCTGCAGGCCCTGGCGGGCTGGGAGCAGGATCTGACCGCCAACGCTGTGGAGACTCACATATCACGGCTGCGAGCAAAACTCGGAGATGCGGCGGTGATCCGCACCGTGCGGGGACTGGGCTATCGGCTCGATGAGATGGCGGGGCGCGCTCCATGATGACGATCCGGCAGCGCCTGCTGTTGCTGCTGCTGCCCGCGCTCGTCATCCTCATGCTGCTCGGCGGCCTGGCCGACTATTGGATCGCCGTCGCCACCACCCGCAATGCCTACGACCAGGCGCTGGCCAGCGTCGCCGCGGCTGCCGCCGCGTCGCTGCATTCCGATGACGGCCGGCTGCAGATCAGCGCGGCGCAGCGCGCGGCGATCACACGGCGTCCGGATTCGGAGGGCAGCACGCTGTACTCGATCACGGGCCCGGGCGGCGAGCTGATCGCGGGTACGGCGCAATTGCCCGCGGCAGCACCGAGTCCCGGCGCGCGCGGCGACAGCGTCTCGTTTCGTAACGCCGACTACCAGGGCCTGAAGCTGCGGGTCGCCAGCCTGCGCAGCCGCACCGACGCCGGCGCGGTCACCGTCACGGTGGCGGAGACGCTGCAGCGGCGCGCCAGCACGCAACGGGTGATGCTGGTGGGAAAACTGCTGGTGGATTTCGCCGAGCTCGACGTGACGCTGCTGCTGGTGTGGATCGGCGTGTACTTCGGGCTGCGACCCCTGTCGCGCCTGCGTGAGCGGGTCGAAGAACATTCAGCCAGCACGCTGCAGCGCTTCAACGAAGCCGACGCCCCCGGGGAATTGCGGCCGCTGATCCTGGCCCTGAATCATTTGCTGGAGCTGCGGCATGACGCAGCGCTGTCGCAGCGGCGCTTCGTGGCCGACGCGGCGCATCAGATGCGCACGCCGGTGACGGGATTGCTGGCGCAGCTGGAGCTGCTGCTGCGAGCCCCCGGCGCGCTCGCCGTGCAAAGCGAGCTCACGACCATTAATCGCGGCGTGCAGCAGCTGGCGCATACGGCTAATCAACTGCTCGCCCTGGCCAGGGCGGAGCCGGTGTCGGCCGTGGGCGAGAGCTTCAAACCGGTGGCGCTGCAGCCGCTGGTCGAGCATATGGTCGAGCGCAACATCGATCGCGCGGTGAGCGCGGGCCTGGACCTGGGGGCCGACGCGCAAGCCGCACAGGTGACCGGCGATGCCTGGCTGCTGGAGGATCTGCTGGGTAATCTGGTGGACAACGCCCTGAAATACACACCGGCCGGCGGCCACGTGACGGTGCGCAGCGGCGTCGAGCAGGGGCACCCGTTTCTCGAAGTCGAGGACGACGGTCCCGGTATCGAGGAGTCGGCACGCCTGCGCGTGCGCGAGCGCTTCTACCGCCTGCCGGGCTCGCCCGGGACGGGCTGCGGACTGGGTCTGGCGATCGTGGATGAGATCGCCCGGGCGCACGGCGCGAGTCTGAGCATCGGCGCGGCACAGGGCCGGGGAACGCGCATGCGCATTCGCTTTCCGCGCGCGACATAAAACCGGGCCGATCTGTGATGCAGCCCGCAATTCCCGCGGTTACCGGCCGGCAGCGGCCAATAGTCAGGCTCGCGCAAGCTTGCCTGCGTAGTCTTGCCAGCATGCGAATAGCGCTGCAAATGCACCCCGGCGTGCGGTATGGCTCGGGCTTCACGGTCCTCGAGGTGATGATCGTCATCGCCCTCGTCACGATCCTGATGGCCATAGGCATACCGTCGTTCCAATACGTGACCACGGCGAATCGCGTTGCGGCCGAGGTCAACGGCTTGATTGGCGATATGCAGTACGCGCGCGCGGAGGCCATCAAGGAAGGCCAGACGGTAGTGGTGTGCGTCTTTAACGGCAATGCCGCGACCCCGGGCTGCGCCGTCAACAATAGCTGGCAGAACGGCTGGGTGGTCTGCTCCGACCCGGCCGCCGATGGTACCTGTGACGCTGGCCAGCCGGTGTATCGGGTCCAGAATCCCTTTAACAGCACGGACACTTTTCAGGCGAGCAGCAACACCTCGACGGTGACTTTCAACCGCGAAGGATTTGCCGTCGGCCTGCCCGGGATCATCACCATTGCCTTGCATAACGTGACCAACGTCCCAGCCTACACGCGCTGCGTGGCGCTCAGCGCGGTCGGCACCCTGCAGGTGCAGACGGTCGGCGTGGGGAATTGCACATGATTCGCCGCGCGCCTGCGATCGCAGCCCGCACGCCCTGCAGCGCGGCGGGTTTCAGTCTTATCGAGGTGATGATCGCCCTGATCATCGTCTCGATCGGACTGCTGGGCATCGCCAAACTGCAGGCCGTGGCGCTCTCGAGCACCGGCACCGCCGGCAAGCGCGGACTCGCGGCGATCGAGGCCGCGAGCATTGCCTCCGCGATGCACGCCGACCGCGCCTATTGGTCCCTGGCGACGGCTCCGATCACCACCACGGTCTCGGGCGCCAGCATCGCCGGCTCCACCGATCCGGGGCTGGTGACCGGCACCGACTGCTCCGTGGTGGCCAATCAGCCCTGCTCACCGGTGAAGATGGCGGCCTACGATCTGACCACCATCGCGATTTCGCTGCAGACGGTATTGCCGAGCTACCTGGCCACGATTACCTGCACGCCGTCCGTCGGGGCCCCGCCGGCTGGCACCACCCCGACGACTTGCACCATAACGCTGACGTGGACCGAGAACGCGGTCGCCGCGAACTCCCAGGGCGTTGTCGGGGCCGTACCGGCCGCCTTCCAGACACCCACATACGTCATGTACATCGAACCATGAACAAGCCGACACCGACAGTCTCGCGCAGCGCCGCTCATTGCCAGGGCTTTACGCTGATTGAAATGCTGATCGCCATTACGGTCGGGCTGTTCCTGCTGGGCGGTGTGATGACGATTCTGCAGGACACCCGCCGCGCGACCAGCTCCCAGACCGAGGCCACACAGTTGCAGGACAGCGTACGCCTGGCGATGAGTACGCTCACCGATGTGATTCAAACGGCGGGCTACTATTCGAGCCCGCTGTATTCGACCCCGCAGGCATCGCTCACCGCCGGCGGCGCCTTTACCCCGGGACAGGCTATCACTGGGACCGGCGCATTCGGCGCAGCGGCGCCCGGCGATACGGTTTCGGTGCAATATCAGACCGCCACCGGCGATGGCATCCTGAACTGCAGCGGCACGTCGAATACCACCGGCGGCAACGAAATCTTCGTCAATACCTTCAGTCTGGACGCTCAGGGCGACCTGCAGTGCACGCTGACTTCGGCGCTCGGCGTCAACACCATCGTGCTGATCCCCGCGGTGACCACCGGAACCAACCAGCTGAAGATCACCAACCTGCAGATCCTGTACGGTGTGCAGACCAATTTCGCCCTCGGCAATCAGTGCGCCGACAGCTATCTGGATGCGACTCAGGTTTCGGCCAGGACCATCAATGGCCAGACCGCATGGAACTACGTCGTCTCGGTGCGCGTCACCGTGAGTTTCTCGAATCCGATTGCAGGCCAGCCGGCGCTGCAGTTCACACGCGTCATCGGCGTCATGAACAGAATGGGCGTCGTTACATGATCCGGTGGCAACACATGAGTGATACACGCAGACAGCTTGGGTCGTGCGGGATAGCCTCGACGCAGCGCGGCATGGTGCTGATCACCAGTCTGCTGCTGTTGATGGTCGTGACCATCTTCGCGATCAGCATGTTCCGCAGCTTCGGCGTCGAAGAGAGGATTGCCGGTAATACGCGCGACAAAGAGCGCGCGCGCGCCGCGGCGCTGACCGCGCTGCAGTACGCCGAATGGTGGATCACGCAGAGCAACTGGGCCAACGCGGGCAATTGCGGCACGCCGGCGCTCATGAACGCCAACGCCGGCCAGGGCCTGGTCTGCCTGCCGACTACCGGCTTGAACGCGATCGTGGCCAATGTCGCGAATGTTCCGTGGACCAACACGGCCGGCGCGGAAATCGGAACCGTCTATACGCCGCCGAGCATGAACACGACCAATGCCGCCAACCCCGACTACTACTACCGGGCGCCGCGCTTTTATATCTCCTTCATCAGTAACTTCAACCACGTTGTCACCTGCGGCAACCTCTATCAGGTTGACGCCTGGGGCAACGGCACCAGCGCCAACACGGTGGCAGTCGTCGAAAGTACCTTCGAAATCACTTATAGCAGCTGCGGTGCGAACGGACCCTGAGGCTTAATTTTATGAACACAAAATCTTCTGTACGACTGTGCGCCACGGCGCTGATCGCGCTCGCTCCGGCGGCGGCGTGGGCGCAGCTGAATGTCTCCGACAACTTCACTGGCGCGTCCTCGACCTATAACTGGCAGGCGTTCAACGGCGCCTGCCTGACCGCGGGCAATAACACCGGCAATATCCCGGCGTGCTATGGCTTGGCCTACTACGGCGGGCAGACACTGGTCGGCGGCAGCAGCGGGCTACTGCCCGATACGGCAGGCAACGGTGCGTTGCGCTTTACCAACGGTTACCCGGGCGGTTATAGCCAGAACGGAGCGATCGTTTCAGGTTTCACCTTTCCCACCGGCTCGGGCCTGCACGTTACCTTCACCACGGCGACCTATCGCGGCGATTCCGGCGGCGCGGGCAAGGATGGCGCGGACGGCATCAGCTTCTATCTGATGGACGGTTCCAAACCTCCGGGCATCGGCGCCTGGGGCGGCAGCCTGGCGTATACCTGCTCGAATTCCAACACGCCGCACGATGGTCTGATCGGCGGCTATCTCGGCCTCGGGATCGATGAGTTTGGAAACTTTCTGAACGGCTCCAACCTGGAGCCCGGCTATACCGGCACCAATGTGGCGACCGGCGACAACACGGCGCTGGGCTATGGCTATCATCCGGGCCGCATCGGTTTGCGCGGCGCGGGCAGTGTGGCCTTCAGCGTGCTCAATGCGCTCAACTCCGCGTATTACCCTGCCACCTTGTCCGCGGCCAATCAGCAGGCGGCGGTGCAGAGCACCTGCAGCACAGGCTACCTGTGGAACTACTCGAACCCGGCAAGGCCAGTGCAGACGACGACCGCGGTGGCCGACTACGCGCCGGTGCTCAACGCCTACAAGGAACTGCCGACCGGCTTTCAGATTGCCAATGAGAGCGCGATGACGCGCGGCGCTGCTACGCCGATCACCTACGATCTGAAGATCACGCCGGCCGGTCTGCTGAGCCTCTCTTACAGCTACAACGGCGGCGCCAATCAGCTGGTGATCAACGGCCAGGATATCACCGCCTCCAACGGTGCCCTGCCAGCCCTGTTCCGCTTCGGATTTGCCGGCTCAACCGGCGGTGACACCAATATTCACGAGATCCTGTGCTTCAAGGCGACGCCGTTCGAGCAGTCGGCGAGCTCGGCGGGGCTCAACCAGCAACAGGCTGCCCAGGTGAACACCGGTACGCAGGTGTACCTGGCGTTCTTCGACCCCAGTAACTGGTCCGGGTCCCTGACCGCATCGAACGTGCTTTACAACTCAACCACCCAGACAGTCAGCATCGCTGCGCTTGCAAACTGGGATGCGTCCTGCGTCTTGACGGGGGTTGCCGCGGGACAGACCTGCATCTCCACCGGTGTCAACGGTGCCACGACGGCGGAGGCGCCGACCAGCCGTGTCATCATGACCTGGAATGGCACCCAGGGGATTCCGTTCGAATGGGGCAGTCTGAGCGCGTCCGAGCAGAATACGCTCGACCTGGGTGATGCGACGCCGTACAACGCCAATCGTCTGAACTATCTGCGTGGCGTGCGCACCAACGAGCAGAACGCCCAGGGCATCGGCCTGTTCGGCTCGCGCGTCAGCGTGCTGGCGGACATCGTCGACTCCAGCCCCACGCCCGTCGGGCCTCCGAGCCTGCCTTACGCGCCCGTATGGTCGGACTTCCTGATCAGCGCGCCGAGCCTGCCCGAGAACGCGGGTCAGAGCTACCCGAACTACGCCACCCTTCAGGCGGGGCGTCTGAACGTAGTCTACGTGGGAGCCAACGACGGCTTGCTGCACGGATTCAGATCCGGCTCGTTCTCGAACGGCGTTTTTGTGAACAACGGCAGCACGCCGAACGATGGCTACGAAGTGCTCGCTTACATGCCGGGCTCCGTGCTGCAGAGTGCTGCGTCCGGCACCGGCGGCTGCAGCAGTCTGACCGCCACTGGGTCGGTCGTTGAAAACATCCACGGTGTGTCGCCGGCGGTCGGCGCCAATGCCGCCTGTGTCCAGCCGGCCCTCGACTTTTCCAATATCCAGTACGGGCATAATTTCTACGTCGATGGAACGCCGGGCAATGGCGACCTGTTCTATGGCGGCCTCTGGCATACCTGGCTGGTGGGCGGAATGGGGCCGGGCGGCGCCGCGATCTACGCACTGGACATCACCAACCCGACCACCGCCTTCACCGAGGCCAACGCCGGCAGCGTTGTCATTGGCGAATGGACTTCGGCAACCCTGAACTGCACCAACGTCAGCAACTGCGGCGCCAATCTGGGCAATACCTACGGCACCCCGCAGATACGGCGCTTCCACAATGGCATGTGGGGCGCGGTGTTCGGCAATGGCTTCGGCAGCAGCAGCGGTGATGCCGGCATCTATGTGATGACCGTCGATCCGAACAGCGCTGCGAAGACGTTCTATTATTTCAGCACCGGCAAGGCGGGAACGGGCGACGGCATTGCCTATACGGCCCCGGCGGACATTGATGGCGACCACATCATTGATTACGTGTACGCCGGCGATCTGCTGGGTAATGTCTGGCGCTTCGACCTGACGAGCAACAATCCGGCCCAGTGGGGGCTGTCTAGTACTGGCCAACCCATGTTCACCACGCCTGCGGGCCAGCCGATCACGACTCAGGTGGTACCGATAGTCACTTCGCAGACCACTTCCCTGCCGCGCGTCATGATCGACTTCGGCACCGGCCGAGAGATCGCGTTGACGAACTCGTCGCCAACGACTTACGCCACCAGCGCCCAGGCCCTGTACGGCATCTGGGACTGGAACATGAGCAGCTGGAACACGAAGTCGGCGCAAAAGTTCGCCAGTATGCCGGTGCCGCAGACCGTCACTTTGGCGACGCTGACGGCGCAGACCGTGCTTGGGACCTATACATCGACTGCGGGCAATCAGTACCGGACCATCAGCAGCAACACGGTCTGTTGGGCCGGCTCGACCACCTGCAGCACCAGCAGCAATAACCAGTTTGGCTGGTACCTGAATCTGCCCGGCGTTGAAGAGCAGGTGATTTACAATCCGACCCTGGACCTCGGCGTGTTCCTCGTGAACACCACGATTCCGCCGGCCAATAATCCGTATCAGTGCCTGGCGACCACCACCACGGGTTGGACCTTTGGTATATCGCCGAGCAACGGCGGCACCTTCGCAACCTCGACCTTCGGTGACACCGTCACCAATTTCCAGACCTACAACAATCAGGTCGTGGGCGCGGAGAATACCAACGGCACGGGCAGCACCTCGGTCGTGCTCGCCGGTGGACACAGCTTCCTGGTGATGCAGACCAGTGCACCGGGCAGCAGCGGCGGCAGCGCCGGCAGCGGCAGCAGCGGCAGCAGCAGCGGCGGCTCGACCAGCGCCGGCACCGCGTTGCCCTTCAATGGACCGAACCCCCACAGCAGTCGTGTCACTTGGGTTGAGCGACGTTGAGACGTCTACAGGTAACGCCCCATGAAACCTAGAAACTTTTCGTTCGCTACCAGACCCTGGTCGGGCTTCAGCCTGATCGAGCTCATGATCGCAGTGGCGATCGTGGCGATCCTGGCCGCGATTGCCTTTCCCATGTACACCAAGCAGGTGCAGCATTCCCGCCGCGTCGACGCGCGCACGGCGGTGCTGGATATTGCCGGTCGCGAGGAGCGCTATCTGAGCACTAACAGCAGCTACACCAACTCGGCGGCCAATCTCGGCTATACCGGAGCGGCGGCGTTCCCGATGACTGTCGGCAGCGGCTACTATCAGGTTAACGTTACGGTGACCGCGGCAGTGCCTCCTTTGGGGCCGACCTACACGGTGTTTGCGATCCCGGTTGCCGGCTCGCCCCAGCTCAACGACCTGGCGTGCCAGTACTTCAGCGTCACCAACACCGGCGCGCAGTTCTCGTCCGCCAGCTCCGCCGGTGGCGGCGCCAACACCGCCGCCATCTGCTGGCAGTGATGCCGGACGGCGGCGCGTGACCGCCAACGGCCGTCCCGATATGATGTGCTGCGCGGCACGCGAAGCACCGGATGCTCGGCAAGCACAGTATCTTTCTCATCGGTCCGATGGGCTCGGGCAAGACCGCGGTGGCCAAATACCTGGCGCGGGTGCTCGACTATCCGTTCCATGACAGCGATCAGGAGATCGAGCGGCGCAGTGGTGCCGACATCCCGCTGATCTTCGAGCGCGAGGGCGAGGCCGGCTTTCGCCGCCGCGAGCGCGAAGTCATCGCCGAACTCACCGCCCGCCCGCGCATCGTGCTCGCCACCGGCGGCGGCGCCATCCTGGACCCCGACAATCGGCGCGAGCTGGCCAGCCGCGGCTGGGTGGTCTATCTGGAGACTTCGATCGCACAGCAGGCCGAGCGCGCCGGGCGCACACGTCATCGACCGCTGCTGCACGGTGCCGATCCGCGGGCCCGGCTCGAGGAGCTGATGCGCGTGCGCGAGCCGCTGTACTGCGAGATCGCCGATCTGCGCATGTCGACCGACCAGCGGCGGGTGCGCTCGGTGGCCGAGCGCATCGCGCAGGAGTACCGGGCGTGGCTGCGTCGGCCGGCGACGAGCGCGAATGGCTGACCCGGGCCCCGCGGCCGGCTGCTGGCCGCTGGCGGTATACTTGCGATCCCGAAAGCCGCGGCACCGGGCCGACCCGGTGCCGCCGTCGTGGATATGCACACACTCACGGTAGCCTTAAGCGAGCGCTCCTACCCGATCCTGATCGGCGCCGGATTGCTGCGCTCACGCGAACTGCTCGCCACGCACATTTCCGGCCGCGATGCGGTGCTGATCAGCAACACGGTCGTCGCACCGCTGTACGCCGAGTTGCTCAAGCAGAACCTGCAGGGGCAGCGGGTGGTCGAGGTGATCCTGCCCGATGGCGAACAGCACAAGACCTTGGGCACGGCGAGCCGCGTGTTCGACGTACTGGTCGCCAATCGCGTGGGGCGCGACGCGGTGGTACTGGCGCTGGGCGGCGGTGTCATCGGTGACCTGGCCGGCTTCGTAGCCGCCTGCTATCAGCGCGGCGTCGATCTGATTCAGATTCCGACCACGCTGCTGGCGCACGTGGATTCTTCCGTGGGTGGCAAGACCGCCGTCAATCATCCTGGCGGCAAGAACATGATCGGCGCCTTTCACCAGCCGCGGGCCGTGATCGCCGACACCGATCTGCTGCAGAGTCTCCCCGACCGGGAGCTGCGCGCGGGACTCGCCGAGGTCATCAAGTACGGCCTGATATGCGACCCGGCGTTCTTCGACTGGATCGAGGCGAACATCGATGCCCTGCTGGCACGCTCACCGGATGCTCTGAGTGCAGCGATCTATCGCTCCTGCCAGATCAAGGCGCAGATCGTCGCGCGCGACGAACGCGAGCACGGTGAGCGCGCGCTGCTCAATCTCGGTCATACCTTCGGTCACGCGATCGAATCCGCGACCGGTTACGCCGACTGGCAGCACGGCGAAGCCGTCGGCACCGGCATGCTGATCGCCGCCGAGATGTCGCAGCGCCTGGGCAATCTCGACGCAGCGGTCGTGGCGCGGCTGCGTGCGCTGCTGCAGCGTGCCGGCCTGCCGGTGGCTGCGCCGCGCATCGGCGCGGCGCGGGCCTTCGACTACATGCGCGTGGACAAAAAGGTCCAGTCGGGCCGCGTACGACTGGTACTGCTCGCGGGCCTGGGCCGCGCGGTCGTGACCAGCGACTATCCAGACGCCGCGCTGCGCGACACGCTGGCGGCGCATTTCGGATGACCGGCGCCGGTCTGGCCGTCTATGCCGCGGACGAGGCACACACACGCGGCCGCCGTTATGCCGAACCACCGCCGCAGTACCGCAGCGAGTTTCAGCGCGACCGCGATCGCATCATTCATTCCAATGCCTTCCGCCGGCTGGCCTACAAGACCCAGGTGTTCGTCAATCACGAGGGTGACCTGTTCCGCACGCGGGTAACCCATTCGATCGAGGTGGCGCAGATCGGTCGCTCGATTGCCCGGGCGCTGGCGCTCAACGAAACTCTCACCGAAGCCATCGCTCTGGCGCACGATCTGGGCCACACGCCCTTCGGCCACGCCGGGCAGGATGCTCTGAACGAATGCATGCGCGACTACGGCGGCTTCGAGCACAATCTGCAGTCGTTGCGCACGGTCGATGAGCTCGAGGACCGCTATGCGCTGTTCCCGGGCCTGAACCTCACTTTTGAATGCCGCGAAGGGATCCTCAAGCACTGCGCAGTGTCCAAGGCGCGCGAGCTCGGTGAGCTGGGCGAGCGCTTTGTGCAGCGGCGGCAGCCGGGACTGGAGGCGCAGCTGGCAAATCTTGCCGATGAGATTGCCTACAATAATCACGACGTCGACGACGGCATCCGCGCCGGCCTGATCACGCTGGAAGAAGTCGCGCAGGTGCCGCTGGTGAAGCGCCAGTTCGACGAGGTGCAGCGGTTGTATCCGGATCTGCAGGGGCGCCGGCGCGTACACGAGACGGTGCGACGCATGGTCAACGAGGTGGTCATCGACGTGATCGAGTCGAGCCTGGAGCGAATCCGGCTGGCGGCCCCGCGCGACATCGATGCGGTGCGCTCGCTCGGCGAACCGTTGATGGGCATGAGTGAGCAGATGCGCGCCCGGCACTTGGAGCTCAAGCAGTTCCTGCGCGAACAGGTCTATCGGCACCAGCGTGTCCTGCGCATGACGACCAAGGCCAAGCGCGTCCTGAGCGCCCTGTTCGCCGCCTTCATGGACGAGATCAAGCTCATGCCAGCCGAGCACCGCGACACGGCGCTGCGCGCCGAGCAGCACGCGGGCATCGCCGGCCGCGCCCGCATCGTCGCCGACTACGTTGCCGGCATGACCGACCGCTACGCGATTCTGGAGTATCGGCGTCTGTTCGATCCGGCAGAGAGGACCTGACGGCGCCGCTTGGGCGGGACTGGCTCCTGAAAATGACGGGTGCAGATGCTAGAATCGAGCCGCGCGGCGGTGCCTGGCACCGGCAGATTCACGGAGGCGCAGATGCGCACTGAAACCTCAGCTCGCGAGCGCCTGATCGTCGCGCTGGATGTCGATACCGTCGATGAAGCGCTGCAGATCGTCAGCCAATTGGGCCCCGACGTCAGCTTTTATAAAGTCGGCCTGCAGTTGTTCATGGAGGGCGGGCTGGGCGTCGTCAGGCGCATCGTCGACGCCGGGAAGAAAGTCTTCCTGGACTTGAAGATCGACGATACGCCGCGCACGGTGCAGGAAGCGGTCAGAAACAGCGCGATCGACGGCGTCGAATTCTTCACGCTGCAGGGCAATGCCGATACCGTGCGCGCCGCGAGAGCGGGCCGCGGTCAGCGCCCATCGCCAAAATTTCTGCAGGTCACATATCTTTCGAGCTGGGATACGTCCAATCTGCACGAGCACCTGCACATCGATGCGGGCTCGGATACGCTGTCGATCGATGACCAGGTCATCAACCGTGCAAAACGCATTTTGGATTCCGGTTGCGATGGCGTCATTGCCTCCGGTACTTCCGTGGGCAGGCTGCGCCGCGAATATCCGGACCTGTTGATCGTGACGCCCGGTATTCGCCCCTCCGGGACCGGTAGCGACGATCACAAGAGATCGATGACCCCGTTCGAAGCCGTCAAAATGGGCGCAGACTACCTGGTGGTTGGCCGTCCTATTCGCTCGGCAGCCGACCCGAAGGCCACCGCCCACAAGATTCAGCAGGAGATCGAACAGGCACTGCGCGGCCAGGCGGCCTGACGTCGATCGATCGCCCCGTCCAACCCGCATCTACCCTTGGAGCGAGTGGCCGAGCGCATCGAGCAGGAAATTCGAACCCCGTTCGCGCGAGCCGGCATCGTCATGGCCGTCCAGGTAGGCGCCTTGCTCGGTCATGACGAGGCGCGTTCCGGCCGCCGCCGGCTTGAGTTCGAACGTCGCCAGCGACACGGAAATCTTGCGCTCGTCGAGATGCATCTCATACGTGTAGACGATGCGCTCGTCGGGCACGACGTCTTGATAGATCGCGTCGAATGTCGACACCACGCCGCTCTCCCAGCGCCCCTTGAGACGCTCGCGACCACCAGGCCGCACATCCATGGCGCGCTCCAGCGTGGTATAGCCACTGCCGCCGGCGAACCACTTCGCCTTGGCGACCGGGTCCGTGAGCGCCTTGAACACCTGTGAGCGGGTGGCCTGGTAGGTGCGCTCGATGCAGAAAGTGGCGTGCACGACCGAGCGGCCGGCAGGCGAGGACTCCCGAATTCGCGATACTTCGTGCTCGAGCCGATCCAGGGTCTGTTGCCACCCCAGGGAGGCACCCTGAATCATCGGCGCCGCCGACGGATCGGACAGCGTGTAGCTCTGGGTGACGGTCAATCGCGTGCCACCGGTCTCGTCCGCGAAGATCACTACCATATGGGCGTGGAACAGCGGCGTGTTCTGCTGCCCGAGCACGTTCATGTCGATCACCAGCCGGGTGTGCGGCACGATCTCGGCATATTGTCCGCGTGTCCAGTGATCCTGACCCGTGGGCGAGCGCATGCAGATATCGAAGGCGCCGCCAACGCAAAATTCGACCGTGGCCGCGGGTACGGTGTAGCCGGCCGGGCAGAACCAGCGCTGCAGGTGATCTGCCGAGCTCCACGCCCGAAACACCAGCTCGCGTGGAGCCGGGAATGTGCGCGACACCACCAGCGGACGCGCTTGCGCGCCCGGGGGGGTCTCATTTGCCGTCGCCATGCGTTTCTCCCTGCAGTTTCATGATCTGCAGATAGTCGCCGAGCCGATCCAGGCGCCGTTCCCATTCGATCCGCCGGTGACTGATCCATTGTTCGGCCAGACTCAGCGCTCGCGGCTCGATGCGGCAGGTGCGCACGCGCCCGATTTTCTCCGAGCGCACCAGGCGCGAACTCTCGAGCACCGACAGATGCTGCATGACCGCCGGCAGCGACATGGCCAGGGGCCGTGCCAGTTCGCTTACCGAGGCCGGCCCGTGCGTCAACCGCGCCAATATCGACCTGCGGGTGCGATCAGCCAGTGCCTGGTAAGTGCGGTCGAGCGCCGTCTCTTTGTTAAGCATGTGCTTAAGTATATCACCAGCCGATACTTAAGCAACCTGCTAATCGTCGCTGCTCGCCGCTGCCCCAGTTCAGGCGCAGGGCGCGACCTCGACACCCTCGTGCTGCAGGCGTGCACGGATCGCCTTGGCGAACTCGAGCGCATGCGGCGCGTCGCCATGCAGGCAAATGGTATCGACGTGGATATGACAGACGGTGCCGTCCTGGCCCGTCACGCTGCCGGTTTTCACCATCGACAGGACCTGCGCCAACATCGCGCTCTCATCCTCGATGAGCGCGCCGGCCGTGCCGCGTTTGACCAGGTGGCCCTCGGCGGTGTACCTGCGATCGGCAAAGCCCTCTTCCAGCGCCTGCAACCCTTCCGCGCGCACCGCATCTATGAACAGGCTTGCGGCCAGCCCCATGACTTTGAGGCGCGGATTGAAGTCGCGTATCGCGCACGCGATGCAGCGCGCAAGCTCGGGATCGCGTGCGGCCTGGTTGTAGAGCGCCCCATGCGCCTTTACATGCGCCAGCTCGCCGCCCTCTGCCCGGACGATGCCATCCAGCGCGCCGATCTGATAGAGCAGGCCGGCGCGGATCGAGGTCAGCGGCAGGCTCATTTCCTTGCGACCGAAATTCGCGCGATCCGGAAAACTGGGATGCGCGCCGATCGCCACCCCGCGCCGGCGCGCGGCGCGCACCAGACTTAACATCTCCTCGGCGCTGCCCGCGTGCCAGGCGCACGCGACATTGATTGAGGAAACGCTGTCGAGTATGGCCTCGTCATGGGCGCAGCCCTCCCCCAGATCCGCATTCAGGTCAATGCGCATGCAGGCCCCGTTGCATGAGCTGCAGATAAGCGCGCTGCTTTTGCCATGCCAGCAGCGCCCCGGCGCGCGTAGCAAGCTCAAAATGCATCGGCGCCCCAGGGGGAATCTGGGCCAGCCGCCATTGGTCGGCGGCGATGACGCAGGCGATTCTAGGATAACCCCCGGTGGCCTGTGCATCCGCCATCAGCACGATGGGCGCCCCGTTGGGCGGCACCTGAATCAGCCCCGGAAATACCGCGTGCGATTTCAATTCCCCGGCGTCCTGTCTGAGCAGTGCGGGGCCCTCCAGCCGGTATCCCATGCGGTTGCTCTGGGTCGTCACTTTCCAGACTGCCGTAACCAAGGCCTCGCGTGACTCGGGCGCAAAGCCGTCGAATTCCGGCCCCGGCAGTACGCGAATCGAGCTGCCCATCTGCGGCAGCAGGACGGCCGCGGCCGTGCGCTCGGGTGGCGTCGACGGCGCTATCCTCAAGACGTCGCCCCGACGGATCAGGCGTCCATCAAGACCGCCCATTCCCGCCTGCAGATCGGTACTGCGTGATCCTAAGACCGCCGGCACGTCGATTCCACCCGATACGCACAGGTAAGCACGAATACCCGAATGCGCGGCGAAGAGCTCCAGGGTCTGCCCCACTTCCACGACGACACGGCGACCGACGCCGACCGGCGTGTCGTCCAGCCGGGCCAGGCAATCGGCTCCCGTCAGCGCGATGGCGCAGGCCGCATCCAGGCGGATCCGCGCCGGAGGCATGCACAGCTCGAGAGCCGCCGCGTCGGCGGAGTTGCCCACCAGATAGTTGCCGATCAACAGCGACAGCCGGTCCATCGCGCCGGATCCGCCGACCCCGAGGTGGCGGAAACCGCGCCGGCCCAAATCCTGAACGGTGGTCTGCACCGCTGGCTTGAGGATGGTCATCATCGACTTTCCCCGACGCTCACGAACCTTACCGTATCGCCAGGCAGTAGCAGCGACGCCGGATCGCGGGCGGGATCGAACAGCCGCAAGGAGGTGCGGCCGATCAATTGCCACCCGCCGGGCGATGTCGATGGATAGACGCCGGTCTGCTCGCCGCCGATGCCTAGCGAGCCGGCGGGTACGGCCAGCCGCGGTTCCTTGCGACGCGGTGTGGCGAGCCGCCGGTCCATGCCGCCCAGATAGGCAAAGCCAGGCAGGAACCCGAGGAAATACACCGTGTACTCGCCCGTATGGTGTAGCCGGATCACTTCTTCGGCGGCCAGGCCGGTGTGGCGCGCCACGTCGTCGAGGTCGCAGCCGTCGGCCCCGCCATAGCGGACCGGGATTTCGATGCCCCGTGATGGCAAACTGACGGCGCCGGATTTGCTCCACTGCGTGCGCAAGCTTTCCAGCAGGTTTTCAAGATCCGGCGCCGCGTGCTCGAGTTCGACCGTAAGGTTATTCATGCCCGGTACGACTTCGCGCACGCCGGCGCGGCGGCGGAAGTGATCCGCCAGCCACCAGATGCGACGCTGACATTCGATGGTGCTTGCACCGGGGACATCGAGCACACCGGCCGTTTCACTGACCCAATATGTTCGTACCGTGCTCACAATGTCCTCGACACGACCCGGCCGGGCGCCGTCAGGACTCACGCAGCGGCGCATTTGCGGTCTCGCCTGCCTGCCACAGAGCGAACAGCGTGACCGCCAGTGCGAGCGTTACGTACAACGAGAGCCGGATGGTCGAGCCGTAGGCGCGGTAGAGCGCGCTGAACAGCAGTGGCGCGACGCCGCCGGCGACCACGCCGGTGAGTGTGTAGGCCATCGAGGAGCCCGCGTACCTGACGCGGGCCGGAAATTGCTCGGCGATGAAAGCCGCCTGCGGTCCATACATGGAGGCGTGCAGCGTCAGACCGAGGGCGACGGCGATGTCGATGAACAGCGGTTGCCGGCTATCCATCAGCCTGAAGTATGCGAATGCCCAGAAAACCATGAGTACCGCGCCGGCTGCATAGACGGGGCGCCGGCCCACACGATCCGACAACGATGCAAATACGGGGATGCCTACGGCGTTGCATGCCGCGCCAATGACGGTCGCCGTCAGCGCGAGCGAGCGCGCCAGGTGCAGGATGGTCGTGGCGTACGTGAGCGTAAAGACCACCAGCAGGGCATAAGCGACGTCCGGGCCGACGCGGGCGCCGATCGACGTCAGTAACGGTCGCAGATGATGCCGCGCGACCTCTTTTACGGGCGCCTTCGAAGTCGACAGGTGCGATCTCAGCTGCGTGAATGCCGGGGTCTCCGCCACGCCGCTGCGTACCCACAATCCGAAGCCGACCAGCAGCGCACTCACCGCGAAGGGAATCCGCCAGCCCCAGGACTCGAAACTGGCCGCAGTGAGCCAGAGCGTGACGCCCGCTACCGTACCCGTTCCCAGGATGGTGCCGCAGGCCGGCCCCAGCTGCGCATAGGAGCCGTTGCGCCCCCGCTGCTGACTGCTGCCGTGTTCCAGCGACAGCAGCACCGCTCCGGCCCACTCGCCACCGAGCGCGGCGCCCTGAATGAAGCGCAGCATCACCAGCAGCGCCGGGCTCCAGACTCCCCACTGCCGGTAGGAGGGCAACAGTCCGATCAGACAGGTCGCAGCGCCCATCAGCATCAGCGTGGCGAACAACACGAACCGCCGGCCCAGTCGATCGCCGAGGTGTCCGAACAGAAAACCGCCCATGGGCCGCGAGAAGTAGCCGACAGCATAGGTTGAGAACGCCAGCAGCGTGCCGACCATCGGATCGTACTTCGGGAAGAAAACGACGTTGAATACCAGCGCCGCCATGACGTTGTAGATCGTGAAGTCGTACCACTCGAGCGTCGTGCCCACGGCACTCGCTGCCGCGAGCCGTGCGATGCTGGCGGAGCTTGCCGGACGGTCAGCGTCCATTCGCGAAAAACCTCGGGTCTGCAGCCTGCAAAGATATCAGCTCGGGAATTGACCACGAGCGCCCGTTGCGCGAAGGTGATGGCGAAGTCGCTTGGAGCCCCGGAACATCTGCGGCTGCTTTGTGCGATGGTGCAGTGCTGCATATGCCCGAAGCGTGAGCAAACGGTGATCGCAAGTCATGAATCCCGACAAACTGATGCATCTTATTTACACCAGCGCCGCTACCGCGCGGTTCAACGCCTCTGATCTCAAGAAGATTTTGCAGGCTGCCCGGAACATCAATGCTAAACGATCAGTTACCGGAATGCTGCTGCACACCGCCGGGACGTTCTTCCAGGTGCTGGAAGGCGAAGAGACGACGTTGAAGGAATTGTTCGCGAAGATCGCCTCGGATCCGCGCCATGCAGCCGTGACAGAGATCATTCGGGAGCCGATTGCACAGCGCGCTTTCGGGGATTGGACGATGGGGTTTACAGATGTCGACCCGTCCGAGCTGGAGACGATAGAAGGACTCAGCGACTTCTTTAAACAGGGCAATTCACTGACCAATCTCAAGCCAGGTCGTGCCAGGAAACTGCTGTCCGCCTTTGCCCAGGGCCGCTGGCGCGGGCGGTTGAAGCTGGATACCAAGTGAGCGACGCGTCGCGGTCGGACGCTGCTCCTGAAGCCATCGGCGCATTGGACTTTTCGTTCGCGTTTCAGCCCATTGTCGACAGTCGCGCGCGGACGGCTTATTCCCACGAGGCCCTGGTGCGCGGGCTGAACAACGAGCCCGCCTACCAGGTTCTCAATCGGTATTCAGCCGGTCAATTGCCCGCGTTCGACGCCCTCTGCCGAGCCAAGGCTATTGAAGTTGCGGCGCGAATTGGAGTTCACACCCATCTGAACCTCAACTGTCTTCCCAGCGCGGCTTTGAATGTGGCATTCGGGTTGAATACCACGATCGAGGCGGCGCATCGGCATTCATTTCCGCTGGATCGAATCATTATCGAGGCGACCGAAGTGGAAGCGATCGGAGATCCGGCACGCTTCGCGACGCTCCTCAACGATTACCGCCGGGCCGGAATGCGGTTCGCAATCGATGATTTCGGAGCCGGCTACGCCGGCTTGAGCCTGCTGTCGGAGTTCCAGCCGGACATCGTCAAGCTGGATATGGGCCTCGTCCGAGGTATTCAAACCAACGGCCCGCGGCAGGCCATCGTGCGAGCCATCGCGCAGGTATGCGTCGATCTGGGCATTGACTTTGTCGCCGAAGGAGTCGAGACGGCCGACGAATTTGTCTGGTTCACCGATCTCGGTGTGCATCTGTATCAGGGCTACCTGTTCGCCAAGCCGATGTTTGAGGCGATGCCGCCGTTCCACATCCCTGACTTGAATTGAGCCGGTAGCTCCGGGACGATGATCATGTCGTTGGTGCGATCCTCGATGAATACCATGCCGCGCGTCACCTTTCGAGCGCGCACACAGATCTCGCCGGACGCGCCGATCGCCGGCTCGGCGGTTGAGCAATTGCAGCGCGCCTTACGCAGCGGCGCTAATACTCCAGCAGCTCGAGCAGGCGATACGGCAGCTCTACGAGGTTTGGGGTGCCCCAGCCGCTCGCCAGATCCCATCCGCGCGTGGCGTAGTATCCCGGGGCGGTCGCCCCCGGCACATCGAGGAGTGCGTTATTGCCCTTCGTGATATCGCGGCCCATGCTGCTGAAACGACCTGCGCCGCCGAGCGCGTAGAGCGCTGGATTGAGGAAGCCGAGCGGCCTGCCAGAATACTGGTTGAGATCGGCGACAATGCCCGCCCACTGCGGGGAGCCTTCGCTCGTGCCACCAATACCGTACCAGCCTGCTCCGCCCGACCCGGGAAAACTCTCGTATACAAAAATAAATTCGTTGTAGACGGCCGCGTTGTAAGACACATCGGGCAGGCCGCGCCTGCCGCGCAGCTCCGCCTGGACGCTCCAGGGCAGCGAGGACTTCTGATATCCGGGCTCCTGGAATATCTGACTGATGCCGCCGCCACCGGCACAGCACGCGTCGTCGTTCCAGACGGTCTCCGAGATGTAGTGGCCGGATGAGTCCGCATACAGATCCGTTCCACCGACTGCGGTCACGAACGGTGACGACGCTGGAAAGCCCACCGTGGGAAACGGATAGAACGTCACTCCATTGGTTTCGTTGTTGCTGCTACCGTAATCGCCCGCACCGGCCAGCAGCGTCACATTCTCCTGAACCGCGCGCGCATAAAACGCCTCGTAGTCCGCGATCACCTGCGGCCCCTGGGGGCCGGCCGCCTCAGGAAAAAACGTGTTCTCTGTCGCTGACCAGCTCTGGGAGATGATCTTGCCGAGGTGGTGATCGAGCGCATATTGCTCCAGCGCCAGAAACTCCGGCATCCCCTGTACGCCCTCCGTCTCGTCGACCGGGCTCGTGAGCAGGACGATCGCGGCGCGTGGGGCCATGGCGTGCGCCCACTCCACGTCGAGCGACACCTCGGACGCCCAACCGGGCTGATCGGGGTAGGTGGTGGGATCCCAGGGTACCGTGCCGAGCGGGGCGAGCACCGTCAGCGACGGCGGGTCCGGAAGCCCGTAGCCGACATCAAAGGCGTGCAGGTCAGCTGCAATCGTCGGGCTGCCGTAGGAATCGATGATGATGATGGTCTGTCCTGCCCCGTCGATGCCGGCATCGATGAGCCCATTCAGGCCGTAGGCCGTGCGAATGTCCTGCGGCGAGTAGCACGCGGCATCGTAATTCGCCTGGCAGTATGCGTACGTCGGTGGGGCTCCGGTGTCCGTGCTGACCACGCCTTTCATCCGAATAAGCGGCGCGGCCAGTGCGTATCCGGACGCCAGCATGCAAAGGATCGCCGGGAGTGCTGCGGTTCGTGCGAACCGCCCGGTCGACGCGCTTGAAACTCTTGTCCGGTCCATGGCTTGCTCCCTGAATTTTTTTTGGTGCTCGCGACTCGCCGCCCGTGTGCGGGCGCGGGTCGCAGACAAATTAGTTACACCTCGCCGCGGTACGTGTCAATCGCTGTCGCGCCTCCCTATCGCTGGTTCGGTCCGTCGTCTTCAGGCGGGCGCGGAGCCCGATCCGGTTTTGGCCAGCTCATCGCGCAGCTCACGGCGCAGTATTTTCCCGACGTTGGTCTTCGGCAGCTGGTCGCGAAAGTAGATCGCGTGCGGCCGCTTATAGTGGGTGAGGTAGAGATGCGCGTAGTCCTTCACCGCCTGCTCGGTCAGTGACGGATCCTTCCTGACGATGAACAGCGCCACGACTTCGCCGGAATGCTCGTTCGCCTGCGCCACCGCGGCCACTTCCAGCACCCCCGGGCACTTCGCGATCAGGTCCTCGATCTCGTTCGCATAGACCTTGAAGCCCGAGACGATGATCATGTCCTTCTTGCGATCCTCGATGAAGACGAAGCCGCGCTCATCGAAGCGCCCGATATCCCCGGTGCGCAGCCAGCCTTCCGGCAGCATGACCTTGT